>Ga0326513_10001658_pt1 | contig 16995 bp, 35 predicted proteins | sample 2_2465_0518_D_FD_203654 | JGI IMG/M metagenome (GOLD analysis project Ga0326513, IMG submission 203654) | Bovine rumen microbial communities from UC Davis, California, United States - 2_2465_0518 | ecosystem: Host-associated > Mammals > Digestive system > Stomach > Rumen | place: USA... | reverse complement strand
TGAAATGTATCTTCGTATGATGGGCAAATTCCGCTACCCCATTTCAGTGTACACCACACCACATCCTAACGAAACTTTCAATTCTTGATATTATGGACGATAAAACTAAGGCACTTATCAAACTGCTAAACGATATGCGGATAGAAGCACTTGTCTTGCGAGACTTGGCAGATGATGAAAGAGCAAGATGGATTGTTGAAAGTGTGGCTAATCACATCAGCAAAAGTATTCACAACATTAAGAACTTAAACTAATATGGCATACATCATTGACAACGAAACTGACTTTCTTCAGTTCAAGGAAGACAAGGAGAACAACCGCATTCTCGTCTATGAAGGAGACGCAATCATTGAGAAGGCAGAACCTATTGGCTACTGCAAAGGTCTGTTCAAGGACTACAAGACTTGCGCTGACTCTGCCGAAGTGGACTACCATAACTTTGATGATGAGAAACTGATTGGCGCAATAGTTTGGTTATAAGGCTGATATAGTGTACTCGTTTGAGTACATATAGAAAAAGTTTATCACCTTAACAAACTTTAACCAAAATTATTTGGTCGGTTCAATCCTTTGAAGTACCTTTGTAACGCAATTAAAAAGGACTTTATTATGGGAGAATATGCAGAAATGGCAATGGAAAGGGATTGGGAAAGCCAATTCCATACTGATGAATATGATTACCTTGACAACGTAGTCATAAGGTCAAAGAAGAAAGAAGAAAGCGGTCTTCCTTTCAAGGAGTGGGAAGTCGGAACAAATCTGCTGATGCGTCAGTTCCTTTCCGACCTTGATACCTTGAAACTGAACGCAGTCTGTATCATTGTTAAGTACACCGACAAGGCTGTCCTATTCAAGATTGATAGGGATTTTGAACAAGACTTGTCAAAAGATGTGACTTTTTGGTTACCCAAGTCAGTGCTCTATCGCAAGGAAAACGAGATTAAAGTTGTCTATGTTAAACATTGGGCAACAATCAAAGGTGTTGAAGAATTATTCTTGGTTTAACAAACTTTAACTGAAAAAATTTGGTAGATTGAAATAACCATATTATCTTTGCACCATCAAAACGAACAAACAAGTTTAATCTTTTAACAAATACAAAATTATGAAAGTAGATAAAGTATTAAAGGGTATTGTGCTCTTAATAACCGCAGTTATGCTCGTTGCCAAACTTTGTGGATGGGCAGACATCGGTTGGCGCAAGGTGTTCAGTGTGGCAATCGTCTATTGTGTTTTCTATGCCCTTGGTGCGCTCTATCATCGGTGGTGGAATAGCCCAAAGGTAAGGCAGATACGCAAGCAAGCCGAAAAGGATGCAATGCACGAATGCTTGCAGAACTCGCTCAAGGCAGCGCAAGAGAGAATTAAACTGATGCAACAAGAAAACAACGAGTGATTATGGTCTACACTATTAACGGCAAGTTGCGTTTCCGCAGCACTGACGCAGTAAAGCAGACAACGAATGAACTACAAGACAAGAAAGAAAAGAAATGTGCATAGGCGAGTTGACATCTTTGCCTTGCATTTAACTGACACCAATAACAATGATACTTTGGTAAGGGTAAGATGGACTACCACCAAAGTAAAGCCTAATTTCACAAGGCTTATGCGTTGTGTCGGTAAAGATGAAGAATTTGACAACCACTTAGTTGGAATCAAAAGCATTTCCAAAATTTAACATTTGGATTAACAAAGTTTAACTAAAAAAATTTGGTCAGTCCAAATCTTTGAAGTACTTTTGTATCGCAATTAAGAAAGGACAAGTTTAACTAATAATCGTTTTATTATGGCTATTGTAACCAACCACAAGGGAAAGAAATTTGAAGTGACCTTTGGCAAAAGGTTCAAGACAAACTATGACCTTGAGTTTATGCTGTTTGACAGCAATGACTGCCGTGTGAATGTGTTTAGGGAAGAGTGCAACCTTTTCAAGTCAATGCTTCTCATAAACCATTTGAACATCGGTTGTGCCGTTTTCGTAATCAACCGAAATCCCATCCCAAACTATGAACTTCCCATTGCCCCAACGGACAATGAATTCGACCTTGATGAGATTTATTCAATGGTCGAGAAGGGAGAATGCCGTTAACAATCTTTAACGAAAGTGTTAATCACTTTTAACTAAAAAAATTTGGTGGAGTGAAACATTAGTAGTAATTTTGCAGTGTCAAAAACGAGAAAGTAAGATGAACGAACTATTCAAAGAATTTGGAGATAACATAGCCGTTGGTGACTTTGGCATTACCTATAATGGTGCGCTTATAACTAATGTGCTTAACTCTAATGGGAAGATTGAGTTTTGGTGTGGAAATCCCCAAACCGACAAATACGCAGAACAAGTTCTGCCGAACAAGGAAACTCAAGACCTAATCATTGATGAAATTGTTGAACTTTTATAAGCCACCGCAATGAGCACCAAGTCAAGGGCAAGTCCCAAGTAAATTAGTGAGAACGAGTATTGGATTATTGAATATGCTAAAGATTAGGAACTATGATTAATTCAAGAGACCGACCTAACTAAAGTCTAAAAGATTATATCAGTGGCTTGAAATGCGCCGATTTAGATTACACATTCCCCACCGCCCTAAAACAAGCCGCTCACCAATTTTCCGCAAACCAAGCCTAACCAACTGCATCAAGGCTTACCCAAGATTAAGTGGACAGCACCGAAACAGCAGAGTGCCGTAGAAGAGTCCGTTAACAAAAGGGGTTGGGAGATGCGACAAATCGGTAGGAACGATGAGCAAGATTAGACCGCCCACCATTTAGGGCATAGTAAAGATATTGTAGGAAAGATAAAAAATAAATTTGGACATAGAGTAGGCTATTGCTGATGAACACAAGAGATTAGTAGTCAGTAGGTCAAAGAGATATGGGTGGCGAACACAAGAGATTAGTAGCCGCCCACTTTTTTTTTAACATTTGCATTAACAAACTTTAACTAAAAATATTTGGTGGGTTTGGGAAGATGTTGTACCTTTGTATCGCAAATGAGAAAGGACTATTTTAATTCGTAACACTATGGCAAGAAGAAGAAATATTGAAAGGCTCTATCGCAAGAGTGGAAGTCTCTCTATGCAAGAAGGCAGAAGAGACTATGTGTTAATCCTTACGCCCAACGAAGAGATGGCGAAGGTGAGAGATGAGTTTGGCGATTTCTGCATTAACCACGTTAAATGCGTGGAGAAGTGCATTGAAGAAGCAATTAGGTACTATGGTTTCTTCAAGAAGGAAGACATTGAGCACATCAAGGCAATGAAGATTGGCGAGACTTGGAATGCCGATGATAACTCAATCATCATCCGTGTCGCTTAACTTTTTTCTTGGTCTTAACAAACTTTAACCGAAAAAATTTGGTGGGTTGAAACAATCTTTGTAATTTTGCGGAGTCAAACTAAACAACTAACAAGATATGGAGAGTGTATTTGTAGTAGTCAAGATAGACAATAGCCTTTTTGAAGATGATAGGGTTATTGTGGATGTATATCCCAATAGCCAACTCGCATCAAAGTGGCTGATGCAGTTGGTCAATGAAGAAGTTTTGGACAATGGCTTTGATGCCACAATCAAGAGCCGTTACAATGCCGATGGAGAGATTGAGATGTCCGCAGAATTGGTAAAGGGTGAAGATGTTGTGACTATCTACACGGAAAAGAAATCAGTTTGCAACAAAGTTTAACATTATTGTTAATCACTTTTAACTAAAAATATTTGGTCAGTTCGGCAATTCATATTACCTTTGCACTACCAATCGGTGATGTGGCGGTTACTTAACGTAGGATGCGCCCAACGTGGAACAAGCCAAGCAGATTAGGACTGCCACCACCGATTTAACAAGTTTAACTAATCATTAAGAAGAATAAGATGGAAGGAAACGTAACGAATTTAGTGAACGCATTGACCAACCTTGTCAACCGCTACAACCGCAATATGGGGTACACCTATTCGGTCAACCACAACCAAGAAGACAAGTGCATTGCGGTTATCTGCACACCCACCAACGCAATCATCAACGATGTGCGTATGGTAGCAGAAGCCTTTTTGAAGGATGGTCACAACGGAGTGAGAGTCAACGGCTTTATGCCTATGATTGAAATCTACTACGGCAACAAGCGCAATTTCAAGAAAGAGCCTACCGAGTATCTGCTTATGCTCGTTGGCGCAGTGCCGATGGAAGAGTAAGGCTGAAGAGTGAATAAATGTTTTTTATGGTTTAACATTGTGGCTGACCGCTTGCGAAAGTAGTCAGTCATTTTTTTTTAACATTTCGTTTAACAATCTTTAACTAAAATTATTTGGTCAGTTCGGCAAAAGGTTGTACTTTTGTATCGCAAATGAGAAAGGACTATTTTAACTGACAATATTATGTACAAGTATTTCACTGACATCATTCAAAAGGAGTGCAAGCAAGAACGCAGTTTTGTGAAGTGGCTTGAAGACGTTGCTAAACAAGCAAAGGAACTTGCCTATGAGAACCGCAGAACTATCTACAAGCGTGAACTTGAACAAGAGATTAACGAAATCAAGAGTTTCCGCTATGCCTACAAGCCGTTAAAGGCTTTAATCAAGAAAGGCAAAGTGACTGACCTTATCATCAAGGTAAGTAGGGAAGGCTATGCCGAGTTTATCTTGGTATTCCCCATCAGCAAAGAAGAGTTTGACCAAGCGTGGGAAAACCGCAGAAAGCGAATTAAGGAGTTGGGCGAATACGGAAGTCTTTGCGTTGACTTTGATAATTGCGTTTGTGAAGTTTGCAGAGATAGGGTGCACAAGATGTTGCCGTTCCTTGACTTATACGATGGAGAGAGTTACCCATACTACCAAAAATATGGTAGTGATGGTCTGCAAAGGAAAGTACAAGTTTTTAGGGCATTTAATAAGAAGTAATATGGCAGAAGAGAAGAAACGATTTGTAGACGAGTTTCCCAAGACCTATGACAAACTCAAGGACTTGAACAACGAACTTGATGGCTATGCAATCTTGCGTTTTTGCGATGGCATTGAGATTGACAAGACGAGCGCAGAACACTTGGAGACCTTAAGAGAGTTGACAAGCAAGGCGGTTGATGTTGCCCACGAACTGATGGAACATCTTGCTTGGGACAAGTATTAAGCAAAAAGTGAATAAAGGCAGAAGAGTGGCTTACCGAAAATGGTAGGTCACTTTTTTGCTTTTTGTTAAGAATTTTTAACTCAAAAAATTTGGTTTATTTCAAAAAAAAATTGTAACTTTGCAGAGCGAAAGCAAAAGCGGCAAAGTTAAAGCCGTGGTAGGGATAAACCCCTAAAGTATAGACTCCATAGTACCCAACCACCAATTTGTGAACGAAGGTTAAATTCGGTGTTAAAGTTTGTAAATCCTTTGGTGGTTAAAAATAAAGGTAGTAATTTCGCAGTCAGAAACGAGCAACCAACATTTAATACATTATATTATTATGGCAAAGCAAATCAAATTAAAAGACCTTTATGCCGCTTGCAAAGAGCAGATGGCTTTAGGCAATGGCGAGAAAGTTCTCGTTGTTAGTGATGACAATGAAGGCAATGGCTTTCACGGAATGTTCTTTACAATCACTCCAATTGAGCCGAAGATGAAGGGCTACTATGAAAGCCTTATTATGGACAGTTGTGAGACCAATGCAGATAACATCCTACTTGTCGGCTAATATATAATAAGGTGCAAAATGCCGTTAACAATCTTTAACTGAAATGTTAATCAGATTTAACTAAAAAAATTTGGTAGGTACGGGAAAAGGTTGTAATTTTGCATCGTCAAATTGAGACAAGGTATTCAAGTTTAACATTAAAAGTGGTGGCAACACTATAAATTCAGCACCAATAAGATGGCAAAGAACATCAAGAAGAGTTCGTTAGAGTATGCAATCCGTGAGACCGCATCAAGTGGCAAGCCTTACGGCTGCAATGAGTTGACCGATGAACGTGCAGCGCAGCACGTGGACATCTGCAAGAAGATTGTCGCCTATATGGAGAACAACAAGTTGCCGCTTTATGCCGTTGCGTTCGTGGCTATGTCGCAAGGCTCGTTCCGTTGGGCGAACTACCGCAAGGGTTGGACTAAGTTCAACGAGAAGAAAGCCAACACCATTGCCAAGTGGTACAAGTCCTACAATGATAGGAACATTGGCGGTGGCAGCAAGGATGTTGTGCTTGCAGCATTGGACAAGTTCTATCAGTGCGTGAGCAAGGCTGACAATGTCTTCTATGCCCACCTTAAGACCGCCAATGTCTTGGGCAAGTACGATGGCAATGGTCACGGAGATTTCAAGGCAATGTGCCGTAACTTGGGCATTGTCCTTGAAGAAGACAAGACCGCAGCCTAACCGACACCAACCGCAAGGGCAATCCCCCTACCGACTTTGGTGGGGGGAACACCCATTAACTAAAAAGCAAAAACTATGAAGAAGAAAATCTATGTAGTAACGTACTTCTCTTTCTATGAAGAGCCGTATGCAGAGAACTATGTGACCACCGACAAGGCAAAGGCTGACGAGCAATTCCTTTCCTATGTTGCCGACATCCACGAGACCGAGAACGAAGAGTTTGACGAAGACGAGTTCAAGGGAAAGACCTATTTCAGCAATGCCTTTGATGGGCACGTCTATCTCGTTCAGTTGAGCGAACAAGAACTTGATGTACTCGATTGAGTACAAAAATCTTCAGTGCGTTAAGAAAGTTTAACTAAAATTATTTGGTAGTGTCAACCAAAGGCACTACCTTTGTAACGCAAATGAGAAAGGAGACCGATATGACACCACAAGAACAAGACGAGAAGAGAGTAGAGAAGATTGTCGCTGAACTGACTAAGACCTTGGGGCATACCGACACCGAGAGTGCGCCCTACAAACTCATCAAGAGTGCCATTGTCAAAGCCTATCAGTTGGGGCACACCGATGGCTATGCCGACTACTTCTATGACGAAGAAAATAAGAAGGAAATAGCCAAAGTGAAAGCAAAACTTATTGCCGAAATCAAGGCTAAAGGCAAAGAAGGAACAAGCGACATTGAGCGGTACATCGAATTTCCAAAGGATGCGCTTATCTATGATGATAACGACTTACTCTGCCAAATTGCCTACTTTGCCGACAATGACCAACTTTTGGTTTTCGGACTTGACGAAGACAACAATGAAACGTGTAATGTTGACTTTGAGAACTTGCCCCAAGACGTACAAGAGAAAATCATTGTGACAATTCTTGGGCATCAACTCAATGACGGCATCAATGACAAGATTAAGGACTTTGGTCACTTTATGTGCCTTGACGCAACCGAGAAAGCCTACTACTATTTGGGTGGCGTTGTTACATTCCACGATTATGCCATCCCAAACGCAAAGCACGAAGAGCCGATGTGGGATGAAGATAGGTACTATGCCGACTTTGATGCGATGTGGGAAAACAACCTAACCGATGAGCAACGCATCAACATTCTTAAGTATGTCTATGACTTGAAGAGCGACAAGGATGTTGAAGAGTTCATCACCACGCAGATGGGTGGCTCAACGCAAAGGTGAGAAGACAGAAATAATGTGAATTAATGTTGGAGTTTTTAGTGGCTGACCGCTTGTGAAAGTAGTCAGCCATTGCGTGTTTTATTTTTTAACATTTGCGTTAACATTATTTAACTAAAAAAATTTGGTAGGTAAAAATAAAAGCAGTACTTTTGTAACGCAGATGAGAAAGGTCTGTATTTTTCAGTTAACAAAAATTAACAATTCAATTAACATTTTTTATACGAAAATATTTGGTGGGTAAAATACATTATAGTAATTTTGCACTACCAAACGAGATAATAGGACAAGTTTAACCAACTAATAATTCGCACTATGAAGTTTTATAATGTAGAGAAGACGAGAGTTGTCAACGGCTTAACCACCACCACTATCCTTAATGGTCAGCCTTTGACTCTTAACGATGCAGCCAATTTGGTTGCTGAACACGCATCAGCCGTTGAAGGACAAGACCCCATCTTCGGTGGCTACCGAGACGAAAAGATTTACGTGGACACACCCAAAGAAGACTATCTCTTCGGTTGGGATGGTGACTGCGATGATGTTGAGACCATTGCCCACCAAATGGGTTGGTCAGTCGGCATCGGTGGCAATAAGAACTTTGAACTGACGTTCAAGATTGTTGAGTGCGCCAATGTAGAGAGATTTGCCGTTTCAGTCGGTGAAGACGAGACCAAGACCGATAAGAACGTCTCTATGACCATCTACAAGCACTATAGCAAGATGTCTTTTGTCAGCATCCACACACCCACAACCGATATGGAAAACAAGGTGCTTGTGCAGCCTATGCAGACCCGCCAAGACTTTATCAATCTTGGGTTTGACGATGAAGACTATGAGTGCTCTACTCTCCTTGAAGTCGGTGAAGTAAGGCTCATTGAAACCGAGACTGACGATATCCGCATCATTCGTGTGGCATAAAAAAATGCAAGCCGTTAACAAAGTTTAACTAAAAAAGTTTGGTAGTGTGGGATGAATGTAGTAATTTTGCACTACCAAACGATAAAACAAGTAACGATTATGGCAACTAACAACAACACCGACAAGAACGTAAAGCAGATTATCTCTGCAATCAAAAAGGCACTCAAGCAAGACTGCAACGTGCCCCAAGTGAAAATTGAAGTTGAGAACACTTCGCTCAACGGCTACACTTGCGACATCTTCATTGGTGAGCAAGAGTGGCGAGAGTTGGGTAGCAGCACTATGACCGCCCTTAAGAACGCAATCAAGGAAATCAAGGGCATCAGTGTGGTAGAAGACAAGGACATCTATTTCGGTAGGTGTATGTGGGACTCAAGTCCAAGCATCGCAAAGTTCCCAACACTTATTTGTAAATTCGGCAAGCCTTGCAAAGAGTTCAACCAACTCGCAAAGTTGGTGCTCAAGAAGTACGGCATCAACTTGGGCATCAAGGACTTGTATTCAGTCCACTTGTTCGGCAAGTGTGGTCGGTATAGCGAGAGCGGAAGTCGCAACTACAACATCGCATACAACTCAGCCACTTGCCAAAGGTACATTGACTACATCAAATCCTTTGGTCGCAAGAAGACCACTTGCAAGATTGTCGCTGACGATGATATGGAAGACCTTGAGCATTCAAGGATTGCCTTGACCGAGTGCTACGGCTACCGCACGATGAGACTCCGCATTGAAAGGGCATAAGATGGCACGGAACTTCCAATACGAACACGGCTACCGAATGGGGTATGAATACCACATCTCATTCGGTGGCACTTTGGAAGACGCAAAGAAAGAGATTATCCTTCGCTTTGGCAGAAGGGCACTCTACTCGCCTTATGGTCACGGATTTCTTGATGGGTTCAAAGACCATAAGGATGGAAATCCGCAACGATACTAACCCTTGTACTCGATTGAGTACGTATAAAAAAGTTCATTACGTTAACAATCTTTAACGCGCCAGATTTGGCCGTTTCAACCAATGGTTGTAATTTTGCACCACAATTCACAAACAAGTAAAACTGAACGATATGGAGAAGTATAGATTTTGGGACATTCATCAGTTAGACGAAGTAAGGTCTGACATTGTCAATAACATTGAAGACATTGTTAGTGTTATACGTGTCAACGATGATGATAGTGTAAGCCACAAACTCAACAAGCCTATTGAGATGGCTCACATTGATGGCACAACCACCATTGACAAGATTGTCGGTGTGACTTTGATATTCGGCAAAGAAGTTGAATTTCAAGTTGAGACACCACTTGGCGGAATTGTTAACGAGTGCACTCACGGCTATTGCATTGACTCTCTGCTTGAGTTGCGTAACCAACTGCTTGAAGAACTCATCACACCCATCTGCAAGAAAGGTTGGGAGTTGGTCGGTATGGATGAAAGCATCTACCTTGAGAAAGAGAATTTCATTGTCTCTATCAACGAGACACCATCACTCACCGCAGATGTGACCTATAAGGCAAAGGTCATTGAAGTCAACAATCTTGGTGATTGTCTTGAAGTGATTGCCTTGCCGATTGGCAACGGAAGTGACGAGTATGTTCGTCTAACCGAGACCAATATCGCAACTCATAGCGAGTTCAAGGCACTCGTTGAACTTATTGAGCGCAAGAAGAATGTCTGCTACAAGTGGGTTGCCGAATGCAATGATGGTGCATTTGAAGACGAGAGCAGAGAAACCTTTGACACAAAGGAAGAGTGCTACAATGATATGCGTAATGCCGCCCTTGAGAAGATGAAGTGGAACACCGAGTATAGGGAAGACTTTGGAGACCTTGAAGATGGCGAATACATCGGCTACAAGGTGCGTTTCTCAAAGGAAGAAATTATCCACGAATCGTATTCCGGCATCTACACCTACAAGATTGTGGAAGTGCCCAAACCCAAATGTTAAATTTGTGTTAAAGTCACGAAAAAATTTGGTGGGTTAAAATAAAGGTATTACCTTTGCATCATCAAAACGAGACAACAACTATTCATTATTAACAACTAAACACTATTTGCTATGTTTGATTTGAACAAGGAAATGTTTACTCGCAAGAGTGCCGAGACCAAGAAGAAGATTGTTAAGTCTGCAAGCGAAGACGATTTGATGCGTGTCAGCAAGGACACCATCATCCGCATCGTCAAGGAAGTCGGTAGCAAGTGCTACAAGAGCCGAGACAAGGAAATGCGTATGTACGGCTGCGAAGTCGGCAACCATTGGAATTCCACATTGGAGTCCGTAGGCACATCCAAGGGTAGGCTGTACATCGGCTTTTATGTGCAGTATTCCAATACTGACACAAGCGACAGCGATTGGTGGGACAACTTTATGTGCGGTGGTGACTATCGTGGCGCAATCCATTACGAAGACCGCTACGGCAATTCGCAGACTGACTACTACCGCTACTCTCGCAGCAACAAGGCTGAAGTAGTCCGTGCCATCTTACTCGCCTACATCAGTCGCAAGTACAAGGCGAAGTCTGCCGAGTAATTCCGCATCAGCATCTATATTGGTTGTAAGGGTGGTGAAGAAATTTGCCGCCCTTTAACAATTTTTAACCGAAAAAATTTGGTGGGTAAAAATGAAAGCAGTACCTTTGTATCGCAATTAAAAAGGATAACAAACACTGATATGGACTACTACTTCATTTCAAGAAAGAAAAACGGCAAGACGCAATTCTTAAGGCTTACACCACGTGGTAAGCACGTGTGGCTTGCTGATAGGTCTACCGCCACAGAGTTTAACACAGAGTCTGTACAAAAGAAATGCAAGACTCTGCGCTCTATGGGTAGGGCAAACTACTCATACTCACCGCAATGGGCATACTTCCAAAAAGAAATTTTCAGCCGTTAACATTAATTAACCGAAAAAATTTGGTGGGTAAAAATATTGGTTGTACCTTTGCAGTGCAATTAAGGAACAAGTTTAACTTCAAAACAACAAAACTATGCTGAACTACAATGCAGTGATTAACAACACAACGTGTCTCAACATCGTAACCGACCTTTTCTGCCGTTGGCTTGATGAGCACGAGTATGAAGACATCAATGACTATGTGCCCCACATCGTCAAGGCGGTCAAGGATGCGAACGGAGAACCGCTTGAAATGACCGACATCAAGCCGTGCAAGCGACCCTTTGGCATCAAGTTTACCACGCCGTGTGACGGCAAGCGGTGGCAACTCAAACGCACTATGACAACTTGGGGCATCATCCGCATCGGCTGACCCAAATGTTAAAGTTATGTTAAAGGTGGGAAAAAATTTGGTCAGTCCAAAAAGTATTCCTACCTTTGCATCACCAAACAACAAGTAACTCTTAAACAACAAGAAATTATGGCACAAGAATTTGACGAACAAAGGTTTATTGAGTTGTATCACCCGAACTACAACTGCCAAGAGATAGCCGATAGTGACGACATCGCAAAGGTGTTGCACAATGACTATGACGAAGACCAAGAAGAGTATCTTCGTGAGGCGGGCTACTTTGATATGACCATTGACGAACTCAAGGCAGAGCAAGCAAGGATTGACCGAAGTATTCTTGAAGATGCATTTGAGAACTATCTCAACATCCACTATCCACAAAAGGATTAACAATTTTTAACAGACTGGATTCTTTCCATATAAACAATTAGCAGTAATTTTGCAGAGTAAAAATTAAAACAAGTAACGAATATGAAGAAAGACTATTTTTGCGTTCACGTTTGTGTCAAGTTTGAAGACAACCGCATCCAGAAAGAAGACGTCACGTTAGAAGACATCCGCGACATGGCGAACGAACTCACCGAGAAAGTTGGAGACGAATTTGCCATTGACGAGGCTGACAAGGAAGCCCTCTATGATGACCTCAAGAGTGTATTGGCAAAGTATTTAATCGACTAAACCCGGTATATCATGTACGTCAACGATAAGAATTTCAACCATCCCGATGTCGTAAACGCGGCAATGGAGAATCTCATCACTGCAATCGCGAAAGAGTATTCGCATGTTGGATATGGGATTAATCGTCAGTGGATTTCGGATGCATACACCGAGTTCTACAAGGGGCAGATGGACAAGTTCATTGAGAACATCACCGCATCCATGTGCGGTAGATTGCACCTCAACAATCCCAAAGGCGCAATCCTCATCATCTATCGCGTCTATCCAAGCGGAGCAAAGGTGATATCCGGTTATGCCAAGCATAATTCGTTTGAGGATGCCCTCAAGATTGCTACCCTCAATGAGAACCTGACCTACAATCGTGAATACACCATCATTGACTTTGACAAGGATGAGATTTACAACCACAATCAAATCAAGGAAATGCTTGCAAGGTATGTAGTCATCAAGCGCAAGTACGAGCAGTTCAGTTATAAGATTGAATCTGAAGAGCGACGCGAATTCAATCATCTTGATGCTGCCCACAAGGAGTTTGACGAGTGGATTAAAGACGTTGACCAAACCGAAGTTGAGCGAATCCTTGATGTACGCCCGTACTGCAACGTACTTCGTGCCATCCACTTTGATATGAGCGATGGCGCAGACTATGAGTTCCTCGTAACGCGGAAAGAGTGACCACTTGTACTCGATTGAGTACAATTCACAAAGCGTTAACATCATTTAACTGACTAGATTGTGCGTATTAGTAACAAAGGTAGTACCTTTGCAGAGTAAAACAATGAACAATAAGTATAAAGGGGCGGGCACCATGCGCAAAGGTGCGATTTGGATTTGCTTGCTGTGCCAAATAACCGCCTCTTATATTTTAAACAAATAAAAGACACAAAATGAAAACTTTCGTTATAGACGGGCTGAACATTTACATCACCAACGTGGCAAGCCGAGAAGAAGCTGCTCTCATTGCGCTGCGTTGCCGATACGGAGTCTCGCCCAAAAACCTTAGCGAAATTGAAAGAGTTCCTGCCGGTGTCCAATCCTACGAACCGGGCCGTCAACCGAAGTACGAGGGGCATCCTATCTGCATCGACCCCATGCTCGAATTCAGCAGACTTAGACAGGAAATCTATTGAGATGTAGGGGCGGCCTGGTGTGTCCAAACTAATTTCGCCCGCACCTGGACGTTCATAGCAAACCACCTCCTTTCTAACGGACATTAAGCACCCGCTTGCCCCACATCTCTTCCCATCACATCAGCAATGCACCATGTGGTGAAGACGTACTAATAAAGATGGGCCGTGCAATCCATCCTTTGCTGATGTTTTTTAGCCAACATGGCCGGTCCTATAGCTCAGTTGGTTAGAGCGGCGGTCTCATAAATCGCGGGTCCTTGGTTCAAGCCCAAGTGGGACCACCAATGAAGAATGTTGTTAGTTAACTTGTTTGAATGGGGATTCCTCTCACTAGCAAAACAAATACTGAATCCCCCAATGCAGTCTGACTCGTGAGAGCCGGGCTGTTGTTGTTTTCGGCCCCAACTAGAAGGTACCATGTAATCATATTTTTATTAACTAAAAATATTCATGTAATCTAGGTCCAAAGAATAAAAAGAAAATATATAAAAGAAAAAGAAGAAAGTAAAAAAGTCATGATTCAAATAAATCGCACATGAGAGCGTTTTTTAGACAAGGATGAACAAGGTATCATTTCAAAGATTAAAATGCAGCATGTGGCACGAGAGACCCCTTAATTTTGATTTAACAACATTTAACGGACTCGCAAGTTTTTTTAACTAAAATAATTTGGTGGATTCGGACTATGGCAGTAATTTTGCATCAGAAATCAGCGAACAAGTTTAACTATTAAAGATTATCATTATGGAGAATTTGGTTGGAAAGACGATTCGTATCAACTTTATGGATGACGAACTGAGTGGACACCGCTACAACGGCAAAGAGGGTGTTGTTGAAATGGTTGATTCTATGGGTCAACTCCACGGCACTTGGGGCGGTCTCGCAGTTATCCCCGGCGTAGATGACTTTTCAGTAATTGACTAAAACCGATTCAGTATGAACTACTTTGAGAAACAAGAACTGATTAAGAAAGCTCAGCAAGAGTATTCTGAGTTCGTCAATAGGGTAGATGGTATGCCCTTCAATAAACTTGACGAGTTTGTCAAAGAGAACAACCTCACCTATGGTATGTATGAGCCTAAAGATGACAAGGATGTTGTGGACATCAACTACAAGCATCTTTTGGTCACTGTGGGCAATAGCGATGGCGTATGCAGCACCAACCTCGTCTGCGAAATCTATGACGATGGTGGCAACCTCGTTGAAGTGTGTGATAATCCTTATGGTGAACTGACCAACGAGGAAAAGTATCAACTTGACATTGAACAACTGCTTGGATAATATGGAAGACTTTCTTTGCATCATTTGCGGTGAGAGGCACAAAGACGAACAGGGTCACTGGCTGACACCGCATGAATTCGTGTGTGACGAGTGCTATGAAAAGTTACCCCAATGGGTGCTTGACGCGATTGAAGAAGTCGGATGGGAGTATCTGCCGGACAGCGTGGTTGATTATCTCAACAACGAACTTCATCTTGATTTTGTCTATAAGCGTTAACAATCTTTAACGTGCCAGATTTGGTGGTGCAGAATGAAAGTAGTAATTTTGCACCATCAAACGAAACAACTAACTAACAACAATCACTATGGCAAAGAAAATCAACATTACAGGTTACGGAAAGAATGTATGCCCCATTTGTGGCGGAACTGACTTCAGTTTTAACGGCTCTAATGGTGGTATGGAATATGGTTTCAAGGGAAACACTGACAAGGAGTTTTCTTTTGAGTTGCTGACCTATTCCTGTCGTTGCAAAAAGTGTGGTCAAATCTTGATGCAGACCTATCTGCTTTTGGGTATGCTGACCATTGACCAATTCAACGAACTCTCCAAAGAGAAAGTTGATGGGAGCGTTTATGACATTGAGCGTGAAAAAGAAAGTTAACAAACTTTAACCCGCCAGATTTGGTGGGATTAAATTAATGTTGTAATTTTGCACCATCAAACAACAAGTTCAACTAATTAAAACGTAACACTATGAGTAATTTAATGAATACCGAGATTAAGAGTCTTATCAAGAGAGTCGCATCGTGCATCGCAAGAGACGCAAAGTCTTGTAGCAGTGATGTCTTTGACAAGTTGTTCAAGGCATACAATATGTACCAAGAAGACGAGTGCAGTGGGTCTAACTACATCTTCAATGTCAACAACCAAGAAGACCTTATTTGTTGCATCAAGGGTGGCTTGGGGCGCAGCGAACTGCAAGCCTTGCTGAACGAGTGCAGCGAGAAGAATTGCGACCACTTCTTGTATGGTGAGAACTATCCTACTGCAACACTCATTACCGATGTATGGACTGCCATCGCATCAAACGCATTGGAACTCGCTACTTGCGTTGTCGCTTATCCTAATTGTGAAACCTACAATGCGTTGTATTCTATGTATGTAACCGATGCAATTCTCAATGAGTGTGACAACCGCTACACGAACATCAGAGACTATGTAGATTAAAAACGATACAACAATGGAATACAAAGCAAATTACGCAATCGGAGACGTTATTGCCTACACCGAGTATGGCTGTGACTTTGATGAGAACTATGCAGCACTTGTTACGGAAGTCCGTTTCGTCAAAGATGGAAAAAAGGTAATTCCCATCTACATCTGCAAGACGAGCCACGCCGGAGACACTTTTGGTGTTGTTGACCCTGAGAATGAGTACGCATCGGATGGTGGCCAGATGGCATATACTGCCGTTGGCAAAGTCGGAAACATCAACGAAATCAAAGAAGATTAACTATGCTCAACGAAAGACTATTTCAGGCGCTAGACCAAATCACGCGAGAAGGCATTGAAGCCGGAATTTGGAGTGTCTATGACTTCGGAGAAGATGGTGTATCAAGCAAAGACTACTTCGGAACTGACAAGGATGTAACCCTCAAGGGTAAGATGCTTGTTGTGTATGAAGACCTCATTGACACGAATTACTTCTTTATGCAGTTTGACAAGTCGGATTTGTCACTGCCTTGCGGTGATGGTCAAAACATTCACTTCTGGAAATTTGAAGTATGAGAACGCGAGTCTACACGAATTTAGAGTATCCGAACGGAAAGGGAGACCTTGTACTTTGCATTTCTTGTCAAGGTGATGAACCCGAGAATATGCTCGTTCCTTGCGGATGGAACACCTGTCCGACCTGTGGCGAACAGGGTCTTCTTCAAGGCTTTAACGATGTGATTAAGGATGTTGACGTTGAAGAATACATCCGAACCCACGAAGTTCGCCATTGTATAGCAGTTCACCAAGAAAATTAATTCCGTTAACAAAGATTAACTAAAAATATTTGGCCGATTCGGTTAAGTGTTGTACCTTTGTAACGCAATTAAAAAGGAGGACTTTTATGGGAAAGAAAAAGACCGCAAAGGAAATTAGGGAAACTGCCTACAATGACGCAGCAAAACGCAGCAAGGCAAGGATTGTGCAACTTCAAGGTGACTACAAGAAGATGTCCGACAAATGCCGAGAACTGCAAGTAGAAAACTTCAATCTCAAAGAAGAGA
>Ga0326513_10001656_pt1 | contig 17000 bp, 25 predicted proteins | sample 2_2465_0518_D_FD_203654 | JGI IMG/M metagenome (GOLD analysis project Ga0326513, IMG submission 203654) | Bovine rumen microbial communities from UC Davis, California, United States - 2_2465_0518 | ecosystem: Host-associated > Mammals > Digestive system > Stomach > Rumen | place: USA... | reverse complement strand
TTAAAAGAATTATTAGAGGAGGAATAAACAATGATAATAAGTGAAGAATACAACGAAAAATACAACAAAACACTATTAGATAAAGCAGATGATTTAAAACAAGGAGAAATAAATAATATGAATAAATGTATTAGAATTTTTATAACAATTATATTCTTATATATAATTATAATTGCTATTTTAGTTGTTAGTATATTACAATTAAAACAAGAAAACAAAAATTTTAAAAATGATTTTTATACTCAAAAAGAAATTAATGAAAATTTATACGAAGAAAATTTAAAGTTAAAATCTAAAAATTTAAGTTTAATTGAAGAAAATATAAGTTTAGGAAAACAGTTAAGGAATAAATAGAGGTGATATAATGTATATTTTAAAAAAAGATTGTTTTGCATATGATAAATTTAAAGGTAAATGTGAGGCTTTAGACAATTTATATTGTATAGGCAATGAATGTAAATTCTATAAAACAATAAAAGAAAATGATTATCAAGAATTACAAGCTAGAAAAAATATAAAAAATAAATTTTGGAAAGATATGTATTTGTAATAATTATGAGGTAATATATGGAAAACTATAGTAAAGAGTTGTATAAAAAAATGGTTGAGAAAACATTAAATTTAGATAAAATTTACATACAATATTCACAAAATAAAGATGAAAAATTAAAAGAAAAATGGTATAATGTTTTAAAGACTTGATATTAATTTTTATAAATGATATAATATTATTAAATAATACAAATAAGTAATATGTATCCCTATTTCTTTTGCATATAATAATTTTTTTATTTTTCATATATCAACCTCCTATCTTATAAAGATAGTTCCTTTGTACTTATTTGTATTATACCTTTTTTTCATTAACAAATAAGAGTAGTAATAAACTACTCTTTTTTTTTGACAAATTATAACGAAAATGTTATAATGTTTTTAGTAAAGAAATAAAAGATGTAGTATATAAGTAAAGAGGTGATTATATGGCCAAAGGACAAATTAAACAGAAACAATCAACTATAAACAAAAGCCAATTTGAAGGAATGTGTTTTGTGCAATGTACTAAAGAAGAAATATGTGCTATTTTGGGTGTTAGTGATATTACGTTGACAAGATGGTGTAAAAACACTTATGATGACAACTTTGAAGGGGTATATAAAAAATATTCTGAAGGTGGTAAAATGTCATTAAGAAGAAACATGTTTAAGCAAGCAGAAAAAAATCCTACAATGGCAATATGGCTTTCAAAACAATATTTAGGCATGAAAGATAATATTGAAATAGAAAGTACACAATTAGTTAAAGTTGAAGAATTATTAAATAAAATTGAAAATGAGGCTAATAAATGATAATAAGTGAAAAGCAAAAAGAATATATTAGAAATGCACACCATCGATATTGCATAAAAGTTGGGGCTAGAAGATGTGGTAAAACATATTTAGATATTTTGTATATGATACCAAAAAGAATATTAGAAAGAAAAAATAAAGATGGTTTAAATGTTATATTTGGAGTTTCAAAAGGTACAATAGAAAGAAATGTATTGCAACCTTTAAGAGAAATATATGGAAAAGATCTGATTAAAAATATAAACAGTCAGAATATTGTGTATTTGTTTGGTCAAGAAGTATATTGCCTGGGATGTGAAAAAATAAGTCAAGTAAGTAAAATACAAGGTACATCAATAAAGTATGCTTATGGTGATGAGATTGCAAAATGGAATAAAGATGTATTTATAATGATACAAGCCTCTTTAGACAAAGAGTATTCATGTTTAGATGGAGCGTTAAATCCCGAAAGTGAGACACATTGGCTAAAAAAAGATTTTTTAGATAAAATAGAAGAAAAAGGGCTAGATGTATACGTGCAACATTACACTATATTTGATAACCCTTTTTTGTCAAAAGATTTTGTAGATAATTTGTGTAAAGAATATGAAGGGACTGTATATTATAACAGATTAATATTAGGTGAGTGGTGTAATGCAGAAGGTATTATATTTAAATTAATTGCAAATAACAAAGATAGATATATTACAGATGAAACAAAAGAGGGATTTATTTCAATAGGTATAGACTGGGGAGGACACAAGTCAGGACATACAATTTGCGCTACTAGAATTTCAAGAACTTTTAAAGAAATGCAAGTGTTGCAAAGTGATAAAATAGATGCAGAAGGTACAGATACAACAAAGATATTTAAATGGATAATAAATTTTATAAAAGATATTGAATTAAAATACGGCAATATAGAGGCAATATTTCCTGATAGCGCAGAACAGGTTTTAAATAATTCACTAAGAAAAGAATTAAGAAACAATAATATATATATACCAGTAAGAGATTGTAACAAAATACAAATTGATGAAAGAATAAGGCTTATATTAATAATGCTTAATATTGACAAAATTAGTTTTATAAAAAATCAATGTGAAACTGTAATAAGAGCATTACAAACAGCACTATATGATGAAAAATCAGACAAAGAACAATGGCTTGATGATTTTACGAGTGATATTGATAGTTTAGACGCTTTTTGTTACAGTTGGACTTATTGGGCAAGGCAATTATCAAATTTTATAGGAGGGTAAAATATGGAAAGTTGTGTATTGGATTATTTAGACAAAAAAGGGTATACTGTTAACACTAGTTATTACAGTTTAATAAACAATTGGATTAACGAATGGAAAGGTCAAAGTAAATGGCTAGATGTAAGAACTATTGAGAATAAGAAATATCCTATGTATTCTTTAGGTATGGCAAAAAGAGTATGTGAAGACTTGGCTAGTATAATAACAAGCGAGCCTTTTAATGTAAAAGCAAGCAGAAATGATGAATTGCTACAAGATGATTTGGAAAAAGCTAAAATATTGGAAAAATTACCAAAAGTAATTGAAATCATGGCGTATTCTGGAACAGTTGCGACAGTTACAAGGATAGTAAATGCAGAATTAAACAACGAAAAAGTTGTAAAAGGAAATAAAACAAAAATAAAGACAATAAATATTAAAGCTAATCAAATTATACCTTTAACAATAGAAGATGATGAAATTATAAACTGTGCTTTTGTAAGTGAGCAAAGAAGAAAAATAGATAATAAAATATTAAATGTGATATATTTAGAAATACACGAACTAGAGGAAAAAGGATATCAAGTAACAAATGTATTCTTTAACAAAGAAAACGGACAAATAATTCATATAGAAGGAGTTGTAGATACATATAATACATTATCAAATGTTCCTTTATTTAGTATTTGCAAATTGCCAAAAGAAAATATATATGATGACAACAACGGATTAGGAATGGCTTTATATGGAGACAGCGAAGATCAATTACAAATATTAGATTTAGTATATAACAATTTTGGATTAGATTTTAAATTAGGTCAAAAAATAATGGTTATTAATAAAAAGCTAACTAAAATTGAAACAGAAGAATATACTGATAAAGATGGAACTATAAGAACGCGTGCAAAAGTAATGTATCCTAGTGATTTACAAAAACAACAATTTATGGAAATTACTGACGGAATAATGGGAGACGGAACTAATCAAAATCCATATATATATGAATATAATCCAGATTTAAGAGTTGGAGATAATAAAGAAGGTATTCAATTCGCATTAGATAATTTATCATTTAAGGTGGGTTATGGTACACATTACTACAATTTTGAAAAAGGCGATGTAACAAGAACAGCTACAGAAGCTATACTAAGTAGAAAAGATTTTGTAGATAATGGAGTTAAAAATAGAAGTATTGTAAATGAATATTTAATTGGTGTATGTAAAAGTATTTTATTATGTGAAAAAATACTAGGTGCAAATGTAGATGAAAATCAAGATATAGAAATTGAATTAGTAGATGGATTTTTACAAGATGATGAAACAGAAAGACAAAAACTATTAAATGATGTATCTGCAGGCTTAATTTCACACAAAAGATATTTGATGAAAGCATACAACATGACAGAAAAAGAAGCTATGAAGGAATTACAAGACATACAAAGTGAAAATAATATAGATAATATTGAAATAACAGAAGAAGATATGTCAGAGTAGGTGGTTAAATGTTGTCACTTGAATATTTAGAAGATAAGGTATATACAAACAATGTTGTAAAAATGTATCAGAAATTAAATACAGAACTTGTAAAGAAAATTATAACAAAATTAGAAGAAACAGGAGATATTTCAACGTATACTAAACAACAAGTGCTTAATATATCAAGAAGGGGTGGACGTGAGATATTTATTAATTCTTTAAAAGAAACAAAACATTTATCAAAAGAAAGAAAAAAAGAATTAGTAGATTTATTTGCAGAAATAACAAAAGATAATTTAGAAAGTTACAGAGAATTATATAATCAAGCTGGTGTTAAGTTTAAAATAAGTAAATCACAATTACAAATTTTAAATACTATGGTTAAAATGACAGACAAAGAACTTGAAAATTTCACAAGAACAATTGCATTTAGTACAAGACAAGATTTTGTAAATGCAGTTGATAAAATGTATATGGAAGTAACAACAGGTTTAACTGATTTTCAAAAAGCATTTAGACAAGTTACAAATGAACTAGCAACAAAAGGTGTAACATTGCCAATGTCAAATGGAAAAAATAGAAGTATAGAAAGTGCAGTAAGACAAAATGTATCATATGCAATAAGACAATCTGTAATAGAAATAAATGATGATGTTGGAGAAAAATTAGGGTGTGATGGAGTACAAATAAATATTACGCCAAATTGCAGACATGAACACATACCAATAAATGGTCAAAAGTTTAGAGTAGATAGTAGAGAATGGAAAAGATATCAAAGTTTATTAGAGGATTATAACTGTCAGCATTATGCCACACCAATTTTCTATGATATTGAAGACAATATATATTCAAAAAAAGAAATACAAAGAGCAAATACAAGAACTGTAACAGTTGATGATAAAACAATGTCATATTATGACGCTACACAAAAGCAAAGGTCATTGGAGCGAAGTGTAAGAAACGCAAAAAAAATATACATGAGTGATCCTACAAAAGAAAATAAATTAAAAGTAATGCTAGCACAAAAGAAAGTCAGAGATTTTTGCACAAAAGCAGGTTTAGAAAGGCAATATGATAGAGAATATTACGCAGGATATAATAATTAATAAGGGAGGTGATATTATGAAAATATCTGGTGAGGTTTTAAAAGCTTTTCATGATGTAAAAGACGACTACAAACTATATACGCCAAAAAACAAGTATAAAGATGCTGATATATTCACAGCTGATGAGGAAAGATATGAAGAGTTAAGAATAAAAGGATTTGTAGGCGAAGGCAAGAAAACAGAAAAAATAAAAAAAGATGAAAAAATTTAGGTATTGCAAAACAATATAAAAAAATGTATAATGGTAGTATAAGGTTGAACATTACAACGTTAAAGAAATGGATAGTCCAACTTATACGACTAAAAAGAAAGGAATTAAGATTATGGAAAATAATGAAAATAATCAAAATGTAGTTACTGATACTACTTCAACTACTCAAGAAATTAATGAAGTTGAAAAAAAATCAGGTGAAGAAGTAAAAGAAGAAAAAACTTTTACTCAAAAAGAACTAGATGAAATTGTAGAAAAAAGACTTGCAAAGGTTAAAAAGAACATACCTAGCAAAGAAGAACTACAAAAATACAACGATTGGTTAGAAAGTCAAAAAACAGAAGCAGAAAAAAATGAAGAAAAGCAAAAAGAATATGAAAAAATCGCACTAGAAAGAGATAATTTTCAAAGAGAAAATCTATTATTACGTAAAGGTGTCAAAAATGATGACATCGACTATGTTATGTTTAAGGTCTCAAAACAAAAAGGCGATTTTGAGGATAATCTTGAGCAATTTTTGACTGATAATCCAAAGTATTTATCTAGTTACGAAGAACAACATAAAACTGTTGACTTTGGTGTAGAACATACAGAAAAAGAAGTTGATGGTTACGAGCAAGCTAGAAAAATTATGGGTTTAAAATAAGAGGAGTGATTTAAAATGGCAAACGCTATAACAAAATTCAAAAAATATATTGATTTATTAGATGAAGTATATAAAAATGCTTCAAAAACATCTGTATTAGATGGAGATACTACACTTGTAAGAGCAGGTGCTAACGCAAATGAGATAATAGTACCTAAAATGTCTTTAGATGGACTTGCTGATTATTCAAGAAATAGTGGATATGTTAACGGAGACGTTACATTAACAAACGAAACAGTAGCATTCAATTATGATAGAGGTAGAGCTTTCACAGTTGATGCTATGGATAACGAAGAAACAGCTGGAGTAGCTTTTGGTAAACTATCAAGTGAATTTATCAGAACTAAAGTGGTTCCAGAAGTTGACGCATTTAGATTTGCAACTTATGCTGGAATAAGTGGAATATCTAAAGCAACAGCAGGAACAATATCAACAGGAAATGATGCTCTTACAGCTCTAGTAACAGCTATTTCTAAAATGGACGATGATGAAGTAAACGCTGAAGGAAGATATTTATTTATAACTCCAACACTTTACAATCTAGTATTAAATGTAGATACAACAAAATCAAAAGAAGTATTATCAAGATTTGCTGGAGTTATTACAGTTCCACAATCAAGATTTTATACTGCTATTGATTTAAATGATGGTACTACATCAGGAGAAGAAGCTGGTGGATATTCAAAAGCTACAGCTGGTAAAGATATAAACTTTATGATTATACAAAAAGATGCTTTATTACAATATCCAAAACACATTGTAAATAAAATTATAACTCCTGAAGCTAACCAAACATCTGATGGATGGAAATTCTTCTACAGAGAATATGGACTTGCAGATGTATATGATAACAAAGTAGCAGGAATTTATCTACACAATAAAGCATAATATAAAGGGGGTAAAAAATATGTCAAGATTTGTTGGATTAAAAGAAACTGTAGAAAAAGAAGTTAAAACTGAAAAAACAGTTTCTAAAAAAACAAAACCCCAAGAAGAAGTAAAAGAAACTTCTGAAGAATAATAGAAAGGAGAGGTTATAATGATAAATTATGCAGATTATGATTTTTATATAAATGAATATCATGGCAGTTTATCTAATAGCCTCTTTACTTCTTTAATAGGAAAAGCTAGTAGAGAAATTGACAAATATATAAATAGAGAAATTAAAGAGGCAGAATTGGATGAGTTTGAAAAAGTAAAATGGGTAGCTTGCGAACTTGTAGACTTTTTAAAAGTAAATAATAATATTGATAACAATTATAGTTCTATATCAATTGATGGGGTAAGCAAAACCAAAAGAAGTAATTCGGAAATTAAAATCAATAAATTAAATATTATAAATGGATTACCTCAAGAATTAACGAGGTGCTTATAATGGAAAATAATCTGTTGCAAGATATAACAATTTATCATAATAACAATAATACATGGGTAAGATACAATTTAAAAGCAAGTGTAAGAAACACTTTTAATAAAAATAGAGATAATACAGGTTCTAACAATGTAAACAGAGCTTTAATTAGAATATTTGATGTAAAAGGTTATAAAAGTAAATATAATATACAAGATGGTGATGTAATTGTATCAAAAAATGTAAATGACAATATAAGTAGTGCACCATTAACTGTGTTAAGAGCTAATTATGGTAAAGATAATGTATATTCTGTAAATAGTGTAGAAAAGTTTGTATTTGATGATTTAGAGCTATCACATATTAAAATTGGAGCAATATAAATGAAAGAATATAACGGAACTACATACCCTATAAAATTTCCACAAGGTAGAATTTATTTAGATAGCAAAAAAAACGCATATTTAGAATATAATCAAAGTGCTGTGAATAAATTTAATAATAATGGAAACAAGTTACAAATATTTTTAGATAAAAAAGTTGCAACTGAACTTGCAGAATATGTATCATACAAAACAGGAACACAGGCGAAATCTATTATATTAACAAGTGATTATGGTAGTGGGTATGTTAAAATTTCTGTACCTTATGCACATTATCAAGCTTATTCTAAAAAAATCAAAAAGAGAGTTGGAAAAAGAGGCACACAACCTTTTGAAAGAATGAAAGCTGATAAAAGTGATACAATTGCTAGAGAATTAGCAAAATATAGTAGGGAGTTGCATGGTAATGGATGATAAAATAAATCAATGGTTACAAACTTATGAACCTATACAAATAATTGCACAAATAGAAGATATACACAGTGAAAGATTAACAGAAAACACAAAAAATCTTGCATTACAAAGAACAGGATTTGAAGAATTACCTTTGAAATATGTTACAGACAAAGGATGGTATAGACAATATCAATATATGTTATTATTAAAAAGTGAAAGTGAAGAAGATACTCAAAGACTCACAAATTTAGATTGGCTTGATCAATTTAGCGATTGGTTAAGTGAACAAAATACAAATAAAAATTATCCGATTTTAGAAGATAACAAAAAAATAATAAATGTTAGTTGCGCAAATGCATTAACATATCAAGAAAGTGAAGATGGAAGTATTTCTGTATATTCACTACAATTATATTTTGATATAAGAAAGGAGATATAATTATGAGAGATATAATGACTTATGATGAGGCACACTATTTCCAAGTTGGAAGTGGTGCAAACTCAACAACTGAATTAGGTGGAGTTATAACTTCATTAACTGAAAGTTCTAACCCTACAGAAAGTTCTAAACAATATATACATCAGAAATCAGCTGTGACATCTGTAACTGGATACAACAATGAATTTCCAATTACAATGGACATGGTGCAAGGTGATGAAGTATTTGATGATTTTTACAAATTGTTTTATGATAGAGCAACAGGAACAGATTTAAAAAGAGACCACTACATTGTAAATTTGTGGGAACCTGTTTCTGGAAGTGAAAATACATATAAAGCAAGAAAAATAAATCAAACAGTTGAAATTACTGAAGCAAATGGAGAAGCAGGAGGTCAAAAACAAATTACAGGTAGTTTAAAAGGTGGAGATTTTGTTTATGGTACTTTTAATACAAGTACAAAAACATTTACTCCAGCTGTATAATTTTTTTAAAAAATAAAGTGAGGATAAATAATGTTAGAAAATGAAAAAAGAATTGAAAATTTAGGTTATGAAGATTTAAAAAATGATTTTAGTATAAAAATATTTGATTTAGAATTTAGTATAAATATAGATGGTGACTATCAAAAAAAATTAGTAGATGTAGCAAATAAAATGAAAAATGAAGAAAATAATTTAAAAGTTTTAGAACAAGGTGTAAATTGTTTATTAGGAAATAATGCTTACGAAAGAATAAAAAGTAAATATTATTCTGATTTAGGTAAAGAAATTGATGAATTTGTTTGGATTAAAGTTATATATTTTGTTATGGAAAATATACAAAAATATATGAATAATTTAGAAAATATAAATATGAATAATAATAGAAGTCAAAGAAGATATAATAGTTATAATAATCATGGAAGATATAATAAGTATAATAAATATAGGAGATTTTAAGATATGATGAATATGTTTAATAAAATGCCTCATTTTGTTTATATAAATAACGAGAAGTATTTTATTAAGACTGATTATAGAATTTTTGTTGACTTTGAAATTAAAATGCAGGGAAAAGATAAAAGAAAAGCTTGTATAAATGCTTTGAAAAAGTTTTACCCTGCATTTTCTCAAATTATCCAAAAAAACATATTAAATGAAGCAATAGAAAAGTTTATATGGTTTTATAAATGTGGCAAAGAAGATGTAGAAGTAAAAATTAGTACAAAAAATAATTCAAACATGAGAATATATGATTACAATTACGACAGCGACTTAATATGGGGCGCATTTAAAGAACAATATAATGTTGAACTTGATAAAGTATATTTGCATTGGTGGAAATTTAGAGCTATGTGGGTATCTTTAAACAAAGATTGTCAATTTAGTATAATAAGAGGATATAGAGCTTACAATGGTAAGGATAAGCAATTATTAGAACAGAAAGAATTGTATAAATTACCATTGTCAGAAGATGAAATAGATGAACAAAAAAGGCATAAAGAAATTTTTAATCAACTTAATAAACTTACTTCAAAAGAGTAAAGAGGTGATTAAAAAATGGCAGGAGGCCAAAGCTTAGGAGAACTAAAATATAAAGTAACATTAGATACATCAGGAGCGCAAAAAGGCGTTGATGGAATGAGTGGAACTTTTAAAGGTATAGGGGCAACAGCTGTGGCACTAGGAAATATCATGGCTGATGCTTTTGAAAAAGTTGCACAAGTAATGGGAAATGTAGTAAAACAAGGTGTACAGTATAATGCACAAATAGAACAATATCAAACAGCACTAACTACATTAACAGGAAGTGCTGATGAGGCTAACAGAATTATAAAAAATATAAAAGAAGATGCGGCCAAAACTCCTTTTGATGTAAAAGGTTTGACACAAGCAAACCAATTATTAATAAGTGCTGGTGTAGGAGCGGACACAGCTCGAGAAGATATAATTGCTTTAGGAAACGCAATTGCAGCCACTGGTGGTGGAAATGAAGAACTGTCAAGAATGGCTGTAAATTTACAACAAATTAAAAATGTAGGAAAAGCAAGTGCGCTTGATATCAAACAATTTGCATACGCTGGAATAGATGTTTATGGTTTGTTGGCTGATAGTATGGGAATTACAAGGGAAGAAGCAACAAAACTTGATGTAACATATGAACAATTGACTGAGGCTTTAAGATATGCTTCGCAAGAAGGTGGTAAATATTTTGGAGCAATGGAAAATCAGTCAAGAACTTTAAATGGGCAAATAAGTACTTTGAAAGATAATTTTATGAATTTTGCAGGTGAAGCAGCACAACCGTTGTTTAATTTTTTAAGAGATACAGCACTTCCTACAATTAATGGTATGATATCAGGTACTATATCTTTAAATGATGGCATACAAAGTTTAATAACTTCTGCAATGCAATTTGTTGAAAGTTTTATAAATGGTATTATTGAAAATTTACCACAAATTATAGAAACAGGCTTGACAATAATGAAAACTTTAATTACTTCTATTCTTTCAATGTTACCAGAAATATTGCAAATGCGGAATTAATATAATTATAGAATTAGCAAAAGGTATAGCTCAAATGCTACCTACATTAATTCCACTAGCAGTTGATGCAATATTAACATTAGTAGAAACTTTGTTAGATAATTTAGATCAAATTATAGACGCGCGGTATTGAATTAATAATGGCTTTAACAGAAGGATTGTTAAATGCTATGCCTATAATAATAGATAAAATGCCTGTATTAATTGATAAATTAGTGATTGCTATATCAGATAATTTACCTAAATTAATAGAAATGGGAATAAGACTAATAATAATGTTAGCAAAAGGTATAGTTAAATCATTACCAAACATTTTGCAAGCACAAGACCAAATATTTGTTTCATTTATAAATGGAGCAGGCAGATATTTTAATAATATGATGGATCTTGGCGGAAGAATGTTGAATAAAATAAAAGAAGGATTATTAAATGGGATATATAGCATTGCGGATGTAGGACGTAATATAGTTCAAGGACTTTGGAATGGAATTGTAAATGCTAAAGATTGGCTAATTAACAAAGTTAGAAGTTTAGCAAAATCTATATTAGATGGTATGAAATCAGCTTTAGGAATACACTCACCATCTACATTATTTAGAGATGAAGTAGGTAAATGGATACCAGAAGGTGTTGCAATTGGTATTGAGGCTAATACAGACAGCGCACTAGAGTCTATTGATAAAATGAACAATGAAATGCTAGATAAAATGAGCAGTGCTGTAAATTTAGAAACAAGCAAAATGTCATTTTCAGGAATAAAAGGAAGTGTAACCGATATATTAAATGCAAATAGTGTGATTAAAGTAGAAAATTATAATACATTAGAGCTAGATGGCGAGAAAGTTTACGAAAATCAAAAAACAATACAAAAACAGAAAAATTTACAATATGGATTTGGAGGTGTGCAATAATGATTTTGTTAAAGAAAAAAGAAAATAATACATATTTTGATTTTGACAAAATATTAGTAAATGGATATAAAATTAACGAACAACCGAACTTAATTAACAAAAAACAGTTTGTAAATGGACGTAGAAAAAAAATTATAACAAATTATACAGATGTTGTGATAGAAATAAATTTAGGTTGTTTTGATGGCAATACTTTATATACTTACTTACAAAAGTTACAAGATGGAGAATATATGTATTATTCTTTAAAAGACAAACAATATAAAAGTGCAAATTTTATTGTAACACTACCAGAACAAACAATAAATAATAGCGCTTCTGAAGTGATTGTGGGCGATTTTACGGCTGTTTTAGAGAAAAGTGGTGATGTTACATGATAAATGTATCAAACGCTTTTAAAACGGATTGTGAAAGCAATAAAATAACATACAGAGAATATATAATCATTACAGGTACACAAACACAAATTGATATACAAGGGGAAATGTATCAAACAGCATATAAAGATACACACTTTGTTGGAACATTTAATTTGGGTTATGTTAAATTTAAAACAGAAAACAATGTAACATATATTAATAAAGAATTTGATTATTACAAAGAAGTAAATGGAAATGCTATATTGATAGGACATTATATTGTTACGGAAGTTACAGATAATGACACAGAAGAAGAAGTATCTGTTACTGCTTTTGACAATGGATTAAGATTTGCTGTTCCATACGAAAGTGATTTAAATTATGAAAGCGGAACAGTAACGTTGTTTGAAGTGTTGCAAGAATGCTGTACAAAATGTAACGTACAATTAATAAATGAAAGCATAACAAATGGAGATTTTATTGTAGAAAATAATCAATTTTTAAATGATGAAACTTATGGGGATGTTATATGTGCAGTAACACAAACAAGTGGTGATTTTGCAACTATAACAAATGAGGGAAAATTACAATTGTTATTATATACAGATACAAATGAAATTATTGAAGATTATGTAGAATTAGAAGACAAAAGAGACACACACCCTATAACTTGTTTAAGAATTGGAACAAGTCAGGTAGAAGGTCAAGGTGCAGAGATAAAAGATGATGAATTAATAGAACAATATGGAGAAAATTGGCTTGTAATAAATGACAATCCTTTCACATATACACTAGAAAAAAGAGAACAAATAAAAACAGCAATATTTAATAAAGTAAAAGGATTTGGATATAGTGCATTTACAAGTAAATATTCATTTAAACCGTATTTAACATTAGGCGATAAAATACAATTTAGAAATAAATCAGGTGAGCTTGTAAATTCTATTATATTAAGAATAGAAACAAAATTTGATGATATAACATTGTCAGCACCAAGTATTATTAACGCAACAATAGAATATCAAAATCCAAACACAGCATATGATATTGCAAAAAGAGCTGAAGTCATTGCAGATCAAAATACTGCTCAAGTGAAAATTATAACAAATAAAACAAGTCAGTTAGAAGATACAATGAATAATAATTTTTATTCAAAAAGTACAATGGATCAAATTATAGTAAACACAGAAACAGGGGTAACAAATACATTTAGTGAGGCTGGAGGTAATAATATATTTAGAAATACTGGATTGTGGTTTGAGGCAGATAAAAGCCAAACTAGATATTTATATCCAAACAACATTTTATATCCAAGTGATGAAACATATTTGATAGCTGACGCGTCGTATGAATATTGGACTGGTTATGCAAAAAGAGGTTCTAACGATAAGGCAGTAAATAAAAATTCTATATTATTACAAAATGGAATATTTAGCCAAGAACAAGATGTGCCAAATGGATTGTATAGTGTAAGTTTTTATTATCAAAAATTAAACCAATTTGCAAGTGCAAGTGTAAAAATAAATGGTAAACAATACAATTTAGATAGTATAGAAGTAAAACAGTTTTATACTGGAGAAAAAGACAACAATGGAGAATATATAATAGAACCTTTAGAAGTAACATCAAGACATTTAAAAATAGATTTTTTTTGCAATGTTGATAATGGTTTAGAAATATATGATTTGATGGTAAACAAAGGTAGTGTAAAATTAGCATATTCACAAAATGAAAATGAAGTTACAACTGATACTGTAAACATATCAAAAGGTATAACTATAACATCAAGTAATATGGAAACAAAATTTAAAGCGGATGCAGACGGAATAAGAATAACAAAATTGAATAATGAAACTGTATCATATTTTACAGAAAAAGGACTTGAAACAAAAGAGGCGATTGTAGAGGATGAAGCTAACATTTGTAAAACCATGATAATTGAAGTGGGCGATCAAACATGGTTTACTAGAATGTAAGGAGGTGTAATAATGTACGGAACAGAGTTTGCAAGAATAAATGGAAGTTATTCAACATCATTAATTGGTACATATGAAAATTTGGGTCAAAACATAGAAGGAAATTACACTTCATTTAGATTACATTTGTATTTTTATTATGGTGGTGGATCTACAGTAAGATCAGGGTATTCAACACTTAAATTAGATGGAGATGTAAAACAATCAGGAGGTTTTAGTTATTCACATGGTGAACATTATTTGGGTTCAAAAGATATAACAGTATGGCACAATAATGACGGAACATTTCCTGGTAGGTATGTAGAAATATATGCTAATTCATATATAATGAATGGAACTGCAGGAGGATGGCTATCAGCTGAAACAATACCAAGAGCAAGCCAGCCTAGTTGTGTAACATATCCTAACAATACTGAAAACGTAGGTGCAATAGGCGGCTCGTTTTATATATACATGAATAGAAAATCAGGCTCATTTACTCATACTGTTAGATATGGTTGGTATGGTAGAAGTGGAACAATTGCAACAGGTGTAACAAATAATTGCTATTGGACAATACCTGAAATATTTGCAAGTAATATACCAAATGATAAAAGCGGTTGGGGTACAATTTATGCTGATACATATAACGGTAATACTTATATAGGCACAAAAAGTTGTAGATTTACTTGTAGTGTTACTAATGCTAATCCAACATTTAACGATTTTGATTTTGAAGATGTAAATGAAACAACAGTTGCGTTAACTGGAAATAATCAAGATTTAATAAAAAATTATTCAAATTTACAAGTTACTATAACACCAAATAATAAAGCAACTGCAAATAAATACGCCACAATGAATAAATACAGATTAACAAATGGAACTATATCAAATGATATTGCATATAGTAGCACAAAAGACGTAAGCAGTGTGTTAAACAACGCAGAAAGTGGAGTTATAAACATATACGCAATAGACAGCAGAAACAATTCTACTTTAGTTACAAAAAATGCAAATGAATTTATTGATTACACACCATTGCAAAAAGGCAATATATCAGTAACAAGACAAAATGGAGTGTCAGAAATTGTAACATTAACTTTTAATGGTAATATAGATTTAGTAAATTTTGGTGCTGTAACAAATTCTATAAAACAATCAAAATATAGATATAAAACAACTGATAACAGTCAATGGTCTGCATATAACAATATAACAGTAACAGTGAATAATAATGGTGAGTTTAGTTTCAATTCTAATATTACAGGAGATACACAAAGTTTAGGATTTGATATTAGTAATTCATATAATTTTGAGGTTTATGTAGAAGATGATTTATCAAATGTTACATTTACAGCAAATTTAAATTCTGGTATACCTAACATTGCACTACATAAAAATGGTGTAGGAATAATGGGTAAATATGACGAGACAGAAGGTGGATTATTACAGGTTGCAGGTAAAGACATAATGCATAAAAGTGTAATGAGTTTAAATTATTCAAGACATACACAAAATTTGTCATCATGGGTTAGTACTGTAATAAATAATTCAACATTAAATAGTGCAAGTCAAGGAAGTGGCTTTACATATGATAGTAGTAACAATAGCATTGTGGTGGGTGATGGTATAACAAATGTTTTAGTATCAGGACATGTTTCATTTTTAAAAAGCGGAACATCTGACTATTCTTTAGAAATATTTAAAAATGGAAAAAGAACAGGTAGTATATCATCGGCAGGAGTATATGGCTCTGCAGATGCGCGTTGGTGGAATTGCTCAATCTCACCAATACCACTTGAAGTGGCAAGTGGAGATGTGTTGCAACTTAAATTTGCAAGTGGAAGTGCAGGAAATGTTGAATTTTTGCAACAGACAGGTTTTACAGTACAAGAAATATAAAAAGGGGGTTATAAAATGGCATATGAAAAACAAACTTGGGAAGATTATCCAAGTACAAATACACCTATAACAAGCGATAGACTTAATCACATAGAACAAGGAATATATGATAATAGTACAGACATAGTATCTACAGCAACACAACTTAGAGATGAAATGAAGACAAATATAGTAACAGGACAAGAATTTGAAACTGGTAGAATAATTGACGGAAAAAAAGAATTTGGTAAAAAATTTACATATGAAAATATTTCTGGAGTTAAAAATTATGATTTTGATACAACAAACATAAGTGAATTTACACATATGGAAGGATTTTGTACTGCATCGACCGGAAGTAAATATCCACTTTTTAGCTTTAATCCTTACGCAACTGGAACTGGACTGGAACCAATTTCAAGTACATTATTTTGTGCGTGGATTGAAGGAAGTAATTTAGTAGTGCTAGCAAAAAAAATAACTTTAACAAAAGCAACTATATATATATATTATACAAAAAATTAGGAGGTGAAAAAATGAAATACAGACTATTAAAAAATAGAAATCTTGTAGAAGATAAAGAATTTCTAAACAAAAACAAATGGTTTGTAGGGTATGATAAAGAAAACAGAGCAGAATTACTTGAATTTGAAATACCAGATACTTTAAATGATTATGCTAAAAAAATAAATTTTGATTTAGGCACAGAAAAAGTAAGTGATATTTTAAATCAAGATAATACATACATTTTAAAAAATAATATTACTCAATATAAGCAAGTTAGTTTTT
>Ga0326513_10001655_pt1 | contig 17005 bp, 19 predicted proteins | sample 2_2465_0518_D_FD_203654 | JGI IMG/M metagenome (GOLD analysis project Ga0326513, IMG submission 203654) | Bovine rumen microbial communities from UC Davis, California, United States - 2_2465_0518 | ecosystem: Host-associated > Mammals > Digestive system > Stomach > Rumen | place: USA... | reverse complement strand
TTATAGATTTGATGAGATGAACCGTACAATGGGCAATCTGACAATCGAAGATATGGTAGCCTTGAAGTCAAAGCTAGAGAAGTGGAAGGGCGAAGAAGTTGTTGATGAGTATGAAGATGTGGATATGGATGAGTATAGAGATTCCTATAATGATTACATATCCTCATATATCTATTGATAAGGAGGTGAGAGAATGAATCAACATCCATGTAGAGGTTGTATCTATTACAAACAGTGCGGTGAAAGCACAAGAACAATGACATGTGAAGGGCGAATGACAAAGACGGATAAAAAGAGAAGAGATGCCCTTATAGCAGAGGGAGAAAGAGAGCAGGCGAGAAGAGCCTTCTATGAGGATTAAATATGCAGATAATATATAAGATGACCAATGAAGAAATAGGGCGGCATATGAAAGTAGTAGGAGAAACATATAGATTAGGTAGTAATCCTACAAATACAATGAAAGGTAAAAGACTTTATGCTCAGATAATGCCAGAACATCTCAGAGATAGGGCGGATAAGATGATAGACAGATGTAAATATGTATATTCCCATGGAATAAAGAATGATATAGAAATGACAGCGGAAGATATAGAGATATTACAATACCTCATTAAATACATAATGTCCCTCTAAAAAGATAGGCGGAATAAAAGACAAGTCACCATACCAAAATCAACAATTAACATACAACCAGGGGTGTAGATAAATACTACATCCCTTATATTATAGTCAAATCAAAAAGAGGGCGGAGAATGGAGATTTTGTACTAAGTAGTAATACCGAATATATAGTAGTATATCTTATGACTCTAACCCGTATAATCCTTCTGTTTTTTGATTCCAGTCAAATTTGTGCCCTTAAAGTCAGTATTTATCAGCCTTTTTTCCAGTAAGCCGAAATTTTTTAGTACTCTTGCTGGCTGCCTAGGCCAGAAAAGAAACTTGATTTCAGTCAAAAAATTTTAGTCCACTAAAGTGTCCAAATGCCATTTTCGGCACCTTTTTGCCCATTTTGCGGAAAAACTGGCCATTTTAGCCCATTTTGGCAAATTCCGCATTTACCATTGTGCAGTATGCACAAAGGGCTAATGCGGCTAGTTCCCATGCTGACTTTACACCAACCCATTTACGGAATTTACGATATTTCGACAGGTAAGTCCAAAATATATCGAGTATGGAACACGATATTTCGACATAGCCGAATAACCATTGTGCAACATTACCATATTTAGCCACAGGCACCTGCCTGCCAGGAAAACTGGTGAAAGCCCATTAAGCGTTCTGCCCATTATAGCTCGCCAGGATCCCATTCTTCCAGGAATAGGGAAATGCCCATTAAGGGCAATAGACCCATTATGTATGGGCGGGAATGGATGGCGGGCAGGATGGAAAGGATGGACTACGCAGCAGACTGATTGCTTGAATAAAATCTATTTTAAAATATTACTTTATATAGAAGAAATACAATTAAAAATAGAGTGCAGAAACAGTGCAAACATAGATAAATACTGAGCTTAAAGCACTTTTAAAACACTGATTTTTAGTACGTTTCTACTATATAACGAAAAAAGAAAAAATATTTTTAAAAAAGTTGTTGACAACAATAATATAGTTTGCTATAGTTAGTATATCTCAAAAAGAGATACACACACACGTTTGTGCATGAAAAGCACGTAAAAAAACATAGAATGGAGATTTTTATGAAGAACACAACAAACAATGCAGACGTAACAAAGTTATCACAGTATTTTAATAAACTCACTGTTGATGACATTGCAAAAATTAAAGATTTTTGCGAAGTAACTAAAATGATATTTAATGCTAAAGTTGAGAAATACGACTTTAACGCGCATAAGAATAACATAAGACTTTGCAACTTTGGTAAGAGTGATACCTGCAGAACAGCGTCAGTTTGGTACAGTCCTGCGCGTTACGATTACGCAGTGAGAATTGAATCTAGTACACGTAAAAACTTAATGCGCAGTAGTCGTAATGAGTTTTTACTCAATAATTGCTATAATGCAATTGAGAGTCAAGAAACAAACAAAGAAAATGAATATAGATATTCTTTCAGTAGTCTTAATAGTGCTTTAAAATTCTTTAGTACACTACAAAACAACTATAAAGAACAAGTAGTTAATACTAAAGAGACTAAAGAGCTTGTAAGTGTAGAAAGTGTGAGCGCATGATATTTATAGCGTTAATTGTAATTGTATTTATAGCGATTATTAGAATAATGACCAGATAACATAAAAGAGTTGCTATTATATAGCAACTCTTTTTTATTGCTTTATTTAATCATGTATAGAACAAATGTTCGATAAAAATGTTTCACGTGAAACATTGCTATATACGTATACCACCCCCTATGCAAACGTACGTTCGATTGCGAGAGCGAGGGGGAAGTTGGCACCTGGACACAGCCTAGGTTTTCTTATAAAACCGTGTGGTCTTACTAATCGAGTAGTAGTCCTGGACACAGCCTGGAAGTTTTACTAATACCGAGACCTCTCGGACACAGCCTGGAGATTTTCTAAATACCGAGCAAGCTCACTAGCGAGAATAGCCCACAGCGAGTGCAAGGATACAGAGATTGACAAAAGGACAGAAATTGGTCGCGGACACAACTCCTGATTATTTAGTGAAGAAGATTATTTAGTGTAAAGATTTACTAATACCGCCAAACCTCTTTGACTAAATACCCTATTTAGTGTTATAGTATGTTTACTAAAGAGGTATTCAATTATGGCGCCAACACCTATTTCTACTGCTAATACTATAGCTAGGGCTATGAACCAGCTCTATCATACCCACCTTGTTATTAACACTTCTCAGTTTTATGGCGGAGAAGGCAAGTTAGTGAGGATGTACATTGTTAAGGACAGCTTTTACTATAAAGGTCAGTATTCCGACAAGCAGTTGTTTAAAAGTGCTTCAGGTGTGTATACTGTTCTTTTTATGAGGGACTTACTCTATGCGTTCCAGGGTAAAGAAGAGGTGGATGCAGATAATGAAGGTTATGACAGAGTTAAGGCTAAAAATAATGTAGAGGCCTCTATTGAATACATGAAAGGAGCTTATCTTAATGCTGAGTCTGAGCTGGAAGGAGAACAAGACTTTTGAAATCGGTCATGCTGATGAATATATAGGTAGTCAGTATGGATATCCTTATTTCTTTGAGGCCTCTAATAAGTTGATGATGAGAGATATGGGTAAAGACAATATTAATTTCAGGACATGGAAAGGGGAGTATTTTCAGTTCTTTTTAGGTAGTTTTCATAACTCAAAAGTTCTTGTTTTAGTGTCTACTCTCAAGGACTGCTGTTTCTTTCAACGCTCCCGCCTCAGTATTTCCAGGATGCATGGATGGGCTAAGGCACAGTCTGAGAAAAAGCATCCTATAAAGAACTCATATTCGGGGTACTTCACCTTTGGTAAAAAGATGTTAAAACAGTATGATATACTGGAAGAACACATGAAAGAGCAGGAGATTTATTTCTCTGATGAAATTTTAGAAGAGATTTATCAAGAACTTGTTAGGAGGACTAAATAATGATTGGTGATGCACAGGTACCTGATTTTGCCAGCAATAATCTGGCAGAGAAGATTAAAGACGATATGTTGTATAACACTCTGAGTACAAGGAATGGTCAGAGATTATCTCCTAAGGAAGATAAATTCATCACTCTGTACATTAAGTACGCAGATGCGACACAGGCTGCCAAGGAAGCTGGATATACAGTAAGACCTACTATTAAGAATGTTGAAGCTCAGTACGTGAAAAGAGGTAAAGAGCTCCTCTCAAAAGACTATATCAGAGATGAAATCTCAGCAAGGCTGGAAGAGTTTAGGAATGCTCAGATAGCGGACACTAAAGAGGTACTTATGTACCTCACTAAAGTTATGAGAGGTGAAGAGAAGGACCAGTTTGGACTTGATGCTTCATTACAGGAAAGAACATCAGCGGCTAAAGAACTTAATCGCAGACTTAAAGAAATGGAAGATGCAGTCAGTGGAAATGGCAGTGCAGGCAAAGAAGTACATCTTGTATTGAGGAGGGAATAATATGGAAGAACTCATACTTGATGTGAATGAGGCTGTTGCTCCTATTTATTTCCCTATCATGGATGATATTTTAGACCACAAGCACGTTCACTATGTACTTAAAGGCGGAAGAGGCAGTACGAAGTCATCTTTTATCTCTGAGATGATACCTCTTATCATCATAAATAATCCTAAAGTACATTGTCTTGTTTTCAGAAAAGTCGGAAACACTATAAAGAACTCAGTATGGTCACAGGTAGTTTGGGGCATAGATAAGTGGGGATTAAGAGATTACTTTCAGATACCTAAGACTATTGCCAATCCCATAGTCTATAAACCTACTGGACAGCAGATATTATTTATGGGATTAGATGACCCCAACAAAGTTAAATCTGTAAAGCTACCTTTTGGATATATCGGAATAACGTGGTTTGAGGAGTTAGACCAGTTTAGTGGTGAAAAAGAGATACGTAAAGTATTACAGTCTACAATGAGAGGTGGTCTTGACTTTTGGGACTTTCGTTCTTTTAACCCACCTATCTCTAATCTTAACTGGGCTAATCAATATGCCGCAGAAGCTCTTGCCAGAGAAAATACCCTCGTTATGACAAGTGACTACACACAGATACCAGAAGAGTGGTTAGGTCAGGCATTTATAGATGAAGCAGAGGATTTAAAAGAAACTAATCCTAGAGCTTATGAGCATGAGTATTTAGGAATACCTGTAGGTACAGGTGGTAATGTCTTTGAAAACGTAGAGCCTCTATACATGAATGATGCGTTTATAGAAACGTTTGACAGAATCTATGGCGGGGTTGACTGGGGATGGTACCCGGATCCATTTGCATTTACTAAATGCTATGTAGATATATCCCGTAGAAATCTTTATATTTTCGCTGAGTTTGGCGGAAATAAAATGTCTAATAAGCAGACATTTGATAAGGTATATCACGAGATACATTACTGTAATAGGCCTCTTATGTTGCCTGATGAGATAGTAACTTGTGATAGTGCTGAACCTAAATCAATATCTGACTGGAAGTCTTATGGCGGATATGGTGCTAGGCCTGCAAAAAAGGGGCCAGATAGTATAGTTTACTCTATGAAATGGTTACAATCATTGAATCATATATACATTGACCCTAAAAGATGCCCTAATGCCTACAAGGAATTTATAGAATATGAATACGAAAGAGATAAAGATGATGAAGTTGTGAGCGGTTATCCTGATGCTAACAATCATTATATTGACAGTTGCCGGTATGCTACAGAGCGACTTTGGAGCAGACGAGGTCAATAATATCATCTTGACAAATATGTTTAAGCTCGATACACTAACCCTATAAGGAGGGTTAGTGTATATGTCAGATTATCCGAGACCTAATAAAGATTTAATTAAACTTGCACCTGAGAAAGTAAGGTATCTTGGAATAACGTATCATAAAGATGGTACAGGTAGATATGTGTTTCAAGGAAAAAATTTATCAAGAGTTATTTGGGAAAACGAAGTGGGGCCTATTCCAGAGGGATATGAAATTCATCATATTGACAGAAATCCTACAAATAACAGTCTTGATAATCTTATGTGTATATCGGCACAGGAGCACCATGAAATACATAGGAGAATACAGGCTAATGAGGAAAAAGAGTGGTTAAGAAATAACTTGGCGAATAATGCTCGACCTAAAGCATCTGAGTGGCATAGTAGTGCTGAAGGACGTGAATGGCACAGACAACACGCTTTAAAGAATCGAGAAAATGGCTGTTATACACACGAATTAATTTGTTCAAACTGTGGAAAGCATTATATAGGTGAGCCTTATAAAAATGGAGGGAATCATTTTTGTAGTGGTAGATGCAAAACTGCATTTAGAAGAAAATCAGGCGTTGATGATGTGCCTAGAGTTTGTGAGTGCTGTGGAAAAACTTTTATGGCAAATAAAAGAAAGGGTGTAAAGACTTGTTCTAAAGAGTGTCGGTATAAAATGGTAAGTAAACGAGTTTCTGCAACATTATTAGAGAAGTCAAAGGTCACTAAGTCTTTGATATGATTGAATACAAGGTGCTTGAATGTTATACTACATATATAAGTAGGCATTCATAAAGGAGAACTAAGATGAGCTTATGGGATAAAATAATTGGAGGAATAAGACATATGCTTGGACGTGATGTAATTGAAAAGGTGTTATCTGTTAAGCCTGCCATATCAACAGATATGGTAAATGCAATACAACAGTGGTCAGCTATGTATGAAGGAAATGCACCGTGGCTTAAAAACCCTACACCAGATGACCCTGTGAGAGTTGTTTCTTTAGGGTTGCCTTCATTGATAGCCAGTGAAAAGGCGAGATTAGCACTTTTAGAGATGGAGAGTGAGATTACTCCACCTATGAAGGATGTTGAAAAAGTAAATCCTAACTATCAGCCACCTTCTATTGATGCTAATGGTCAGGTAAATATGGGCAGGGAATCTATGATGGTTACTGAGCCTGAACCTGATGGGCCAACTGAGAGAGCTGATTTTCTGAATGAGAGTTACAAGGTATTAAAAAAGCACTTGCGCAGACAGATTGAGTATGGTATAGCAAAAGGTGGCCTTGTTATAAAACCTTATCTAGTACAGTATGAAGATGGTCCTGTAGTAGTAAATAAGACAGAGGATAAAGATAAGGGAGAAAGACTTTCAGCAGATGACCCACTTCCTAAGTATGAGTTTAATTTCGACTTTGTTCAAGCTGACAGATTTTATCCCCTCTCTTTTGACAACAACGGAAAAATTACAGAGGCTGCCTTCTTACAATATAAAGTAGACAATGACAAAGTATACACAAGACTTGAACATCACCAGCTTGTAGGAAGAACTGTAACTATTTCTAACTATGCCTTTGTTACTACAACTAATATGGATGCTATGAGAGGCACACTACATCCTACAGATAATCTCGGCAAGAGATGCCCACTTACAGATGTTCCCGAATGGTCTGGTATACAGGAAAAGGTAGTAATCAATAATGTGAGCAAACCTTTGTTTGCATACTTCAAAATGCCTGATGCTAATACAATCGACCCTCATTCGCCACTCGGTGTTTCAGGATACGCAAGGGCAGTATCATTGATAAGAGATGCAGATGAGCAGTATTCCCGTATGCTTTGGGAATTTGAAGGTGGAGAACTTGCTATTGATGTAGACCGTAATGCCATGAAGATAGAAGAATATCAGAATGGTCAGCACCAGACAAGAATGCCTGTTAAACAAGAACGTCTGTTCAGAAAAGTAGACCTTAATAGTGAGGAAACATACAATGTATTTGCTCCTGAACTTAGAGATGTAGCCCTCACAAACGGACTGAATACAATACTTACGAGAATAGAAGATGCAGTTGGATTTAGTAGAGGCACAATATCTGAACAGGTATCATCAGTAGAAAAGACGGCGACAGAATTAAAAATCTCTAAGTCAAGAAGCTACGACACTATACACGATATTCAGCAGGCAATAGAGGATACTTTAAGAGATGTAATATATGTAATGGATGTATATTGCAGTCTATATAAAGTAACCCCTAAGGGGAAATACGAAGTGTCCTTTGAATGGGATGATTCTATTATAGCCGATAGTGATGCAGAGCTTGAAACAAGACTTAAACTTGTCAATGCTGGTATGTCATCTAAGCTGGAAACAAGAATGTGGTATTTTGGTGAGACAGAGAATCAGGCTAAAGCCGCTTTACAGAAGATTGAAGATGAGAAGAAGCAGAGCATGGAAACTAATATTCAGGCTCAGGCTCAGCTTGGAGAAGTAGGGCAGGGTAAAGACTTCTCAGGTAACAACAATAATCCTGATAGTCAGCAAAAAGCCTTTAATAATGCAGAGCAGACAGCGGCTAGTAAAAATAATGCCTAAAAAGGTTTACACACTCGAAAATGTGTTCTATAATGATTATGGGTGAAGATGTTGACTGTGTCCATCTTGTTTGCCCTCCTACGACCCGTAGTATTACACCTCGTTCTACTGCGGGTTAGAGGTAATAATCTCGATATGAGTTTATTATAAAATACGTCAATGCGGTGAGACATTTAAAATACCCGTACATTCCATCGCAGAAAGTGACTGCGGCATTATAAATAAAACTGGTTGAAAGAATGTAGAAGGAGAAGAGTATGTTAATAAAGGAAATCTTTGACAAGGCAACTTCCGAGAACAAGTCTTTAACTTTGGAGGAGTTTGAGGCGATTGCTAAGGAAAACAAAGCAAAGTTTACAGATTTATCTGAGGGTAGATATGTAGACAGACAGAAGTATGAGGATGACCTTGCCAAAAAGGACACAGAGATTACCACTCTGAATGAAACTATCAACACTAGAAACACAGATTTGGAAGCTCTAAAAACTAAGTTGGCTGATGCAGGTAATGATGCCGGGAAGTTAGAGGAACTCACTCAGAATCTAACCGCTCTTCAGGCTAAGTATGACGCTGACACTCAGGCGCTCAATGAAAGATTATCAGCACAGGCATATGAGTTTGCTGTTCGTGATTTCGCTGGAAAGCAGAAATTCTCTAGTGACGCCGCTAAGAGAGATTTTGAGCGGTCAATGATAAATGAAAAGCTCACGGTTAAAGATGGTGTGCTTATTGGTGCTGACGATTATTTAAAGCTCTATGCTAAGGATAATAAAGAAGCATTTGTAACAAAGTCAGACCCTTCAACACCACCTGACCCCTCATTTGCAGGGCCGGCACCTGGTAGTAAGGGCGGAACAAAGAAAATGACATTATCAGAAATGATGCAAGCTAAAAACGAAAACCCAGATTTCGTCATTAGTTTTGATGATTGATTGAAAGGAGAATATTATGGGACTATTTGATGCCAAGCTGTTTAACAGCGAAGTATTCCAGAAGTACACAGAGAGAGTACCTAATGTACATCTCAACGAACTTATTAAGTCTGGTGCCATTGTTGCAAGACCTGACCTTGCAGGTGCTATGTCAGACCAGGTTGGTGGTAACTTCCTCACAACCCCTCTTAAGGGTCTTATCGGTGGAACACCTCTCAACTATGATGGTGTAACAGACATTACATCAACTGGCACACAGACATATTCACACTCCAGAGTAGTTGTTGGTCGTGCTAAAGCATGGACAGAGAAGGACTTCTCATACGACATTACTGGTGGAGTAGACTTCATGCAGAATGTAGCAGAGCAGGTTGCTGAGTATTGGGATGAACAGGACCAGAAGATGCTTATTAACATTCTTGATGGTGTGTTCGCAATGGGCAGTAACAATGATGCAGCCGCAGAGTTTGTAGAGGAGCATACACATGATGTTACAGGTGTAACAAATAGCGAAGGCGTACTCGGCTACATGGATGCTACAACTCTTAATACCGGTATGCAGAAAGCATCTGGTGACCACAAGAATCAGTTTAGCCTCTGCTTGATGCACTCAGCAGTTGCTACGCATCTTGAGAACTTGAAGGTACTTGTATACCTTAAGTACAATGATGCAAACGGTATTGAGAGAGACCTCAATATTGCTACTCTTAACGGCAGAACAGTCATTATTGATGATGATATGCCTGTTATCACAGAGGGTAGTGGTACATCAGCAGTTAAGAAGTACGTAACTTACGTATTCGGAAGAGGTGCTATTGAGTACACAAACTGCGGTGCTAAGGTTCCTTATGAGATGGCAAGAGACCCTTACAAGAACGGTGGTGAAGATACACTCATTTCTCGTATGAGAAAATGCTGGTCACCTTATGGTATCAGCTTTACTGGTATCGACCAGATTAACACTCTGTCACCTACAGATAACGAGTTGAAGAACGGCGAGTTCTGGAATCTTGTAAACACAGGCGGTTCAAGCAATATTCAGTATATTGCTCACAAGGTTATTCCTATCGCAAGAGTAATCTCACTCGGCTGATAGATAACAACTCCCCAAATCATAGAAAGGCGGTCTTAACTATGTATTTAACATTTTCAGAATATCAGGAATATGGTGGTACATTAGATGAGACCGCCTTCAATGATTTAGAATTTGATGCAGAAAGCACAGTAAACTGGTATACATTTAACCGACTTAAAAGACCAGAATGGGCAGATGCACTTAATACAGAGGAGTTAAAGAGATGTATGTATCAGCTTATCCGTTTTAAACAGATGGAAAATGAATTGCTTGCATCAAGTAGTGGTGGAGCAGGGTGGGGAGTAGGCTGGACAAAAGAAGCCGGTATAACTCAGGAAACTAATGATGGTGTATCAACAAGTTATAACACACTAAGCTCAGGAGAGCTTTTAGCTCAGTTTAACGGAGCTAAGACAAAAGAAGAGTTAATGGATAAATATTTAGGCAGTATATTAAACGATTTAGGTAGAAGGCTACTTTATCGTGGCATCTATCCAGGAGAATAAATATGCTTGGTTATATCTTTGAAACAGAGAATACAGTAACAGGTAAGAAGTACATTGGACAGATAATGTCAGTAAGTTTTATCAGAAAGCACTTTGGAAATCATCCTGCTTTGATTTCCGACTTAAAAAAGTACGGGTTAGATAAATTTACTGTTAAAATGCTTAGAGCTTGTGAAACGAAGCAGGATTACGATATGGCATATAGTGCTTTTCTTGAAGAAGCTAGACAGTCTGGAAAAGACTATTATAATTTTGTAACTGAGGCTAAAACAGAAGATGACGGTGAAGAAGTTAAGCCTGTAAAAAAGAGCAGAAAGAAAAAGGTCGTTGAAAAATGAATCACTTCCCCTCATGGTGGGATGATACAATCACCCTCTATAACAAGTACATAGACCCTACGACAAAGAAAGTCACTTGGTATAGGCATGTTATTCCCGACTGTTTTTATAAACATACAATCGAGAAGATAACAGTGGGCAACACAACGATTGATTCTAATATAACTATTTGCAGAATAAGGGTAAATGATGATTTTATAGATAAAAAATCATGGATGTCACTTTCTGATGAAGATAGAGCAATAAAATTTACTCTTAGTGCAGGCGATATTATTGTAGCCGATGAAACAGATTTTGAAATTGACGAATATACGAAAGACAAAACATCAGCCAATCTTATTAAAGAGAATAAGGATTGGCCAGGATGTTTCACAATAGAAACTGTCAACATCAATGTTGGTGGTGGAAGAGGTAATGAGCATTATCATGTAAGAGGTACTTAATATGCCTAGTATATACATTCGTGTAGATGAAAAAGCATTAGAGGATAATGTGAACAGAATACTGGGCAAAAAAGTAGAAAAAATCTATTACACAGAAACAAGAAATGAAGTTGCTGGAATATATGCGTCTGCTGTAGAAAAATATGTGCCATCAAAAACAGGCAGACTGCATAGTAGTGCAAGAGTAAGAGATGGCGAAATAAGATACTCAGCAAAAGCCAAAAGAAAACGCGGTAATTATGACTATGCAGGTGTTCAGTATTATTCTAATGATAGTACATGGAATAGACATACACCAAATACATATAGTCATTGGAATAGACATTTGACCTCAGCCGAGAGACAAAACTTTTATCAGGAAGTTGCAAAGATTATAGCGGAGAAGATGAACAATGGATAAAAATATAGCTATGATAAAATTTTTATTAGATTGTCCTACTATACAGGAAAATCCCTTGTTCTTTAATTTTGCCAATGAAGGAGATGGCAATAATCATTTTATTACAGAGAAGGACACCAAAAAGAGGTCATTTATTGACGGGAGTATACTAAAACAGTATACTTTTAGTATAGCCAGTTATTCTTCTGTAACTCACAATGCAGTGGTTAAGGAAGATGATAATATTCTTATGAATGAGAATATCGAGAACATGGCTAAAGTCCAGGCAATATTAGACTGGATAAATGAACAGGCTGAAAATCAGAATTTTCCTGATTTTGGCGAGGGGTGTAAAGTAGAATCAATGGAAACATTGACTACTGACCCCGATATAGATGGAATTGATACTTCTGTAAATCCTCCAATAGCAAGGTATTCAGTCGGAGTGAAACTGGATTACCTAGACACATCTAAACAGTTATGGAAATAACGAAAGGAGAAAGATATGGCAGAGCAGTTTAATCTTAGAACTGGCCAGAGAGCCGAGAGAAAACTTCTCATCACGGTTGCAGAATGGACTGAGGGTACATCTAAGGTAAGAGAGTTCCTTGGAACAAGAACAGAGGATTCTTCAATCGAGTACAACGCTGAGATTGAAACAACCACTGATATTCTTGGCAACAACTATACAGATATGCAGAGAACTCAGCCTGAGCAGACATTTGATGCTTCACCTATTGTTGGTGGTGAAAAGCTCAAAGTCCTTCTTAACGACATTCGTAGAAGAAATGCTCTTTCAGAGCTCCAGCAGTTCACAATCTATGTAATCACAGCATTTGTAGGAGGCGCTACAAACGGTTATGCTTGTGAGAGGCATGATGACTGCACAATCACTTACGATTCAATCGGTGGTGATGTAAATGTAAACTTCCCTTACACAGTACACTTCTCTAATAAGATTACTACTGGTACAGTGGATAAGCTCGCTGATGATTTTGTATTCACAGCAGATGCAACAGTTTGATTTTAAATAGGAGGGCAACACAATGGCAAAGTCAACATCTAAACTCTTTCAGAGTGAAGAACCTACACCTATGAAAGAAGAGGCTATGAATCTTCCTGAAGAGGTTAAGGAAGAAGTTAAAGAGGAAGTAATTCCTAAAGAACAGACAGAGGTAGTAGATACTCCTTCTGCTTCATCCGATGATATTCAGGATATCGACCTCTCAGCTATTAAGAAAAAGAGATTCAGAATAAATGGTGACAACTCTAAGATATTAGAGCTTAACACCAGTGACCTGAACATCATTTCAAGATTAACTGCGGCTTATGAGAGATTGCAGAAATACATGGAAGAAGTTGGTACAGTATTATCAAGTCTTCCAGATGATAACAACGAGATTGATTCAGAGTCAGAAAAGGTTATCAGAGAGCAGTTAGACGCTATTGATAAAAACATGAGAAAAGAGATGGACTACATCTTTGATGCTCCTGTTAGTGATATTTGTTGTGACGGTGGTTCAATGTATGACCCGTTTGAGGGCCAGTTCAGATATGAACATATCATTGAAGCTATCCTTAAACTCTATGAGAGAAATCTTGATAAGGAATTTAACAAGATGAGAAAAAGAGTTTCAGTAAAGACTTCCAAGTACACAAAGAAATATCACAACTAAATTGAATAGGAGCTCCGTGTATGTATGAATTACCTACGGAGATAATTGTAGAAGAACGCCCGTACCATATACGACTAAACGGAGACTATCGTATGGTATTGGACGTTTTTTCTGCTTTAGAGGATGAAGAGTTAGAGCAGAAAGAAAGACTTATCTCCGCTTTGATTATATTTTATGAAGATTTTAATGATGTGGATGATGTTCTCAATTGTCCTGTTTTAGAAGAACTTACTTTACAGATGTATGACTTCTTTAACGGAGATAAAGCGAAAGCGGAAAGCGTAAAGCAATCTAGGACACTGATTGATTGGGAAGGTGATTCAGCACTTATATGTGCCGCAATAAATAATGTTGCAGGAAAAGAAATTCGTTCCGAGCCTTATATACATTGGTGGACTTTTCTGTCATACTATATGTCAGTAGGGGAAAGCGTTTTATCTACTGTCATAAATATTAGAGATAAGACCGCCAACGGAAAGAAACTAGAGAAGTGGGAACAGGAATATAAACGAGATAATCCGCAATATTTCAGATGGAGATATAAGACTGCTGATGAGCTAGATGCTGAAAAGTGGTTACAGAGTGTTTGGAATAAGGAGTAAAGTATGGGCGAAGAAGAAGTAAGAATACCTGTGAAAATGGAAGTTGATTCGTCTGACTTGCAGGAGCTGAAATCTGAGGTTGATAAAACATTTAAACAGATACACGAATATGAGAATAAGCGGAGTACCAAGAAAGACCCATGGAATGTTAAAGGTGTTTCAGAATATGAATCTCAGGTAAATGACTTGCTCGATAAGATGAAACAGCTTCAAACACTTTTTGAGGCTGAGAGTCAAAAGACACCTTTTTCAGATTTAAAACAGGTACAAGCAAGTATTGGTGAACAGATAAAGGCAAATGCCCAGACACAAAAAGAAATAAGTGCTGAGTATATGCGCTCTTTGTCATACGCTAATCAGGTTAAGAAATCTGATGAGGAGCTTGCTCGTATTAAGAAGGAACAGAGAGATTTACAAAGGCAGTACAATAAGGATGTTAAATCCGTAAGTACAGGCGATAAGGGAGCAAATTCTCAGCTTAAAGCCATTAGAAAACAGTATGAATTACAACGCAGACAACTTGAAGAACAGAAAGCTGCCGCAGAATCGAGAAGAAATATTGACCAACAAATGGCTGACCAGGCTATGGAAAGAAGTCAGACCGCAAAAGCTACCTATGAAGAAGGTCAAAGAGTTGTTGCAGGATTAAGGGAGCAGGCTTCTAGTATAGGCAGAATTACAAAACAGGAGGGCTATACTCAGAGATTTGAGGAACAGAGAAGAAATACTCTCGAAGGTATAAATAGACAGTTACGAGAGATGGAAGAGCTTGTTACCAATATTCAGTATGCTTCACAAAAAAGTATGCAACAGGATATTAAAGATACTGGATATCAGACACCTCGTGAGAAAGCAACATCTAAAGTACAGGCACAGGCGAGAAAAGAGGAAGAGCATCAGGCCAGAGAGATGGCCAAACTTGAAAAAGACCTTGAAAGAGAGCGGGCTAAAACAGTACAAGCCGTACAGAAAGAGGAACGTGATGCTGAAAGGGCAGTTGCGAAAGCTCATAGAGAAGCTGAGGCCGCAACAAAAGCTCAAATAATGGCACTTAATCAAGAAAAAGCCGCTATTAAACAGTCTGCCGCTCAGTATTATTATAAACTCCGTTCCATCAAAATGCTTGGTCATGTTATAGGCCAGGCTAATGTCGCAGTAACAAACTTTGGTAAAAATGCCGCATCATTTACAGGCAAAGCACTAAATGCCTATATGAGATTGATACCAGGTGTTAATTCTCTTAGAAAGGCTCTTGATAAGACTAACACATCTCACAAGAAACTAAACAGAGAGATTAAAAACACAACAAAGTCACATGAAGGATTTAATATATCCCTCAAAAAAGGTCTTACTACAATTCTGAAATATAGTCTTGGAATAAGGTCATTATATGTATTATTCAATAAGATGCGAGCCGCTATGATTGATGGATTAGGTCAGTTGGCAGTAAAATATAGTGATGTAAATACACAAATGTCATCTATAATCTCATCCATAAATCAGATGAAAGCCGCAGTTACATCTGTTGTTCAGCCATTACTCAATATTTTGGCACCTGCTCTAGAGAAAGTGGCTCAATTAGTGGCTGACATAGCATATAAAGTAGCCTCATTTATGGCAGCACTTACAGGACAGTCTTATGTATATAAAGCCACAAGACTACAGACAGATTATGCCGCATCACTTGATAAGACTGCAAAATCCGCTAAAGAGGCTACAAAAGAGCTGGGTAAGTATGATAAGTTAAATGTTATACATCAAGATAAGGATAGTGGCTCTGATGATGGTGGTGTAGGTACAATGGGATTTGAAAAGGTTCCTATTGATTCTACAATGGCAGATTGGGCTAAGAAATTCAAAGAATTTTTAGACAGGCTTCTTGGACCTATAAAGAAAGCCTGGAAAAAGATGCGTAAATTTGTTATAGATGCCTGGAAATATATGCTCAATGAATTACTTGCACTTGGTAAGTCTGTTGCAGAGGCATTTTGGAGAGTTTGGGAAGAGCCTGAAACTCAAAAAATTTTTGAAAATATATTCAAGATACTCGGTGACATATTCTTGATAATAGGCAATATAGCAAGAGCTTTAAGAATAGCTTGGGAACACAATGATAATGGGTATAGAACACTAAAAGCAATACGAGATATTATTTTAATCATTACAGACGGTATTATGAGGGCTGCTGATTATACGGTTGAATGGTCAAAAAATCTATCATTTATACCTCTATTTGATACTTTGGCAGATAATCTGGAGCAAAAGATTGTTCCCGCAGTACAGAAAATAGTTGACTTATTGGTTATTGTGTATGAGCAGATATTCTTAAAGCTAGTAAAAGATTTTATTGAAAAAGGATTGCCTCAGATTGTTGATATACTTGGTACTGTTGGTGAAACAGTCGGTATTATTGCTGAAAAGATTAGGATAGCAATTCAGAGCGGAAGTAATGGGATAGCAATCGTTACAAGATTTGAAAACCTATTACAGATAGTTGCTGATGCTATTCAGTATTGTGCTGAAAAGACAAAAGAATGGGCAGAGGATTTAGACTTTAGGCCGTTGCTTATTTCAATAAAGAATTTCTTAGAGGATATTGAACCACTTGTTCAGTTCTTAGTTGACACATTCTCTGCTTTCTGGACAGATGTGTTACTTCCATTCTGGAAGTATCTTGCAGAAGAAGGCGGGCCTACATTATTAGATGGATTAAGTGAGTCACTTAATAAAGTAGATTGGGAGAAACTCACTGCCGATATGAACAACTTAATGCCTGCTCTTGAAGGATTCTTTGAACTTGCATGGGATGTACTTGCTCAGGTAATACTTGATATTTCCAATGCTCTCGCCGATTTTGCTAATTCTGACACACTAACAATAATCATTGATAAGTTTAGAGAGTGGGTGGAAAATGCTGACCCGGAAGAACTTGCACATAAACTAGAAACAGCGGTCGTAGTGTTCATTGAAGTTAAAGCCGCACTTGAATTACTCTCAAAAGTAATCATGCCTGTTGTTACAGGATTTATGACACTTGGAAATGCTTTAGTACAAAGCAAGATGGCAAGTGAAATTACCAAAATATCTAAAGAAATAGCTACTCT
>Ga0326513_10001654_pt1 | contig 17014 bp, 24 predicted proteins | sample 2_2465_0518_D_FD_203654 | JGI IMG/M metagenome (GOLD analysis project Ga0326513, IMG submission 203654) | Bovine rumen microbial communities from UC Davis, California, United States - 2_2465_0518 | ecosystem: Host-associated > Mammals > Digestive system > Stomach > Rumen | place: USA... | reverse complement strand
AGACATATAAGCCTATGAGCTTTGGGCGTATCGGTTATCTCGGTCAAGGCGGAGGCGGCGGAAAAGGTTGGTCTGTTGGCGGTGCAGGACGTGGCACTGTCCGTGGCTCATGGGGAATGCCCGGTGCAGGTCGAGGCGGCTCTGGTAGAGGCGGAAGAGGTCGTTCAGGCGGAGGGGGACGCAGAGGCGGAGGCGGTTCTGTCGGTAAAGAAGAACCGATTTACCGCTCAACATATCAAGGCACTGCTGACCCGAAACGGCTCGGTATGCAGGGTGCTATCGGCAAGATAGCGGAAGACCCGGCAAAAATAGCCGCACGTGAAGCCAAAAAGACAGGACGCAAGGCGGTTGGTGGTATGTCAGCAGGGGCAACACAGGTCGCATCTGCGGCTATGCAGACGTTCAATTTCAACAATTCGATTACGGTCAATGCACAGGGCAATCCGAGTGCGAAGGATATCGCAACCCGGACTGCTGATGCAGTCTCTATGGTTTCCCGTAGGCAGGCAGGGGCGATGGCATGAAAACCTTTGTCCAACGCTTCATAGATGTCACTTTCACCCTGTCCACTGGATCATTTAAAAACGGCTCCAACACCCTGAAACTGTCTGGCTTGAGGATGACATCATCGGTCAAGCTGACAGCCAATGCCGCAGAACTGAAAGCTGAAATCTTTGGATTATCGGCTGATGTGATGAACCGCCTGCTGGCTGTGAAAGAGACCGCCGCACCGTGGCACAATCAGGAAAACGCAATACGGCTGGAAACCTATACATCCGCTGATGCGACACGCTTCACGCTATTCAATGGGCAGATAATCGACGCAATAGCCGATTTTAATGACGTGCCAGAAGTACCACTGAAAGTTACCGCATCAGGTACTTTCAAGGCTCAATCTGTCGTACTGGCAAACCGCTCTTTCAAAGGTGCGGCAAAGGTATCTGACATCATGGCATACCTGGCAGGGCAGATAGGGGCAGGATTCGATAACGTCAATGTCGATGAATCGTTTATCTTACGTGACCATTCCGTTCAAGGCTCTGCTATTGCATGTATTGAGGCAACAGCCAGGGCGGCAAACATTGATTGGCTTCTGGAGACCGTAGGCACTCAGGAAGCCGCTTTAGGCGGTACGTTGGTCATCTGCAAGAAAGGCACTACCCGAAAAGACGCAACCATGGAAATCCATGAGGCTAACGGCTTGATGGGTTATCCGGTCATCCATTCGGGGCTGGTGGACGTGAAATGCCTGTTTTCGCCTTTCTATCTGCCACATAAGAAGGTCAGGCTGTTTTCAAAGGAACAACCAATCGCCAATGGCGAATACTACATTTCCGAAATCACGCATTCCCTTGATTCCGAAAAGTCAGGCGGCAACTGGGAATCGAAACTGACACTTGCCTACCCATTCGGTGAAACTAAATGAGTTTGATAGGACTTCCATCACTTCCAAAACTGCCATCTGGCAAGGGGATTTTCAACAACCTGCTTGCTATTGGACAGGGACAGATATGGCAACTGCTGACACTCCAGCCGATTTGGGGTATTTACGAGGCTGGTTCCAGTACCACGCTGGCGGTCGAGGTAACATCTGTACAGGATGTGTCTATTTCAGAAGAATCTGATGTCCCTGATTATCGGTTACAGACTGGCAGTTTTGCGAGCTATAACAAAGTTGTCCAGCCGAAAGAAATCAAGCTGACCATTACAAAAAGCGGTTCTGATTTGGAACGTCAGGCTTTCGTGAACTGGCTACAGCAGAACGTCAATCAACCGACTGTATATGACATCCTGACTGCTGATGCCGTTTTCCAGAAGCTCACCCTGAAAGATTATGAGTATGAGCGGACTGCAGACAACGGCATGGATTTGATTGTCGCCCAATGCTCGTTTCTGGAAGTCAGGGAAGCACCGGAACAGTACTATGATGCACAGCAGGGCGTGGCTTCCACACAGAATACGGGCGACATAGACGCTATCCCGACCGTTCCAGAGAAGAAGGTCGAAATAAAGCCTGCTGGCACGATTGGCGAACGTGTCCAGAACATCTTCAGTCTGGACAGATTGAAACCGATTTATGAGAACGTCAAGACAACGGCTTCCAGCATCGTTACCAGTATCCAGAATACAGCTACATCCTATTACCAGAAAGTGAAGGAGTGGTTCGCATGAGACAGATTATCCCTCTCGCTCAAGTGCCATCCCAGAAGATTCTGGTAACACTGAATGGACAGAACTGCACACTGATACTCCGCTCACTTGATGGAAGGCAGTACTTATCGCTTTCAGTGGATTCAAATCCTGTTTTCTACAACGCGCTGATAGTGGACAGAATCCCGCTCAAGAAGTACGACTATCTGCCATTTGTTGGGGATTTGGCTTGCGTGGACACGCAGGGAACAAGCGACCCCGACTATCGGGAATGGAATACACGTTTTCAACTCGTTTACGATTCTGATGGCTTCCGACAATAAATTCGTTTCAAGCTGGAATGAGAACCTGCCAAAGTCTGATTATGAAACATTTATTTATCAGATTCAGCAGGAAATGAAAAAGATGGAAACCTGCCTGCCTGTCAAAGTGCTGGCAGTGTCAGGCGGTGGAGTTGCTCCGGTCGGATATGTCGATGTCCAGCCGCTCGTCCAACAGCTCACGGTTGCCAATCAGCCTGTTTCACAAGGAACGATTACGAATCTGCCTTATTGCAGAATCCAAGGCGGGAAAAACGCTTTTATTGTTGACCCGCAGGTAGGCGATATCGGACTTGCCTGTTTCGCATCAAGGGACGTTTCAGGCGTTAAAAACGTCAAGGGTGAAAGTCCCCCGTCATCCCGCAGGCAGTACAGTTTAAATGACGGATTTTATATTGGCGGTTTCCTGAATGGAACGCCTGTCCAGTATGTCTACATAGATGACGCTGGCGTTATTACAGTCAAGGCGACACAGAAAATCGTACTGGACGCTCCGCTGATTGAAATTCACGGGAACATCACCCAGACAGGCAAGTCTGGACAGACTGCAACCTTTGTCGGTGGTATCACAAATACAGGCGGTCAAATCAGTTCCAACGGCATTGTTCTGGAAACCCACGTCCACAAAGGCGTTACACCCGGCTCCGGCAACACAGGCGAGCCTGTTTAACGGTTTTGCTCTCCCTTGCCTTGAATACGGTCGTCGCCGCCGGGCTAGAGGCAAGGGCAGGGCATCGGAGATTCTATGGATACACTTTATCTTGATGATGACTGGGATTTGACGGTCGACAGTTTCGGCAATATCGCTATTGCTTCCAGTCCTTATGCCATAGCACAGGACGTGGCTTCTGAATGTAAGTTATGGCTTGGCGAGGCACGCTATGACCAAACAAAAGGCATCCCTTACGAGACAGACATCTTGGGGCAGTTGCCTCCGCCTGCAAAGCTGATGACATGGTACAAAGAGGCGGCAGAAGGTGTCCCCGGTGTGGCTGAATCCACAGTAATCCTGCAATACGGCAACCGCACGCTTTCTGGACAGATTCAATGCGCCCTTGAGGATGGCACTGAATTTGCGCTGAATCTCTGAATAATATTCTTGGAATATCAAAACAATGGCAAATCTCACAGTAAACACGCCTGATATCGAGGTCGCCGAGCAGGGCATTGAGATACCAGAAGTGCAGGATGTACTGACAGGTGTCTTGCAAGACTTCAATGATGCGTTCGGTGGCAATCTGAATATTGAGAACGTTGCAACGCCGCAGGGTCTTCTGGCTTCTGACATCACCTATTACATGGCTTTGAAGAATGCCCAGCTTGCATATCTGTCAGCAATGTTTGACCCGTCAACATCGCAGGGCAGATGGTTGGATGCCTTGGCACAGATTTACTTTGTCGAGCGTAAAGCTGCTACTCCAACAGTCGTAACATGTCTCTGCACAGGCGTACCTGGTTATACACTTCCAGCTGGTTCATTGGCACAGGATGCTCAGAACTACATCTATGAATCGCTTGGAGACGCCGTCTTCCCGTCCAATGGTCAGGTTTCTGTAACTTTCCAATGCCAGACACCCGGTGCTGTTGACTGTCCGGCAGGTGCTTTGACGAAAATCTATCAGGCTGTCACTGGGTGGGATGCCATCACCAATCCATCTGCGGGTGTCATGGGTTCTGATTTGGAATCTGACCGGGCTTTTGAACAGCGGAGATATGATTCCGTTGCTCAGCTTTCCAATGGTTCCATCAACGCATTACGGGGTGCTGTGGCTTCTGTTGATGGTGTTTCTGACGTCTTTGTGACAGAAAACACTTCTGGCAACACAGTAACGATGGGCGTAACCAATTACAGCATGTTGCCGCATTCGGTTTATGTCGCTGTTGTAGGGGGTTCTGATTCTGCCGTGGCTGATGCCATCTGGAGACGCAAAAACGCTGGTTCAAACATGAACGGGAATACGACCGTACAGGTTGCTGATACGGATTCCTATTCAACGCCATATCCGGTCTACAACATAACGTTCATGCGTCCAACATCAACGCCTGTTTACGTTGAGGTCAACATTGACAACAACAGCAACCTGCCGGCAGATGTGACCCAGCTTATCCAAGAAGCGATTATCGACATCTTCACAGGCGAAGCTGGGAACGGAAGAGGGCGTATCGGCGGAACGGTATATGCTGCCGCCTATTACACTGCCATTTCAGATATCAGCGACTCTATCAATGTCGTTTCGATTTTCATCGGGAAATCATCCTCTCCGAATACAACGATGGTTGAGTTTGGCATTGATGAAGCACCCGTCCTTTCAGCATCTCAGATTACGGTGAATGTCATATGAAACAGTACGCAGGCCCCGTAATCAACCAGATACGGGAAAACATCCAAGCATATTTTTCAACAAAGGCGTTCCAAGACGCCTTTTTTAATGGGGTTTTCAACCTTCAGACAGCTAAGGGATTCGGTCTTGATGTATGGGGAAGAATCCTTGCCAAGGATAGATATCTCAAACTGGATGAAGCGGAACATCTCGGCTTTGATGAAGGTGACCAGGCAGGCGATTGGTATCCATTTGACGATGGTACATGGTTTGACGGTGAGTCTGTCAATTCAAACTACCGTCTTGGCGATGATGCCTATCGGCTCATCCTGTTGATGAAAGCATTTGCCAACATTTCCCAGACAACTATACCAAACCTGAATCGAATCCTGATGACTATCTTTGGTGACCGTGGTCACGTCTATGTGGTTGACATGGGCAACATGGCTATCAAGGTCGTTTTCAATTTCCCACTCACATCTTACGAAAAGTCGGTTATCGAATCAGGCGTTTTTCCGCATCCCGGTGGTGTGGATATAACGATGCAGTACATCAACAAGCAGTATTTCGGCTTTGAAGGCTCAGGTCTCCAGCCATTCAATCAAGCTCCATTTTACGGATAAAAAATGAGTCTAACAGCACCTTCCAAAATTGCCGTTCCTTTCGCAGAGAACGGAATCAAGAACGTCATCGGTCAAGACCCGGTTATCGGGCAGGCGGGAAACAAGGCGACTTATTCGGTCGGTTTCCCGCAGATAACCATGACCCCGAAATCAGCGGGCGGTCTCCCGCCATTCGGTCGGGATATGAACGGAATCCTGTACGATACGACCACCATCTTGCAGTACAACCAAGCAGGCGGTCGTTATCCGTTCGATTCTGCTTTTTCGACTGCAATTGGTGGATATGCTAAGGGTGCTGTTGTCCAGCGAGCTGACCTGCTTGGTTCATGGGTTTCTCAGGCAAACAACAATACCACGTCTCCAGAAGGTGCTTCCACACTCTGGCAGCCGGAAGGGGCTTCAAGCTATTCTTTTAGCGTATCGAATGCTGACGTAACACTGACCAATGCACAGGCGGCTCATCCTGTCCTGATTGTTTCAGGAACATTGACCGCCAATGTCGCCGTCATTCTTCCCGCATTCCTGAAAACGTGGGCGGTTGTCGATATGTCCAGCCACGGACAGTACAGCCTCTCTTTCAAGACAGCAAACGGTACGGGCGTTTCCCTTGCTGTTGCAACAGAACAGCTTGTTTGTGATGGCACAAACATCCTGCGTGTCGGTGCTGACCCGTCAATGTTGATTCCAACGGGTATGGTCGTTCCTTTCTTTGGTACGACAATCCCATCAGGCTATCTGATTGCCAATGGCTCCGCTGTTTCACGCACTCTGTATGCGAACCTGTTTGCTGTAATTGGAACAAAATACGGTACAGGTGATGGAAGTACGACTTTCAACCTTCCAGATTTAACCAACCGTTTTGTCCGTTACGGCACGACTGCTCAGGTTGGCACAAAGGTAGCCGAGTCGCTTAAATCTCATACGCATGGTGTAACGCAGTCTGCACACACGCATGGACTGACTGACAACGGCCATACACATACAGCGTCCACATCTTCTGCTGGTTCCCACGCACACACGATGCAGGCGGATGGCGTGCATACGCACAGTTACTTGACCCGTGAAGGTGGAGAAACACAGTCAGGTACGCAGGCTGAAACAGAAAGCGGATGGGGTTCTTTCAATGGCCGTATGACCTATTCTGGTAGCCATACCCACACAATCAACTCCAACGGAGCACATACGCATCCAGTGATCGTCAATTCAGCCAAAACTGGCATCTCATGCAACGGGGCGACAGCAAACATCACTGTCAACAGCACGGGCGGTTCTGAAACCGCTCCTATGCACATCTACGCAATTCCACTCATCAAGGTCTAAGAGGTAAAGCATGGCACTTGCAAAACCCAGTCAGATTACCGTCCCTTTTTCTTCAAACGGCGTAAAAAATACGATTCCTGAAACTGCCACAGGCTCAAACCTTGCCTCAATGCAGGAAGGTTTCCCGGTCATCACGATGACTGATGTAGACCAAGGCGGTATGCCGCCTCAAGGTCAGGATATGAACGGCATCCTGTTTGATGTTACGAAAGCAATCCAGTATCAACAGGCAGGCGGTCTTTTCCCTTATGATGCAACCTTCGCACAGGCGATTGATGGCTATCCATTAGGTGCATTGCTGACTTCTGCTGACGGCTCATGTCTTTATCAGAACACTGTCTCAGGCAATGTTTCTGACCCTGACAACGGGGGGCAGGGATGGTCTCAGATTCTTTCTTCTGCTTCCATTGCAGGAAAGCAGGACAAACTGACGCCTGTACAGATGGATGCGGTCAATTCTGGCATTACGTCTGCCCGTGTTGCAATTTATGACTCTTATGCGGCAGGGAAGCAGGATACGCTGACATTCGACAATACACCTACCAATGGCTCTACGAATCCTGTAACATCTGATGGTATTTATACCGCTTTAGGAACAAAGCAGGACACCATAACTGTTGATGCAGTACCAACTTCTGGTTCCGTAAATCCCGTTCAGTCCGGCGGTGTCTATGATGCTCTGGCTGAAAAGGTAGATATCTCCGGTGGCAATTCCAGTGCAACCGTTGCAACTTCAACTGGCTCCAGCACTGCACGCACTTTGGCAAACCGTTTTTCTGATGTCATCAACGTCAAGGACTTCGGTGCAAAGGGTGATGGTGTTACGGACGATACGAGTGCCTTCCAATTTGCTGTAAATTATGCTGTGACAAAGGCGATTGACAACAGACAGATTTCAAGAGACGGAAATCATACCAGTGGGCAGGCTGTCCAGAATGTTGATGTGTCAAAAGAAACAGCAGTATTTGTTCCGGCAGGAAACTACAAACTTTCTGCATACATTGATACGTCAAACATCGAAGTTTACTGGATTGTCTCGCCTTATGCTCTAATTGATAACTACGACTACATTTCCGGCGTTGTTTGCTTGGAAGGGCGCAGGATTGTCAAAGCACGTCCCTATAACGGAGCTGACCGTTCCGTTGGTTTTTCTTCCATTGTAGGATGCTCTGCCTCACGTGAGGCGGCTGTTGCCCAACAGCACAATTACTCATCTCTGGGAACTTCGTATAACCAGACTGATGTCTGTCCAATCACGGCTCACACTCGTGATGACATGACATTGCTGGCAAAGATTGCGGATGCGACTTTCAACGGAAACACACTGACAAACGTTTCTCTGACTGCTGAGCAGCAGGACGGATTGAGAATCGGGATGCGGATGCAGGCAACCGATTCTTCAAACAACAGATTCCTGGCATTCATCACGGGGTGGAAATCAGACTACTCTGAGATTTATGCAGATGGAGGATGGTTCGCATGGGTTGGCGGTAGCACACCTGTAACACCAACACAGACAGGATGCACGGTTCTAATAAACGGGCTTCTGTCGATGTTCGGAATTGTTTCTCATGTGCATCTTGCAAATGGCTCTGAGACAACCTATAGGGTGACTGGTTTCGAATCGCTATACGAGAATGAGGATTCCTCATTTGTACCAGATTCAAACAACGACATGAACAGTGTCGGCCCATACGTAAATCTTTCAGAAAGTCGTGCGTACGGAACAGCACCTTACCAGCGAGCAAACTGCGGATACTCTGCAAGAGGCAACATGTGGCGTGGTTTCTCTGCTGAGAAAGACCAATATGCAGGATATGAGGTAAGGAATCATCAAACAGATTTGACGCAGAAGCAGTATGGTTTCATAGATAGGACGGGCATAAATTCTGCTTTTACTGCTTTCGGTGCAAATTCCAAACAGTCATTCAATGTCTCTGCAAATTCAGGCACGGTTGATTTAGGAAACATCGGCAACAACGCATCTGCAATCCTGAATTTCCATTCCAGCGGCAACGCAAGCTTGCCTTATGATGCCAGAATCTACTCTGCAACATCGTCTGGAGTGACAACACTCAGGATTCAGCCTGCTGGAACCGGGAACGTCATCCTCCACAGCAGGACGTATCCGTCAGATGACAATTCACTGGATTTAGGTATTTCAAGCAACAGGTGGGCAAACATCTATGCCGGAAACGGCACAATCCAGACTTCTGACGAGCGTCTGAAATCTAACATCTCTGGCATTTCAGATGATGTACTTGACGCATGGGGTGATGTCAATCTGATTGTCTTCCAGTTCAAAGATGCCCTCGAAAAGAAAGGCGATTCTGCACGCATTCATGCAGGCGTAATCGCCCAGCAGGTCAAATCTGCATTCGAGGCTAGAGGTTTAGATGCTTTCCGTTATGGTCTTCTCTGCTATGACAAGTGGGAAGAAACAGATGCTGTCACTGAGATTCAACAGGTCAAAGTCACTGATGAAGTCATTGACGATGACGGAAACATCGTAAGTCATCCAACATTTAAAGAAGTTGAAGTCATTGTCACTCCCGCACAGGAAGCAGGCGACAAGTTCTCCATCCGCTACGAAGAAGCCCTCATTATCGAAGCTGCATACCAGCGCAGGCGTGCCGACCGCATCGAATCCCGCCTGAAAGCCGTTGAAGAAAGGATGCGGTGATGGAAGTTGTTGAAAGGGTAGTAGCTGTTGAAACCCGTCTGGACATCCATGATAAACGTCTTGAAGCACATGGAGAAAGGCTAGGTGAATGATGCAGGAACTTGGCGAGCGAATTGCAAAAGCGGAAACACGGCTGGACATTGCTGATGTACGTCTCAAAACGCATGGCGAGCAGATTGACGAGCTGATGAAGCAGAACGTCAAGCAGGACGATAAGCTGAACCAGATATGTCGCGAGACGAAGGACAACACGGAATTGAGCCGTTCAATCAAGGGCGGCATCAAGACCATCCAGTACATGTTCTATGGGGCAACAGCGGTACTTGGTCTGTACCTGACACTGAAACAGTTGGGGTGGATGTGATGGATTGGCGGAAACCGACAGCAGCAATCATATCGGCAGGTGCTGTGCTGTTGGCTTGCCTGACGACTCTTGAGGGCGATGAACTGAAAGCCTACAAGGACGATGTCGGTGTCTGGACAATCTCACGTGGCGTAACGAAAGATGTTAAACCTGGCATGACCATCACCCAGGAGCAGTCGGACAAGATGACGGAGAAGGAACTAGACCAGCGTGCCGTCAAGCTGAAAGCACTGATTAAGGTTCCCGTTCATCAATACGAGTGGGATGCCAACATGCTGTTGGCTTGGAACATCGGGATTGGGAATTACAAGAAAAGTACCGTTCTGCGGAGGCTCAACCAGAAGCGGTACAAGGAATCTTGCGATGCTTTTCTGTTGTGGAAATACGCGGGAGGAAAACCAATCCTGCTTAAACGCAGACAGAAGGAACGGCTGTTGTGTCTTGGGAAGATCAAGAAGATTTGATGGTTGTTTCCAATTTGGAAATGACCATTTTACTGGTGTCAGCAAATTGGTATTGGGATATTTGAGTTGTACGAGATTTCGTACAACTGAACTGCTTACAAATCCTAAGCAGTTGAACTCTCTAAATTAGTGAGTTGATTAGCGAGTTGATTATCTAGTTGTAGGCAGTTTTTAGAGAGTTCAGGCGGTTTTTTAGAGAGTTGTTGGAAAGATGAATATCTACTGGAAATGTGGTTTGGCTGTCCTGCTGCTGGTTGTCGGTTTCATCGCTGGAGCATTGTACAAACAGCGGGAACTGAACGCCGTCCGAGCTGATTACGCTGAACAGGTAAATCTTGGGCTGCAAGCCAACCGGGAACTGGAAAAGAAACTCCAGACAGCCGTCAATGATGTTGCCGTCCAGTACCAACAGCAGAAAGCCGCCTCTGACAAGACCATCGAATCCCTGAAAAAGGAACTAGCCAATGCGAAGAAAAACCATCCTCTGCCTGATGTTTGCCGTCTCGGCAATGACAGGATGCGCATCATCAAAGCCGCAGTTGATACAGCCAACCATTCCAAGCCTTGATTCCGCTCTGTCAGCACCTTGCCAGCCAGTGTCAGAACCGATTGACGATTCTGTTGATGCTCTGATTGATTCGTATCTGGATTTGATAGGAAAATATGCTGACTGCCAGAAACGGCATGATGCAACCGTGAAAGCGTGGGAAAAACTGAAATGAATGAAAAAGCATTCAAACTCGGATACGCCTTTGCCATGGGAATGAGACAGGCAAAGCGTGGCATGGCGATGGATGGATGGGTTACTCTCCAGAACAAAGATGGAGAGAATTATCACGTTGACTTGCCGGGCGATAATCCTGACGCTTCAGGAAAGAAAAGCACATCATCTGGAGAATCTTGGAAACGAGATTACAAGCTGAAAGATAAGCACGTCCTTACACATCACGACATCCCTGTTACAGCATCTAAAGGACACGGCAAAGGGAAAATGCATCAGTTTATCCATCCAAAAACAGGACGGATAATGCACGCCCCTGACAACATGGTCACTCTGTCACCTGATGGGAAGAGCATTGTCGGATATAACCCAAATAGCGTAAACAAGAATCTACGGGCTGCCTTGACATCAGAAGAAAACAAAAAGAACATCCAATCTGCGGCGGAGGCACGAAAACAAGGCGAAAAACAACGGGAAGAACAGTTAGAAAAAAACCGAAAGGAAATAGAAGAATCTGAAAAAGCCCGTCCAAAGAAAAGTCAGGAACAAATCCGCAGAGAGTTTGAAGAAAACCAGAGACAGCAGAAACAGGCAACGCAAGAGAGGATATCACGCCGTAGAAATGCTGTTTCAAATGTTGCTTTTAAAGCAGGACATTCACCTCTTGCATCTGAACGAGATATCGTTGATAGGCGTATTGGTCAAGTCGCCATCATCAACCCTTTGTATGAGATAGCACGTTCAAAAATGTCAGCAAGGGAAGCTCAGAGCTATAAGTATCTCTGGCTTCCCGAAAAAGACGTGACAATCCACAATGGAAAAGTCCAAGGTATGCCTGCTGAAGTTGCAAGGAAACATAGCTTATACCTGCTTCGCTAGAATCTGTTCCCTGATGTCATCATCATGGCTTTCGATGATTCTTGAAACTTCCTCAGTAGTCATTCCTTTTTCAATGGCTACTGCGTGGTTCAGTTCACCATCTGTCCAGTCACACAGATAACCATCATCATCTATCGGGATGACTGGACAGGCGATTTCTACATCATCAACAAATACGCCGATGGCGGCTTCGCCTTCTTTAGCTGAATAGACCTCTACACGTTCTTTCATTTTTCTCCCCCTGTCTTAATCCTGAAAAGTTCCCACATAGCCGGGGACATTCTCCGCTCGCCGTATTCCCACTTCTGCCACGTCCGTATATTTACGTTAAGCAAGTTCCCCGCCTGTTGCTGCGTCAAGCCCGCCTGCTGACGGGCTTTCTTGATTTCTTTCGTGTCAATCTTCTCCATAAAGCCTGTCCATAATTTTCTTTGTTGGTTCAAGGCATTCTATTAGAGAATATATCCTTGCCCTGTCTTTTGGTGTGCCAGATTCCATATCCTTCTGAATCTGTCGAGCGACCTGCCTTGCGTCTGCCAGCAGGATGTCCAGTTTTCTGATTTTGTCTTCCATCTCAATCTCCCCTTCTCTGTGATGGTTTATCTTTAGTTCCTATCATACGCCCATTGGGCGTAAAGTCAACAGGAAAAAGAGAAATTTTTCTCATTTTTTACACATTTTTACAATTTTGCCTTAAAAAACAACGGTCGGGATGTCTAGTGTATTGAAATACAAGGCTTTTTCCAAAATTGCACAAAACGCAACATTTCCTATCGCTTCCCTATAGAAAACGCTGTTCTGATGCCTCTGTGATTTGACATTTTGTGACATAACCTGCCATATTTTGGTCGGGGAATTACACAAAATTTGCACATCATGGCATCAATCCGAAAATATGGGGCAGGATGGAGGGTGTTTGTCCGCAGGCGTGGAATCAGCAAGACAGCTACATTCAAGTCTAAACGAGAGGCCCAGGATTGGGCAAGACGCATGGAAGAGCTTATCATCAATTCCAGTCAGGAAAGCCCCCAAAAGCCGTTCAGGGAGATTTATCACCGATACGAGGATGAAGTACTGGACAAAAAAAGAAACCAGAATTGGGAGCGGCTTTTCTTCCGCCGTCTGGATAAGCATCCAATAGCAGATTCTTATCTTACGCCTGATGATGTCATTTCATATCGTGAATCACGGCTGAAAGAAGTACAGGGAACGACCGTGGCACGTGAAATGTCTGTGATGTCCACCATCTGTACCTATGCGGTCAGGGAATGGAAATGGCTGGAATCAAATCCGTTTTCCGGGATCAAGAAGCCTAGACCAAACAGACCACGGGAAAGACGTATCACTCAAGAAGAGATAGAGCTGTTGGAAGCCGCAGCTGGATACGATGAAACACTCGTGACTGTTTTACAGCGGACGTTCCATGCTTTCCTGTTTGCTCTTGAGACAGCCATGAGGGCAGGGGAGATTGAATCACTGACATGGGAAAATGTGGACTTGGAGAAAAGGACTGCTTTCTTGCCTATGACCAAAAATGGGACATCTAGGACTGTGCCTTTGTCAGGCAGGGCTGTTGAATTGCTGAAAATGCTTCCACGGAATAGCAGGGAATGCTTTCAGGTTCCATTCATTCCGCAGGCATTCTTACGCCTGAAGCAGAAAACGGGAATCAAGAATCTGCACTTCCACGATGCGAGACATGAGGCGATAACAAGACTTTCCCGAAAGCTGGACGTTCTGACATTGGCAAGGATGGTCGGGCATAAAAATATCCAACAACTGATGACCTATTACAATGAATCTGCAGAGGATATAGCGAAGCGGCTATAGCTTCGCCTCTCTGTCTCTGAAAGTTTCCACCCATTCCAGCACATCCTTTGCACGCCATCTTTTCTGTCCAGTTCCGCCTGGGCGGTATGGTAATGGAAAATCAGCTCTGGCAGTCAATTCCCGTGCTTTGGTTCTGCCATACGATAAGCAGGCGGCAATCTCTGGAACGCCCCAATACGCAACGCTTACGGGGATTTCAGGTGCAATATGTACAGAGATTTCCGCTGCTAGCTGCTTGATTATGGTGTCTGTCATTCTTCAAGTCTCCGATTCCATTTCTCGATTGCTAATGCTTTCGCCTTTTCCTTTGTCTCTGCTTCTGCTGATACCCAAACAGAATGGTCAGCATCAGCATGAGTCACCATGCACCAATACCCACCATTGACCATTCCGCATCCTGATATACGAGGCTTGCTTCCGCAGACGTGGCATGGTTTCAGGTCAGACATTTCTGCCCCCAAGAATTGTCACAAATCTTTCAGTAGGCATTCCAAGTTCTTCTTTTACAAAGACCTGAGTTATCCCATTCCACCAGTTTGCATATCCTTCTTTGCTGCACATACTGACATTCAGATATACCGGTAAATCCTGCGGCATCTCTTTCAGTGCCTCAATCAACTCTGATACGGTCATTTCCTTCTCCTTAGAATCAGCACCCGTGATTTGATTGACGAATACGACCTGTCCATCATCTTTGCTATTTCCCGGTATGGCAGTTTCTTTTCTACCAAATCCATCAGCCTTGCATTTTCTTCTTCTGTCCATGGACGCAGATGTTGAAAATTGTTTCGGTAGATGAATCCTTTGGTTCCGACAAAAGTCCTGCCTAATTCTTCAGCAATCTCTTTTGTTGTCAGGACGCCAACGCTCTCCATCACGAAACGTCGCTCTCTGTTTGTCCAGAATCGGTATTCAGTTCTTTGCATAGCCCAAATCCTCAAGAATCACTTCAGGCGTTTCAAGCACCCTCAATACGTGACCGTCAGCAGTATGGATTTCTGTATATGGCTTCCCGTCGTCTATACGTGTCATACTGACGATATAACCTTCTGTCACATATACAGGGCTTCCGTGATAGCCTTTGAGTTTTATGATTCGCATCTCCGCCTTTCTGCCCCGGTTGCCCGGGGCTTTTCCTTATATGAACATCATCAAAAATATTGCTGTCAGGAACATACCCCATGAGGCTGTTTCAAGTGCTTTCATTCAGCACCTCCAAGCCGTTTGAGTTCTTCCCTTGCTTTGTCTCTTTGGTACAGACGTGACCCAGCCCGATATTCAAGATTTTCGATACAGGCTTTGGATATCCTTACGACAAGTCCATCCTCCAGTGGACATACAGTGCTTTCTATGAACTGTGGCAATCCCTGATAGAAGCTCTGGATGTCATTAAGCTCTACCTTTCCATCCTTGACTTCCATGATGAAACGCTGGTTAGGCTGTTTTACTGGCATCTGCCTGATGTATTCGCAAGCCTCTTTGAATTTAGAGGCAGGCAGGTATTTGTAGCTGGACAGCCGGAAATGATTGTTGAAACGTGACCACGCATAAGGTCGTTTGTTTCCTTCCGGGAATCTTTCTGCAATCAGCGTTGAAAGCTCGCCTTGCTGTTCAAGATTGATGGTCTGGGTGTATGAGCCTGTCTTGCGGATTGATGGCAGTACTTCTGACGTTACCCATTTGCGGAATTTCTTTGCTTCTGGTTTCCGTGACTTCAAAACAAGTGCATACAGCCCGGATTCATTGATGATGTTGACGTTTGGGTTTCCTCGTTCTGATTTCCCTATGTTAAACATAGAGTATTCATCATCATCTAAAGATTGAAGTGCCTGGGTTATGTTCTGGATTTCCAGCACATCACAGACATCTTTAGCAACAAACCAGATGTCATTGTCTTTGTTGATTGCCCGGATTGTTACGGTATTGAATACGAAGCTGGAAATTTCGTTTTTGGCGGAGTTTGGCATATAGCCTCCTATTGATGTATTGAGTGTCCGCCATGATTGCGTGGTGGACGGGCGCACTCTCTGCCAATAGGTACAGCGTACAGGTTTCCCCTTTCGGGTGTTGTATGCCTGTTCTCTACCCCGTCCATTGAAGGGATAGCCCAAAATGGGCATAAAAAAAGCCGCAGACTGACGGGGCGGAAAACCGCCTATTGCAATAGAGAGGTCTTTAGAATACCCCATTTTCCCGTCCAGTGTAAACATTTTTATACCTTTTCAGTCTTTCCAAGTTGCCCAAACTACATATCCAAAAATCCCCATGAAAAACAGCAGGGCAGCAAATGCTTTCAGTTTTTCCATGTCATGCCCTCAAAATTTCATACGGTCTTAATTCATTGTTGATCAATGTCTGCTTATCCATCCAAGAATCTTCTTTCTCGATGTATTCTGGATGGAACATCATATGCACGATGCGATATCCTTCTTTTTCTCTCTTATGAACGCCTACGCAAGCTTTGGCACACGCAAGACAGAACTGACGTGGCAAGGTTACATACAGTTCCTGATACCATGTAAAACACTTTTCCAGCAGGTTGTATGTATCGCCATCAAGTGCCAATGAACCAGTTTTCGCTGACCGTTCTTCTGCTTTAATAAGGGATTCATGGGCGTTGTTGATGGTCTGTATCACATCATCATGCCCACGCTCCCACAGCCATTCATGGCAATTTACAGCCCGCCATTTCTTGCATTTCCCGGGCGTATCGGTCTCGCCAATGAACATAAACAAGACATTCAGGATGTCCACGATGTCTACCAGTGCCTGCATTGACGGCTTCTGCTTCATCTCATCCAGATAGCCGTATGCCTTTTCGGCAATGTCCACCCGTTCATCGTATGTGACCGTGGATTTCATCCTGAAAATCTTCTGTATCAGTCCTATTCCATGCGATCGTGGCACGTATTTCTTTTTCCGCTTCATCTCTCACTCCGTAAGGACGCTGCCCTGTTTTATTTCCCAATTCCCCATGATGGGGAGGTCAACGCCCTTGCCAGTAAGTGCTGGGGTTTAGCGTCTCCCAGCAGGACGTAAAGGAGTCTCCCATAAGGAAGATATGTATTATGCTGACGCTGTTTTCTCTCCACCTGCGTCTGGGATAGCCTCTGTCTGCTGCAACAGACTGAGGCGGTAACTGTGCCAGCGTTTAGCGTCTGCTGGCAGGACGTACAGGAGAAGACATGCCTCCGTTTTTGCCCACCTGCGGCTGGGGCTTCTGGGTGTCAGAACAATGTCTCTTGCTTAATCTGTTTTTCCCTTTCGGCATTTGCCAGATTCTTGATTGCTTGGTCGTAGTAGGATTTTTTCAGTTCGATTCCGATTCCTTTACGCCC
>Ga0326513_10001652_pt1 | contig 17018 bp, 30 predicted proteins | sample 2_2465_0518_D_FD_203654 | JGI IMG/M metagenome (GOLD analysis project Ga0326513, IMG submission 203654) | Bovine rumen microbial communities from UC Davis, California, United States - 2_2465_0518 | ecosystem: Host-associated > Mammals > Digestive system > Stomach > Rumen | place: USA... | reverse complement strand
AGGGGAATAGTCACAATAGCGACAAATGACATATTGATAAAAATATTGAGCGCAGCTCCGAAAGGGAACTGCGCTCGCTTTATATTCAGAGTATTTCTGTTTACTCCTCAACAGCAGCCTGCGCGGCAGCAAAGTTTTCCCTATTTATAAGGGATTTCGAAAGGTCAATGTAAACTATCTGTAAGCTTGTAATTTGCATCTATTTTCTTTTTTTTTCTGTTTTATGGATGCAAAGATATATAAATAAAATGAAACCACACTATAATTGATTATTTTTAACGTTATATATATAAGGTACGTACAGAAATATTTTAATAATCAATTCCAGCATCTCTTAATAATCGCTTCAATCTTTCATTTTCGATAACCAATTCTTCGTATCGTTTAAGAAAATCAATGGGAGCACCTGTTTCGAAATCTACTACGTTACTGTCCTTATAGTAATCACGGAAGAAGTTATAATCAAGAATGGTAGAGATTCTGGAAAGTTTTTCAGTTTCCATATCTTTTCTCTTAAGGATTCGACTTATGTCAGACTGTGTCGTTTCGAGTTTAGCGGCAAACTCTGTCTGATTCATATTAATCTCCTTCATTCTTTTTTCTATCAATTCCCCTATTATGGGGCATCCCATTGGTCTATCATCATTTTCATATATATCTTCGGGTCTCATGAATGCCTCAAAGAAATTATGATCCAGTTCATAGGAGATGAGATATAATTTTCTTGTATTCATGGACTTTTTTTTAAGGAGTCTGCTTAAATTTGATGCAGGCATATCTATACGCTTAGCCAAATATCCCTGAGAGATATTATTATCGTTGAGATACTTTAAAATCAGCTCTCCTACATGAACATCAGGTATTACAAATCCCGTTTTATCCATAAATAAGTTAAAATATACTAATATTGCAATAATTTTTATTATCATATTTGGATATTATAGCATTATTGATTACCTTTGCTCGCAGAAAACTTAAGCGGAAAGCATTTTGGTTTCACAATTTTGCTTTTTATCCGCTGCAAAATTACATAATATAATTTAAAAAACAAAATGTAATAAAAGAAAAATGGAAGCAGTAGATCAGAAAAATCAGTCAGCTCTTGCATCATGGGACGCCAATCTTGATCATGAGCTTTTGGAAAAGCGTTTAGTTTCGCAGATAAACAAAGCAGGCGATCATATTACGCTAACTTTTACTTCTAAAGGTGCTGCTTCGTTGATTCGAGGCATACAGAGCCTTATTGAGGAGGGGAAGGTAAGACGATCAATACCAGCCATTGATGGTCTTATCCCTAAGAAAGAGGTAATGCTCCGTCTAGATATTTCTCATGCCACCCTTTATAACTGGAAAAAAGATGGAACCCTTATTCCTGTTAAAGTAGGCAAGAAATATTATTATAGAGCAGAAGATGTTGCTTTAATGGAAAAGAATGAGGGATAATATGAATACCAATTCAACTATCGAAGAGCGTCTTGCTGCACTGGAGGCGATATTCCTTCATCAGAAGGAGATACTCACCTTTTCAGAGGCGTGCCTTTATATAGGCATCAGTCACAGTACGATGTACAAGTTGACTGCAGCTAAGAAGATTCCTCATTACAAGTCTGTTGGTCTCTATTTCGAGAGAGCCGAACTTGACAGTTGGATTCGCTCTAAGAGAGTCAATGTCGTAAATCAGTAAATTTATAATAAGTATGGACACCCCGATGATACAGTTCGCAGACAAGCTTGTCCCGTACGAGGTTTTTATAAGAGACCTCGCCAGGGAGATTGTTGCGCAACAGACGGAAGCCCTTCGTCAGCCGAACGATATCATCAGTCAGAACAAAGCTTTTAAGCTGTTCGGTGAGGGGAATGTCCGTCGTTGGGTGCGTGAAGAAAAGCTGGTTCCGGTTAGCAAACGTCCAGGTAAGATCGAGTACCGGATATTCGATCTGAAACGACTTCAAGAGAGACAACAAGATTATTTTTAAGAATACATATATGATAACAGTGAGATTTAAAAAAATAGGTATAAAAAAACCCGAGTATGTCACCCGGGTATGCCCTGTTTCGCAGAATTGCGACCTTTCTCTTAACCGATGCAAAGATACACAATTTTCTGCAAACTACCAAATTTTTAACTTAATTTTGCAGAAAAAAAATATGGCAAGACCGCAAAAAATAGGAATAAACTACTATCCTACAGATGTAGACATAGTTAGAGACATCAAGATACAGAAGCTACTGCGCTACCACAATGGCCCAGCTGCTTTAGGAGTCTTGATAGCATTATTTTCACAAATATATAGCCAGAGGTATTATCTCGAATGGGAGGATGACCAGAGATTTGTACTATCGAGAGATTTGTATACGGAAGAGGATTTCATTCAGGAGATAATAAACGCCTGTCTAGATTTTGGCATATTTGACAAAAATCTTTATGATGACCATAGGATTTTAACTTCTCACGGAATACAGCAAAGATACTTTATGGCTGCCAAACGTAGAAAGAGTGACATTTGCACCCTACCATATGTCTATTCAGACATTAAAGAAGAATTCGGAAAGCAGACGAAAGAAAAGTTATTGCATACAGAAACTGAGTTATTGCGTACAGAAACTGAGTTACCGCATACAAAAACTGAATTATTGCATACAAAAAGTACACAAAGAAAAGAAAAGAAAAGTAAATTAAATAATTCGTCGACAACGCGCGCGCGTGAGAGAGACGATGGGAGTCCTGCCGGAGAAGTGGATAATAGTTCCCTGCCGGAGATTTCGATTTTCATCCAGCAACTCTTAAGCGATACGGATGCGCTTTGGCGAATTGTACGTGAAACGGGATATTCGATAAACGATGTAAAGCTGTGGATAATCCAATTAGGCAGAAAATGGGAACTTCGGAAGCCTCACGAAGATTATGGCGATTTTCTCCGGCATATCGTTGATACGCTAAACATCAAAGCAAAAATGAAAGAAAGTCCAAAACAAATATATGTAGATAATTCTACTGCAGCACTAACCTTATGGAATGTAGTGCAAGCAGATGTTATGCTTACCGATAGTGTTCATGCTCAGATTTACGATAGTCTGGAATTTTATGATTTCAAAGAAAACGAAAAAAGGGAAAAAGAACTAATCCTTCTCGCTCCTACAGAAGAAATAAAAGATGTGGTAAAAAACGAGTTAGTTGGAAAAATTAAGGAGAGCATGAGAATATTTACATCAACTCAGCTTGATATAAAATGCGGAACCGAAAAAAAAGAAAAATAAAAAAACGAATGATTATGGAAATTGAAAAGTTAAGAATATTGAAGTACTCGATGGAAAAATACGAGGCTGTTAAAGAATACCTTACGAAGGAAGGTATTGAATACTGGACTGAAGTTCATGTAGGTAAGACAGGTATAGTCCTGCCTCTGTATATTCCGAGATATCGGATAGCTGTGCATGTTGGTGATAATACACAGTGGTACAACTGTGTCAAGCGTACCACCCACCCTGTCTTCATCAGAGAAGAAGACTCTATAGGGTTCGTGATCGAAAAGGTTCAAAATACCATTCGTCGCATCAAAGAAGGTTGGAAAAAGTCTAAGAGCAGAAGAAACAATTATACGACTTCCAACCAACGCAAGATGGCACGTCGTAAAGCCATGTGTAACAAGGCCTTTCAGTCAAGTCTCCGTGCAGAGTCAAAAAATGGTGTAAAATCCACCAAAAGTCATCAAAGTATTAAAATTTAAAAAATTCCGATCATGACGTTAAACAAAACTCCCAACAAGAAGAATGGTAGTCAGCATGTTGACAACCAGTATATAAGTCCCCTACCTCGGGCACTCGACATTGAGCGTGCTGTTCTTGGAGGTTTGATGATTGACAGAAATGCTTATACAATCATATCGAACCATCTAAAGCCTACAGACTTTTACGAGCCTCGGAATCAGCTTATCTATACAGCCATCAGCGAACTTTATCATAGCGAAAATGGTCAGAAACCTATAGATATGCTGACCGTTACTGACCAATTGGCCAAGAATGGAACGCTAAAGCAGGTAGGAGGTCCTGGCTATATTGCAGAACTAAATTCGGGTGTGGCATCATCGGCCAATATCGAGTATCACGCAAAAATAATTGCCCAAAAAGCCTTAGCTCGCGAACTGATTAAGTTCGGAAAGAAAGTTGCAGATAAGGGATATGACGAAACGATAGACATAGAAGAACAGATGCAGGAAGCAGAAGAGGAACTTTTCAGACTAAGCAAGGAAAATGTTCAAAAGGATTATAGTGAACTTGATTCCGTTGTTGCAGATGCAATGAAAGAAATATCCGCTGCATCAAGTAATTCCGATGGTATTACAGGTATTTCCACTGGATTTGAAGATCTTAACCGTTATACAAGCGGTTGGCAGGCTTCCGACCTGGTAATCATTGCCGGACGTCCGGCTATGGGAAAGACTGCATTTGCCCTGAGCATAGCCAAGAGCATTGCCATCGACCAGGAGACACCACTCGCATTCTTCTCATTGGAAATGTCTGCTACACAACTTGCTAAACGTTTAATTTCCAACGCATGCCAAGTTGAAGGTACAAAGTTGCGCAATGGGCAATTAGATCGTACCGATTGGGGGAGAATCGACAAAAGTATAAATAGACTCTTGGGCAAGAAATTCTATCTTGATGATACTCCAGGTCTGTCAGTATATGAACTTCGAAGCAAAGCTCGAAGATTAGTGAAGGAACACGGAGTGAAGATCATCATCATAGATTACCTACAGCTGATGTCTGCAAACACGACTCGCTACAGTAGTCGACAGGATGAAGTAGCACTCGTCTCACGTTCTCTCAAGGGACTGGCTAAAGAGTTGAATATTCCTATTCTGGCACTAAGTCAGCTTAACCGTGGTGTTGAGAACCGTGAGGGTCTGGAAGGAAAGCGTCCTCAGCTGTCAGATCTGCGTGAGTCGGGAGCCATTGAGCAGGATGCCGATATGGTACTGTTCGTTCACCGTCCGGAATATTATCACATATATCAGGACGACAATGGCCATGATTTGCACGGAAAGGCGCAGATTATAATTGCCAAACAACGCAATGGTGCGACAGGAGATATTTTGCTTTCTTTTGACAGCGAACACACCTGTTTCACGGAGTACGAAGGAGGATTCTCTTTAGAAAGTACGCAAAAGAAAGAACTTGATTTTTAGGAGGTTTTTAATATGGATGCAAGAACTGACAAAAAATGGGCAGAAATCCTACAGTACGCCCAGGAACATGCCACAGGTGAAGGAATACACAGTGGCTATAAGTGGCTCCTGGATGCCTTCGAAGAGTACTTCGAAGATCACGAAGAGCGAGTGGAGAAAGGCACAATGCCGTCTTTCGGGGGTGCATCCTTCTCTGATCACAACCGCACGGTGTTCGCGGCCCAGATAGCCCGAGCATTGCGATATAATGAAGGCGGCTACGAAGGTCCACGTCTCACTGATGAACAATTTGAGACTCTGACGGATACCCTGCAATGGATTAAGGAACATCCTACGCAAGAAAGAGGCCTTGGGTTATAAATAAAAAATCGCTGCATATGACAAATAAGGAAGAGCGCATAAAAATGCTCATTGAAATGAGAAAGCGAGGAGGATGGACTGGTTTCTGGTCCATCCGTGAAGAAGCCTCAGAATGGGGCTATGACCTCGCTGTAGCCGATATGCACGGACTGTTGTGTCAACTGTCCGAGGAAGAGAAGAATATGCCTGTAATACAAAAGCTGTTAGGTTTCTTTAAATGGATTGACAGACCTACAGAGCATATTCTGCCAGGACACCATCTAATTGTTGAATTGGAAGAAGTAACTAAATAAAATTGATTATGACAGAGCAAATGAAACAAGCCTTGGATAAGGCAGCAAAAGGATTACAGTGGTCGCAAGGCAGTATACTCATCGACAAAAAGACTCTGAAACCTGTCGACCCTGCAGAAGTGCCGTTGGAGCGGCTGGTGCATCTGCCCGTACCCGACAAACTCGACATGGCAGCGCACTTTGGCGCTAACTGGTATCGCAACAACATGTGGCACAACGTCAGCGAAGAAGCAGACCTTTCTAAATATGTGCTGCTTTACGACGAAGCAGACGGGTATATGAGTCCGCCATGTCGATTCCCCTTTAGAGATATGCCAGGCTTTGTGAGCGTGATGAACAGGAAGTATGGTGCCAACTATACAAAGTGGGCATATATGGAAGACCTGTTACCAGATAAGTAATATATATTAAATAATATGTAATATGAACAAGATTATTGTTTTTGCCAACCAGAAAGGTGGTGCGGGAAAGTCCACCTTGTGTACGTTCTTTGCGAACTACCTCGCATGGAAAAACAAGAAAGTCTGTATCATTGACACAGACTTACAACAGACCATCACAGCCCTACGCAAGGATGATCTGGAGTTTTACGGATGCGAGCCTCCCTACCCTATTCAGGGCTTCCCAGTGGCCGATCCGGAGGATATGCAGCAGCTGATGCAGAACGCCAGGGAGTTCGACGGGTATGTCCTGATTGATACCCCAGGCAACCTGAATCAGGATGGACTATTACCGCTGCTGATTAGTGCAGACTATATTGTCTGTCCATTTAGATATGACAAACCTACGGTATCATCGACAGGAACTTTCATCAAGACCCTGCGAAAGGTCAGAGAGAAGTTCCCTGCAATGAAAGCCAAGCTGCTCTTCGCACCGAACAATATCAACCGCAAGGGTAATCTAGAAGAGAAGAAAGCCTGGAAGCAGTCAGCCAACCTCTTCGAAATGTTCGGCGAAGTGCTACTAGTCGTGCCTTCTCGCGCCGCCCTGGAGCGTGTAAACACTATCGAGATTATCTCTTCTCAACGGGAATTAGTACAGGATTGTTTTGAGAAGATTATAAACTTAACATCAGAGTAATATGGCAACGAAAAAGAATCAGTACACCTCCGGTATTATGGAGGATCTTGCAAAGGAAGCCAGTGGTGGCATTACAAACAACATCAAAAGTGGAACTACGATGATTCCTGGGGCCACGAGAGCCGCAGGACGCCCCAGAGTCCACGAAGAGCCATACGAGCGTACCAGCATCACGCTGCCGTCAGAGTTGATGGGAAAGCTGCGCATGTTCTGCCTAGAGGAGCGAAAGCAGCTTCGCGACGTAATCGAGGAATCACTGAACAAGTACTTCATTGAGATCGAAAAGGAGCGAGGATCCATCTCAATCCCAGAGACATATAGGAATAAATAATCATTATTAATCATTAAATAATATGTAATTATGGCGAAGGTATCAAAAGAACAAGCGACTGAAAGGGATGCCAGGTACCCTTGTGAGGTAGATGGCTGTTTAGCCCATCTCGACAGTAATAATATTGCGCCAAAAAGCGTAATATAAGTATTATCAGTACATTTTTGCCGTTAGGGTTGTTTGTTTCGTTGAAATTGACTACCTTTGCGGCATCGGTAATATAATAACCAGAGTGATATGAAAGATATTAAGTATAGCTATTGCCTTGACGAGAACAACGAACTCGTTCACATCGGTAGCGTGACTGAGGAAAACAGGCACAGCCATACTTATCATTGTCTGGAGTGTGGGCAACCGATGATTGCCAAAATCGGCAAAGTTAAGATTAAGCACTTCGCCCATAAAGTAGATACCGCCTGTAATGGGGAGTCATACCTCCACAAGCTGGCTAAGCGAAGGATCCGCGGGAAGTTCATGTCTGCAGACAGCTTTCCACTTACCTTTACCCGCAATGTACCATGTTGTAAATTGAACAGCTGTCCATGTTACAATGAAGTCTGTTGTTTAGTTAAAGGAACCAAAATTCTGTCTGACCTGAAACTATACAATGGTCATAAAGTATATGATAATTGTCAGGAGGAAGTGACTGTTGGTGAGTTCCGTCCAGATCTACTGCTGAGTGGTCCAATGGATGATAAATTAGGTAAGGTATTTATTGAAATCTATAAAACCCATGAATCTGAGGAGCCGAAGGTTAACTCTGGTAATAAGATGATAGAGACGAAGAAGATTAAGAATGAAGCAGATATCGACGATATCATCAACCGTGGATTCATCGAGGGTGAGAATTGTAAGACCTACAATTTCTCACCCAGGTTACCATCCATCAGGAAGAGTGATATTCCTATTACCCGTTTCGTTCTTTTTGAAAGTGGTGCAGTCAAAGTTCTTTCTGCAACGGAATACATTGTCATGTGTGATAAACTCAGTCAGAGAGTTTACCCACAGTCCGTTCGAGAACTGAATCTCAAAGCGTCAGGTATTGATATCTGGGGAATCAGCGAAGAGGGAGGTAAACTTGACTCTTACCAGACGGGGCTTGTATATCTCAATAAGAAAGGACTTGATATAAAGAACTGCATTCTATGCAAGTTCTATAAATACAATGAGTGGCAGAGCAAACATGTCTGTATTCGGTATAAGACACTCGGTGAGCAATACCACTTTCCGAAGCAGCCCTCTGCAAGGAATTGTCCTCTGTATGAGATAAACCCAGAACTAATGCATCATTCGCTTGAAGAACTGGAAAAAGAAGTGTCAGAAGTATAAAAAAGGGGCCATCCGTGAGGATCGTTCCTTCATCATAATCTATCAAATTTTAATTAAAAATATACCCTTTGTCATCTCTGCTGACGCTTGAAACCTTTCCATTGTTAAATTCGATTTCCGTTTCACAAGAACCATATTTTCCATAACGGTATGATATTCTGTCATGATACTTAGTACAGTCGAATTCTGTAGGCTGACCAAGAAGAAGGATAACAGAATCTCTAGGCATGCCCGTATGGATAGTCACTTCCTTTTTTCCGTTTGTGACTTGGAAATATTGGACCGGCGAAGATAATGCTTCTTCATCATCAGAAAATCCTTTGCAGAATCCTAACGCAAAACACATTATAAATACCATAATATGTATTGCTATGATTACACCGCAACCAAGCTTTATTCCTTTTGTAAGACAGCCGTCTTTCTTCTCTACATAGATGTAATGGGTATTTGAATTATTCTCAGTTTCATTCATATTTTAGCCCTCCTTATCTTCTGTTTTAATAAACTTCATTTCAATGGTCATCCCCTCGCGGGCGTGGGATGGGAAAGATAGCCTTGTATGCTCTTCGCCCAGCTCGTTATCCAGGTACCAGTCGATGAGCATCATGATCTCACCCTCTTCGATGACACGACGGTCGTTAGTCATCTGATTGGGATTTCTCTTGCTGACCTTCGCAATATAGGCGTTAAACAACGCCGGACAGATCTTGTAGTCTTTTGCAGCCATATTATTATCGTTTTATTTAATACTCTATAAACCCCCTCCAGCCCGTGAAGGGGATTGCCAGTCGCTGGTTATCGCAACAACAGCTCGAACTTCAACTGGAACAACGCGACAAAGGTAGTCATTTCATTCGAAACAACTACCCCTGGAAATTTTAAAGTCTCATATTAACATTTTCAAGACTTTTAAACAAGTTTTTGCTGCATCAGTTATAGCAGACTGCGCCCTACCTACCGATGCCAGCATGTAACGGTATGATCTTTGCTTTACCGGTGCTGGGAGTTGTGCTCCAGGGAGTCTCACCAAGACTCTCCAGCTGGACTGTCAGGGCGGCATTCTCGCGGGCGAGCTGAACTGCGATTTCGAGAAGGTAATTATCGTATAATGGCCCGTCTGCTGCATGGGCATTAAGTAGCGCACGACAAAGGCTTTCCAGCTCCTTGCGGCTAAGTGACGAGATATCATCAGTAGCCTTGTTGATTAGCTTTTCGAGATCCATATTCTACTGATTTTTGAAGTAACATTTTAATTCGTTCGCTTCTCTGATGGCACGTAAGATGGATTTGTCCATCACATCCGCATTCTGGGGTTCGACACTGATCAGAACGTCAATGATGTCTTCAAGCCATTCTGCGTAGTTCTTTTTTGATTTCTCTGTAATCTCTTCTTGTTCCATAATTTTGATTGTTTTAGGTTTGTATTTTACATTTATTCACAGTTCTGAGCCAGATTCATGTGATGGCTCGATACTGTTAACGACTGTTATAAGTCAGCCATCAGGACGTGCATGGCCGTCTCGTTGGCTTCAAAGACATTCGCACCGGCACGACGCTCGCGTTCAAACGCAGCGCAACACTCATCGACGCGGTTGTTAATGAACTCCGCATCCTCCAGGCGTGGGTCACCGATACTCTTCAGGTGGTCCATCAGCATATACGCCAGGAACGATCCTTCAACTTTGTTATTCATATCCTCCTTTAATCTAATCCTTCTGTATGCGCTTTTTCTTCTTCCTTCAAGAGACGGTCAAAGTACTGCTCTGCGGCTTTTTCAGACGGCCGCAGTCCGCTATCCTGGCAGAACTGCCGGAAGGCCTCACGGTGCTCCGCATGACGTTCTGAGTACTGTTGCAATGTTATGTTCCCTTCGTAAAACTGAAAGTCTAACCTCAAGTCGGCATCGGTAAAATGTAACTGTAGCATATCTTTTATTTGATTTTTCTTTTTTTGCCAGCTGTTCTACAGAATTAAGCCAGTGGTTCTGTACTGTCCGCGAGCTTTCATCTCCCGGATGGCATCCTCTGGTGAGTATGGTGGCAAAGACTCTTGAAATTTCTTTGCTCTTTCCTGCATTTCCCAGAAATCAGGGTAAGGACAAATTTGTTTTTGTTGTTCGGTCAGCTCCATATTATAGATGTCATTCTTTATACCTCAGTTCGCGTGCCTCCCAACAGATCATCGCCTCGTTCAGGTTGTACCCCTTGTCGATGCAGGACAGGACGCCTGCTGCCGCCCAAGGTTGGTCTTCCTTGCGCTGCTGCTGTACCCAAGCCCAGGCGTTCGTGCCATCTGTGAGCGCAGTCTGCTGCAGTAGCTGCTGTTGCTTCTCAGTCAATATAGGTATCTGATTTTCACTACTTTGAGCGCAGTCCGCTGCATTGGCATACCGCAGCTCGCGTGCCTCCCAGTTGATGACCAACTTGTTCAAGCCGTAGTCATGTTCGACACACGAGAGGATGCCTAACGCTACCCAGTACTGGGCATCTTCATCACAAGATAGCACGTATGACCAGGCACCCATGCCGTTAGAAAGAGTGAGTCCCTGGATCTGCTGCAGCTGCTCATCTGTCAGTTTCTCTTCCAGTTCCTTTGATGGCTCATGTTGACACATTGGCCTTTCATCCATCTTTGGTGGGTTCTGCAGGTCTTCAACCTCCCAGTAGATAGTCAACCGATTCAATGGACGCCCCTTCTTCATACACGAGAGTATTCCGGCGGCTACCCATGGGCGGTCTGCCTCGTTCTGTGACTGCACATAGTCCCAGGCGTTCCTCCCACATTCCATAGTCGTTGCCATCAGCTGCTGCTTCTGCTCTTCAGTAATTGTCTGTTCCATATCACTATCTTGTTTTTTTCTCAAAAAGAGCCACCACCGCCGTATGACGGCAGCAGCTCATGGATACCCTCTGGCACAGTACATGTGCCTGGGGACAGATGATGGCCGTTTTTCGACCCATTGTCGACTTTCGTCTCAGGGACATCCAGACATGCTTACACCCCGCAAACCATGTGCATCAACAATTCTCTGCCATACACGTCTGCATTTGGGCTGACATCCAAAGTGTCATGTCGCAGACAGATGTAGCACCCGGACCGCCTATATCCGCACCTTCACCGATGGGGCACTTCCGGACGTTACCCCATGCCATTTAAATATTGGAGAGTCGTTTTTCCACCCATTATCGACTTTCGCCTCAGGGATGCCCAGAAATGCTTTCGCACCTGGTTCTTCCTTTTCCGCACTCTCCAAAGGGCTGTTTTTCAAACTGTTATTGGATTCTTCCTCAAGTCCACGCAGACATGCTATAGAATCACCTGTGATTACCTATTTCAGCCCTTATATTAAATGATTACTCAGATATCCCATATATCACTGTTACCGTGGCACTGGTGCTGTGCAGCAGGACGGCGGTCGTACGCCCGCCAAGAGTGCCGGTGCCGGAGTAGACAGTATCACCACTGCTGCTGCTCGCATCATCCTTCGTCAGCTTGATGCCGTGGTGCTTCTGGATCTCGGAGATGATGTTCTGCGCGTTAGCAGCGATATAGGTCACGGTCACCATGGACAGGCCGTTGCCACCGATGAAGCTGTAGTTGACATTCGTGGTACTCTTGCTATTGGTATACACCAGTACATAGTCATTACTGCCGTCCATCAGGTTCCAGCCAGCCATGTAGGCCTTTACATGATCGACATTGGACCCCCAGTCGAAGCACGGCTCATAATAGGTCGCTGTGCCAGGAGTGTCCTCTCCAGGCAGATCTTCGTCATCACCACCGCAGGCGGTAAGGACAGACATACACATCATTCCAATGAATGTAATTGCAAAAATGCTAAGTAACTTTTTCATAACTGTTTCGGTTTGTCGCCCGTGGCAGCTTTCGGGGCCTGTTTCCTGTTTGGGGTGTGCTGCCGCACGTGACGTGCCACCCCGTCGTTAGCTGGTGGAAACTGGAGGCCCTGCCCTCCGTGGAATGCTGATTAACAGCGAGGCTTGCGCCTCCAAACGCGGTTGCCATTCCCTGAACAACCCGAAACATTTTTACGTCCCGCCGTCCGGCTTAGACGGATGCCTTTCGGTATCTGTTTGCAAAGATACAAAATATATTTGAAACCTCCAAATTTTTCGGAGTTTTTTTTTAGTGGTTGGCATAAAAACTTCTACTTTAAGACTATCTGAATGATGTGTAATTAAATTATAAACAAAGTAAATGAAAAAAGGTATACAAAAATATCGGAAAACATTTGGTCGTTTCGTTAAAAATGTGTACCTTTGCACAAGATAATTAAAGTAAACATCGATTTGAATAAAACTAAAGAAATGAACGAAATTCAGAAAATTAAGGCTGAGATTAAGCGATTGAAGAACAGCGGTTGTGCATCACCTGTATCGGTATGCGACGACCTGCTTAATTTTATAGATTCCCTATCACAGGAACCTGCGGATAAAGAGGAAGATGCTAAGTCAATATTAGAACGATGCACGATAGATCCTACAAAGGATTACCGCGCAGAGATTCGTAACTTCTACCTTGAGAAGGATGGAAGCCTTGTCTGGCAGAAATACCGCAAGTACAAGGATCCAAGTTCAGGGAAGGGTGACACCTACGTCATCGACGCGGAGCGTCTGACAGAACCCGACTGGATATCACACATGTTCGGTAAGATGGACTATGAGCTGTTCGGTGAGTTCGTCGGTGCCTACCTGAAAGCCCTTGAAAGAAGAGGAATTAAGAAGCTGGAGATTGATATCAAGGACTTCGACATAGCCCAGAAGTTCCCTGGAGAAGAACGCCCATTTTAAAAGAAACATTAAAGTAGAACTAAATATACAGTGATATGATGTCAAACAAGAATCCCCAACTGGGGGACATACAGGAACCGATAGTGAGTGAAATCGCTGAGTTTCACCATATATCGGAAGAGGAAGCCAAGGCCTTCCTTCAGAGAATAAGGTCATGGTGTGCTACTAACGTTACAAATCAAAAGTGGAGTAACGAAGACCGGACAGCAAAGGCCGTCACTACTTACGGACTAAAACATGTCTGTGAGAGAGACCTTGATGAATATGTAGCCAACAATTGGATGAAAGCTGCCTTGTATTTGGAAGGTTTTCCAATTAAGAAGGTAAAAGACAAGTCTGCTATCACCATAGGAGACATGTTTGAAAATGCAGTCAATTTTCATTTCAAAGATTACGGAGTATAATGAAGATCGGCTATGCTCGCGTCTCAACAACGGGTCAGAACCTCAACATGCAGATCGAGGCTCTTACCGATGCCGGCTGTGAGAAGATATACACTGAGAAGGAGTCCGGCGTGAAGGAGAGACCGGTACTCCTGGAGCTGCTATCCTTCATCAGGAAGGGTGACACGCTCGTGGTGTATAAGCTGGACCGGCTCGGCAGATCCGTCCGCGAGCTGCTGGCAATAGTCGATGACCTGCGAGAGAAAGAGATAAGCCTTGTCGCCCTTCTGGATAGTATCGACGCGACAACACCCAGCGGGAAGATGATGCTCCAGATGATGGCCATCCTCGCAGAGTACGAGAGGAACCTCATCATCGAGCGGTGCCAGACGGGCAGGAAGGTGGCCATGGCCGCAGGTAAGAAGATGGGCAGGCCTACTGAGCCGCACAACAGCAAGGCCGATGCCGCTGCTGCTATGTATAAAGCCCATATGCCTATCTCCCAGATCATGGAGACCCTTGGGGTGAAGTCTAACAGGACGATATATAAGTACCTTCAGCAGAAGGGCATTAAAGCAGATAGAAAATGAAAGATCTGGAACTCATATTGAATCCGACACTTGAGGACTTTGCTAAGTTCAGTGCCTTCACGGATGGGCCATTCCTGAGAGACGGCTATTATGGCTTTATAACCGACGACATTTTCCTGGCACGATGTGAGGGATATAATGTCGGGTATCTGACATATCGCAGGAGCGAGGTGTATGTTGAGCTGCAAAGCATTTTCGTTGCGCCAGAATTTCGCCGACACGGAATAGCGACATTCCTTGTGGAACAAGCCCTGAAATACTTCGTGGAACGTGGTGTGTGTGTGGCAGAGATAGTAGCAGTAACCAAAGAGGGACGTGCGCATGCCCGATCACTCAAATTTCACCAGAAAGAGTGGTGGTGTAACAGGAACCAGGAATATACAAGGTATATGAAAATTCTCTGTCCACACAGACAGCCGACAAAGAGCGTGAAAAATATGCTATGTCTATGGGAAGATGATTACTACAACTTAAAACCAAATACAAAACCATCGATGGTATGGTCTTTAGGAAGTAGTAAGCTGCCGATTATATTCTGGTGTAAATCACCTGACTGGAAAGTTGCCATCATTGAGGATGGGAAAATCGTTAAGGAGGGACGTGTAAAAGACATCATCGGAACAACATCAAAATATGTAAGATTAGAAACCAACGGAAAAAACGTTCATCCGTGGGTTCCTGAATGCATGAAGGGTACACAGTACTCGCTTTATTAATATGAATTTGCAACTACCTTTGCACCCGTTTAATAAATAAATAATATATAATATATAATACCAAATTAAATATGATAAAGAGTTTGAAGCTTTTTGCCGCCTGCGTCGAGTCGTTACGCACGGCAGAGAAGACATACGAAGATGATCCCACTGACTTCAATAAGCGCAATGTTGTTGATCTACGAAACAAGGTCGATGCATGGGTGAAATGGGTACACGATCATGACGATGCTGACCTGGGAAAGAAGGTTCCTCCTTTCATCGGCAAGCTGCCGTCCTCACGGTACAAGGGAGCATTGGCCAATGACATGATCGCGCTGCTTAAGAAGAACCACTCCGACGAAGAGATCGAACGCTTCAGCCAGATGCTGCAGAGGGAGTGAAATGTTAAGCCACCTATCTTCACAGATGGGTGGTTTAACTGAGTACCAAAATTTTTTAAAAAAATCTGATTTATCTTTAACTTATTCGCAATCCTTGCCTTCTTTTTGCATTTTTAATTTGTAGACAGAATCAACAGACAATCCCTGTTCCACCCCAATTTTCAGATATTGGAACTTCGGGTTGCTGTTTAAAACTCTATAGAAAGTACTACTCACAAATAACAGTAGAAATATTAAACCGATTACTACTGCGACGGGATATTTATTTTTAAAATCCCTGAAACTGTTTATGAATTTTCTAATCATTTTATTCTATTGTTTATCTCATTACACTCATTGCTCCTTGTTTAGCTCCACTGGCGACTCCCTCACCGAAGTTACGGGTTGAGTAGGCTGTGTCACCCTCCGGTATCATCCATGCAGCGAGGTCAGGGACGAGGTTCAGACATTTCAGTGAGACAATACTTGCCACCAGCAGATAACCCGCTGTCATAAAGGTGTTATGAAGATAACCCTGGAAAGCACCGTCCTGTGTTATCGCCTGAAGGTTCTCTATCTGTACACTGAGTACAATATCATACAATAGTAATACATAAAATCCGACAAAGTAGAGCATCGCTCCATAGAAATGGACAGTCAGATAGCGGGATATCCATTTCGCCCATGACCCTTCCCATTTCGGCAATATGGAGAAAGCCCACATTATAGGTCCGAAGATCGTCAGCATTCCCAGTAGGATCTGCTGACAGTATATAGTTCCCCACCAGCCTATTCTAAAAAATAATAATGCACCTATCAACACTATCTTGTCAATGAAGACAAGAATACCGGAATAGGTAGAGCTGACCTCTGCCTGTGAACCCATCTTATTCGCTTCGGTGACAGACTGCGGATCTAACATCTCACCTGAACCCTGAAGGGTAGACTGAGTACCATTATTAACACTTTTAATAGTTCCTTGGGCATTCATCATCATCGTGTCGCGCTTGATGATAAGGGGTTTCAGCTCATCGAACTTCTGCTGCACCTGTGCGGCCTCGATGGCATACAGGTCATGGGTATAGGAGCCTATACAGTTTGGAATATACGCCAGTGCACCGAGGACGGACGCACCGTTGCCGCCATGGGGATACCACCAGAACATCACGATGGCTATTGCCAACACACGGAGAATCTTCAGCACATCGAACGGCTCACCCTTCACCATCATCTTATATGCCATGCCGGCAGCCATGATGATAGAGAACATAGCACCCAGTGCCATACACATCTCCAGGATCCACCAGTTTCCACCAATTACTCGAAAACGGGAAAATAAAGAAAACCATCGGCCAATAAAGTGACGAAAAGGCACTGATTAACAATACTTTAACACCGATTCTTTCCTTTTCTTTCTTTGGGTTAAAGTTGCTTATTTTGGCATATATTTTGGGTCACTTGCAAAACCCTGTGTTGAAAAATTAGTCTAATTGTTTATTTCTCGTCATTTGTTAGTACCTTTGCACACAAAGAGTACTGGTATGAACGAGAATCCCTATATGATGCTTGCAAAGGTC
>Ga0326513_10001651_pt1 | contig 17021 bp, 14 predicted proteins | sample 2_2465_0518_D_FD_203654 | JGI IMG/M metagenome (GOLD analysis project Ga0326513, IMG submission 203654) | Bovine rumen microbial communities from UC Davis, California, United States - 2_2465_0518 | ecosystem: Host-associated > Mammals > Digestive system > Stomach > Rumen | place: USA... | reverse complement strand
TGTTGAAAAAAGTATCTAAAATTGCAACACTGTTCTGCTTGCTAGCTTTTGCAGGCAGTAGCTTTGCTCAAACCGCTGAGACTCCTGAATATCCTCAGTATGGTTTTTGGAGCAATTGGGGCATCGGAATCAATGGTTCGTTCATGTTCGAGCCCGATGTCAAACAATTCTATGGCAACGAGAATCTCTATTGGGGCGGCGGTTACAATGCCGGTCTCGGTATTATTCTTCAAAAAGAAATAGACCGCGGTGCATGGCTCCGTTTCCGCTATGAGTTCCCCAGTCTCTTTGCAAACGCCAACAAGAACAACGCTGAAACTTATGCTAACCGCGCACCTGGCTGGCATGTGACTCCTTACGAACACGATGGCAATACTTACTATCAGTCTATGGATAAGCACCATGCTGTTACCAGTGAATTGGTTCTCTCTCTGAACAACTCTTTCCACAATTGGAAACCTGAGACCCGTGGCAACCTCTATGTGTTCGCTGGTGGTGGTGTTGCTTTCACTCAAAACCAAGCTCGCGGTATGTACAATGCCGGCATTCAGCTTGATGGTGGTCTTGGCTTCAGCTACAGAGTTTGCGACAGAAGCACCCTTTTCTGCGAACTTGAGGCTGACTTCATCGGTGATGCACCTGCTTTCTGGCAGTCCGGAGTTGGTTTCCACCACACCGATTTCCTTGCCTCTATTGGCTACATCTACAACCTTGGCATCACTGCTGCTGACCAGGAACTTATCGCTCAGCGCGCCCTGCTCACCAAGGAGCAATTTGACAATCTTGAGGAAGAAAACGAGGCTCTGAAGAAAGAAGTTGACAAAGCTAAAGACAATGAGAAGAAACTCAGAGGCCAGCTTGATGACCTTGCTAACGAGAACAACAGAATCCGTCAGAATGCTCTTGCTCAGGCACAGCGCGTTTCCGACAGCCTGAACGGCATCCTTGACCAACTCAAGAATGACCAGCTGACTTACTACGCTATTCCTTTCTCCGTCCTCTATGCTAACGACTCCTGGCATGTGACCGATTCCGAAATGATTAAGGTTAAGGCTGTTTGCCGCGTCATGAAAGACAATCCTGACCTCAAGCTGACCGTGGTTGGCTTCTGCGACTACACCGCATCCGACGCTTACAACATGAAACTCTCCCAGAGACGTGCTGAAGAGGTTAAACGCCTCATGGTTAAGAAGTATGGTATTGATGAGAATCGTATCTCCGTTGACTGGAAGGGCAAGACTGTTGCTTTCGGTGACATCCACTACGAACTCAACCGTCGCGTATCTTTCTACCGCGTTATTGAATAGTCTTAATAGAATTACAAATAAAAAGAGACGGCCTTCAGCGCCGTCTCTTTTTTTTATTATTTCTATTTTGTCACATTGACATTATTATAAATTCTACTCGGCGATTTCTTGCACGGCCTTCTTCTGTCTCGTTAGTATCAATGGGCTTGGACTTACCATACCCCCTATATTGCAACCGTCTCTCCGAAATTCCTTTCGATATAAGGTAATCTGCAACAGCCTTTGCACGACTCTCAGACAGGCGCTGATTATAGCTATCAGAGCCTTTACTATCAGTATGGCCGCCGACCTCAATTTGCATATCAGGGTACGTATTTAATAGTGTAATTAGCCGCATTAGTTCAAAAAAAGATTGCTGAAGTATAGTACTTTTATCGAATTCAAAAAAGATATCTTTCAGTACGAACGTACTACCAACACTGAATGTCGGCTGTTCCTGTGTCAGGTAATTCGAATCCACATTCAAATCATCTGCTATAGGTGGCTCGCAATTGAGGCATTCCACAAAAACGTCGTCAATATAATAATATGACCCCGGGAGAAGCTGGGCTAATGAGTCTGGCTCAACATATCCTGACCTCTCCGCAGTATTGAAATTACCCAAAGTAATGTATTGTTCACCCCCATCTGCAACAAATATACCAGTCACACATTGCCAATTCCTTGTATCCGTCAGTGGAACATCGGGAGGATTCATCACTTGAGGCGTATAGGTAGTAGCTATCACCTGAAAAATATCGTCCGAAAGAGTCTCATATTCCTTATGCAGTAGAATACTCCTCACCGTATCATAAATATCCTCCTTAGTGAATAAACCTCCTAGAGTAGCCACAGCCCCTGTAGACTGTTCCGAAAGACTCACAAAAAAAGTAAGCCTTATGCTATCTCCCGCTCTTAATTTTCGGCGTAATCGAGTTTGAAGGTACTCTCTATAATCATTCTTGCTACAGTAGATTCCACAATAGCCATCACCGTCGTGCGGCAGTTGTTCCCCCAACTTATTCTTAGGCACACCGCACTCTCGACTCCCGCATGTATTATAGTAATCCGCACTACCCTTGGTGGGTTGGTACCAGCCGTCGACATTGATCAATACACCCACTGCATCAACTCTCTTTGGACAGAATCTATACTCTTCGAAAGAGCCATTAAAAACTAGGTTGACTCGCGAAGTATCGGCGACGGACAAACCTTGAGAAAAAGCACTCGTCCCAAGAAGAAAGAATAAAGATATTGGTATCCAGAACTTTTTCATCAATCAACCTTCCAGGGTTTTCATCATACTATTCCACAAAAGATCTGAAGTCCTATTCCAACTGAAATACTCTCTCCGTTTCCGCCCCTTCTCCACCAGCTCTTTACGAAGAGAGAAATCCTCCGACACTTTTCGGAGCGCTTCCGCAAGCATATCGACATCTTTTGGGTCCACCAAGATTGCAGCATCTCCAGCCACCTCCGGCATCGAAGTACAATCCGAAGTAATCACAGGAACCTCGGCATGGAAGGCTTCAACGATAGGTATTCCAAAACCTTCAAAAAGAGATGGATAGACCAACGCCTCTGCCGCACCCATCAAATCAACAAGAAGTTCCGAATTGGCCCTGCCAATAAAAACGACATCCCCCTTGTGCACCATACGGTCAAAAGCATCCTTCAATTCATCCTGCCACCAAACCTTATGGCCCACCACCACCAATTTCATCTTAGAATCCGTGGCGGCCTTAAAGGAATCAAAAGCAGTCAAAACCGTAGCCAGATTTTTACGCTTGATAATCGTACCCACAAAGATAAAATAAGGACAACCCGACGCATACTTTTCTCTAACCTCTTGTTTTAAAGCAGCATCTAGCGGATGATAACCCTCATGAGCACCATCGTATACCACATCAATTTTACTCGGTTCTATTTTATATGTATCGATGATATCTTGCTTAGAGAATTCCGACACAGTAGCAATTCGGTTACTATGTTGTGCAAATCTAGGCGAGAAGAAATGCATATACCGTTGGTGCGAAGGCTTTAGATTATCACTAGAATGCTCATAATTAATGTCATGAATGACCATCAGTGTAGGCACTTTCGAACCTAACGAAAGATAACATTCTGGGGAAAGAAATAAATCTATTCTGTAGTGATTTAGCGCCCACCTAATACTGAACTCGAAAAACAGAAACCATAAGATAGGATGGCGGGCCTGAGGCCCGAGAGTGATCGGATGCACATTGGGAGCAAAGATGAACCTTGGGTCAGGCTTGCGGTCGAAAAAGAAAAAGAAATCGTGCTCCGGGTGGGCACTTACAATTCTTTGCAGCGTTTCGAACGTAAACCAACCTATGCCATCCATCTTATCTGCCAAAAGCAGACGCGTATTTACTCCTATTCTCATCCCAACACGGTTTTCTCAATCACTACAGGGAAATACTTTTGTTCAAGCAGGTGGATTTTTTCGGCCAAGGTCTCAGGCGTATCTTCAGGAGTGACATCGCATTTTGCCTGGAAGAGCGTCTTACCCCTATCATACTGGTCGTCAATAATATGAATTGTTATGCCACTCTCCTTCTCATGGTTGGCCACAACGGCCTCATGCACATGACTTCCATACATCCCTTTTCCTCCATAACTAGGCAGCAGTGCCGGATGAATATTGATAATCCGATTGGGATAAGCATTGATAATATCTTCTGGCACTAGCCAAAGGAAACCAGCAAGAATCACCCAGTCGACATCATGTGCCTTTAAAAAATCCAAAACTGCGCCATTCTGATAAAAATCACTGCGCCCGAAATAGTATGCAGGAACCCCCAATTTTTTAGCCCTTTCGGCCACATACGCACCTTTCACATTATAAATAATACACTCAACTTTCACAGAATCACTCTCTGAGAAATATTCACTAATGCGTTGGGCATTCGTCCCATTCCCGGACGCTAAAATTGCTAATCTAACCATTATACTCAATTTTTTATAATTATAACGCTAATTATCTAGAATTGTTGTATTTCCGATAAAATTAACATTTGCCCCCTATTTCAAAGTGGTTAATTTAACAATTTAAAGAAAAAAAATTAGCACTTTTAACGACAAAAAACATTCTTCAAAGAAGAAAAATAGCATCATAGAATAACAAATAATATACTACAAAACAGATATTTAAATCAAATAAGCCAAAGAAAAAAAGTTAAAAATAGTGTTTATGTGGTTTTTTTTTCGTTTCTTTGCACCTCGTTAAACTCAAAAAATTAAATAAACATGTCAGAAATTGAAAGCAAAGTAAAAGCTATCATCGTTGATAAGCTCGGTGTTGATGAAAAAGATGTCACCATGGAAGCCAGTTTCACCACCGATCTCGGTGCAGATTCTTTGGACACTGTCGAACTGATTATGGAACTTGAAAAAGAGTTCGACGTTCAGATTCCCGATGAGGAAGCTGAAAAAATCGCCACTGTTGGTGACGCAGTTAAATTCATCGAAAACGCTCAGAAATAACAAAATTTCTGCTTCAACCCGATGACGATGAGTCTGAAACGAGTTGTAGTAACAGGTCTCGGCGCACTTACTCCTATTGGCAACAACGTACCCCAGCTATGGGACGCCCTGTTGAAGGGAGTAAGTGGTGCTGACCTGATTACACATTTTGATGCCACCCACCATAAAGTCCATATAGCAGCCGAGGTCAAGGGGTTTCGTTCCGACGATTTCTTCGACCGAAAGGAAGCTCGCAAAATGGATCTTTATACCCAATATGGCATGGTGGTGGCAGATGAGGCAATTCGCGATGCAGGTCTGGACCTGGAAAAGGTCGATCTCGACCGTATCGGCGTTGTTTTTGCCACCGGTATGGGCGGAGCTGAGACTTTCCAAAACGAAATCCTCAGTTTCGCTTCCAATATGGACAATCCCCGTTTCAGCCCATTCTTCATCACCAAAACCATCGGGGATATCTGCGCCGGACAGATATCCATCAAATATGGTTTCAGGGGACCAAACTACTCCACCTCTGCTGCATGTGCCAGCGCGTCAATGGCCATCAGCGATGCCTTTATGTTCATACGTTTAGGCAAGGCCGATGCCATCATCACCGGCGGTAGCGAAGCTCCCATCATTCCGAGCGGCATTGGAGGATTCTCTTCCATGCAGGCCCTCTCAACCCGCAACGACGACCCCAAGACTGCCTCGCGCCCCTTCGACAAAGACCGCGACGGCTTCGTCCTAGGCGAAGGAGCCGGAGCCCTGGTGCTGGAAGAGTTAGAACATGCCAAAGCCCGTGGGGCAAAGATCTACGCAGAGATTACCGGATGTGGCCTCACCGCCGATGCCTACCACATTGCGGCCTCACATCCTGAAGGCCTCGGAGCCAAAAATGCCATGCGTCTGGCCATAGAGGACTCCGGAATGGCCCTTACCGATGTCGACCATATCAACACTCACGGCACCTCGACACCCATCGGTGACATTTCCGAGCCCAAAGCTGTCGTATCCCTCTTCGGACAACATGCCAAAAAAATCACCCTCAACTCCACCAAATCCATGACCGGCCACCTCCTCGGTGCCGCCGGCGCTGTTGAGGCCATTGCCACCATCCTGGCAATGAAACACGACATCATCCCTCCAACAATCAACCATTTTACGGACGACCCCAACATCGCTCCGCTCGATTTCTCCTTCAACAAGCCCACCCACCGTCGTGTAGACTTCGCCCTCAGTAATACTTTCGGTTTCGGCGGACACAATGCCTGCCTGGCTTTCCGAAAATATTAGTATGCTGACTTTCAACCGCTACAAAGGCGAACACAAAGAATTCTACCTCTTTTTCAAGAACGTACTGGGCTTCACCCCACGCAACACCAGTCTTTACCAGATAGCCTTCATCCACAAATCCAAGTCTGTCGAAACGGGTCAAGGATGGAGAGTGAACAACGAGCGTCTCGAATATCTGGGCGACGCGGTTTTGAGCGCCGTAGTGGCCGAATTCCTCTACAAGAAATACCCCCATCAGGGCGAAGGGTTCCTCACCGAAATGCGTTCCAAGCTGGTCAGCCGTGCCAACCTGAACAAACTGGCCCAAAAGATCGGCCTCTCGCAACTCATCCAATACAACCGAGAGTCACAAGGGGTGTTCAAATCCATCGACGGCGATGCTTTCGAAGCCTTGGTGGGCGCCATCTACCTTGAAAAAGGCTACCGCTTCACCCGCCGCGTCATCATCAAAAAAATAATGAGCACCTACCTCGATGTCGACGCCATGGCCCACACCGATTGGAACTTCAAGAGCAAACTCATCGACTGGGGTCAGAAAAACCACAAAAAAATCAGCTTCGAGGTGGAGCGCGTCTTCTTTCAAGGCAAAGAAAGCCGCCGGCAGTACGACGTAAGAGTAAAGATAGACGGCGAGCCGGCCGAACATGCCATCGAATACTCCATCAAAGCCGCCGAACAACTAGCTGCAGAAAAGACCTACAAGAAGTTGCAGCAAGAAGGCATCATCCCTCCTCATTCCGAGGAGCTGTAGCCACCCCATCCCTCCTATCCCCCATCGGAACATCTGCCACCCATCCTCTTCAAAACACTCAGTTTCTGGATTCAGCCAACACGGCTCGCCACTGCATCTTCCCATGCGCCGCCCGCCCATGGCCACATTGTGAATGCCTGTTCACGAGTTCTTTGATTGTCAGACAAAGAACAATGGAGCATATATAGACGAACCATAGGCGAACAGGTGGAGTCACAGCAAATGCGGGAGGAAAAGACAAGAAGAGACCGAAAACGTTGGCGCGCTACCACTTCAGCCTGACTTGGATACGCCACTGCTGCCTGTGGTTGGCATTGATTTGTTCGTAGGCAGTACCGAAGGTATCCTTGTCGCCGTAGGCGGTAATGCCGTATTTGAATCCCACATTCCAGTACTGGCTGATGTCATACCGCAGCAGCAGATATAGGCGGCAACCCTCATTCTGGTACACGACGCTGCTGTGTTGGTACACAAAATCGCTTTCCACCGCAAAGAGCCTCGCCTCGTAATCATCCACGTCGAAAAAAGCCACCCTCGCGGCCACCGCAAGTGGGAAACGCTGCGGCCTGTACTGGACATCCTGATAGAGGAGGCCTCCGCCCTTGGCTGCCGTCACGTCGCCATGATAGTTGGCGTAGGCCATCCGTGTCACCCACCGCCACGGGCCTCGCACGTATTCAATATCGCATTGCAACTGGTGCCTGTAGGTCTGTTCCAGCTGGTAGACACCGTCCACGCTGGTCGAAGGGATGATGTTTCTTCCTTTTTCCTTATACCTATATTTGAGCGTCGCTGAGAGCCCCCTGATACGCTTGCTTGGACGGGACAGTTCCAATCGGTACTCGTGCCCTTTACTGGGCGCAAAAACGAGGTATTTCATGTGTGGGAAGCGGAAGTAGTCTATCGAAGCCGTCGCCGTGATGTTTAGTGGCAATCGACCTTGGTAGTAAAGAGCGGCTCCGAATTCGTTCTGAGGGGCGCCGTTTTGGCCAAGCGAGACCGCATGCAGATTATGATAGGTGGGCGAATAATACCTCAGAAGGGCGCTCAATCGATGGCGGTTGTCCATCGCAAATTCACTGCCCAGTATGACAGCCGGACTTATATTTCTCCGAGAGCTGTCCAGCGCATAATTCGAACATACGGCTGCCTCGCCAAAGATTAGGAACCGTCGTAAGCGATAGGACAGGTCGACACCCAGGTTGTAATTCTGGTCTCCCCTAAAATAGTTGTCGTTATAGACATTGGCTGCTGGGAGCACTTGCTTGTCAAAAAGCGTGGCCACCCCTGTCATGCCCACTCTCAGATTACTGTCGTAGAACTCCAAATGGCCGCCCACTAGATGCTCTCCCAATTGGTTCTTCTTGTCAATCTCGGTTTGGGTGCGGTGGTAGCCCGAGTTGTATATGCTTTGAACCCAGTCGATGCTGCTGTCATGGGCGGCATTTCTAGGCAGTGTTGCATCGCGGTTGACGTAAGAATAGAAAAGGGTCAGATACCATTTCTGCCTTACTGCCAGAGTGGTTGCTGCGCCCTTCATATAGCCGTACTCGGCAAAGGCACCGCTCGGACGGAGGCCTTGCGAGTACTTGTATATCCGTCCGCCGTAGACTGTCCGTGAGCCAAATCCCGACCACAGAGTCAGTCCTTGCCCAAACTGCAGATAATATTGCCCCAGAACCAAGCGTTTCACATAAACACGCTTCTCGCCTAGCGGTCCTTTCGGGGCATATTTTCCCAGGTCGTTCAACATCAAACTATACCCATAGAAATCGAATCCCTTACGCTGACTGCCTGCGAAGAATGCCTCACCGGGGTCTTTGTCGCCTGAAATCTGGAATTGGACACGGTCGCTATACTTGTAATAATATCTCCACATCAGCCGCAAATTGTTGCCCTCATATATGCTGTCGCTGTATCCTCTTGCCTGCTCCACGGTGCCACCGGTTCCGAACACTAGATTGCTCCTCCCGTTGGTGAAAATCTCATGCAGGGTAAGTCTGTGCGGTTTTTCCATCTCCCCGGCATAGGCTAGGGGGCGCAGCAATTCTATTGTGGTGCTGTCGAATCCTTTAACCGCGCTCAGCTCTTCTAATGTAAGCAGTTGTCCGTATAGGGCAATATAGGTCTTTAGGCAGTCCTGCTGGAAATCGTCTATAAATGGCAGGCGGGTCAGGGAGCCTGACGTGTCGTTGATATTGATGGGAGCTTCTCTATAAGCCTCAAAAATCTCCAGATATTCTTCTGCCAGTTCTTCCTCTCCTTCTTCAGTCAACTGCTCTATATAGTCCTGCCAAATTTGTGGCAAAGCCTCCTGCGTCTTACCCATCAAGGGCAGAAAAAGCAGCAGCAGACTTATGCCTAGCCTTCTCATGGGACAAAAGTAATCAAAGGCAGATGGTCACTATAGCCGCCTTGGTAACGCAATCCGATGTAGGTGCGGTTCAATTTCATGCCCAGATATTTGGGGTCGGGTATCAACATGTAGCCCCGTAGGAATATTTCTACACGCAGATTCCTATTTGCAATCATTTGGTCGATACAGGTCCAGGTGTCGTGATACTTATAGCTTCCCTTACCCTTTGGCATCTGAAACATCAGGTTATGGAATCCCAAGGGGTTGGTACTGCCCTCCTCGAAGCCCAAACCTTTCCGGATGGACTCCTCTTCGACGGAGGCATTAAAATCGCCCATGGCCAGCACTAAAGCCCCCTTATGGGCCTTCTGCACACTATCCATCACTCCCATCAGTTTCTTGGCAATCGCTAAGCGATGTTGGTCGGCGACTGCCCCACCCAGTTTCGACGGCCAATGGTTGACAAAAAGGAAGCATGTGTCGTGCTCACTCTTGTCCATTAGTATTCCGCCCACCATAAGAATGTCACGAGTGAAGAAGCTCTCGGCGCTGTCCGAAACGTCTATCGGCTTTGCCTCGAGCACTTTGAACCTGTCCTTTCGATATATGAGGGCGCAGTCTATCCCCCTCTCGTCGGGCGAATCAAAATGCACAAACCCGTATTTGAAATTCCTTAGGGGGGTGTAGGAGCAGAGGTCCTTCAGCACCCAATCGTTCTCCACTTCTGCCATTCCCATCACATCAGGCCAGCCCATGGCCGCAACCGTCTTATAAATCTTGTCGCGTTTATCGGAATAGCGTTTGTAAGTCCAGTGGTTGTCGCCCAGAGGAGTGAAGGAATCGTCTGCTTTCAGTGTGTCGTCACTGGTGTCGAAGAAGTTTTCCACATTCCAGAAAGCCACTCGCCAGCGCGCATTGTCCTGCGCCTGTATGGGTGCTATTGGGACCAAAGTTAGCAATAGTAGGAGTCTTATCTGTTTCATAGGGATAGAACGAAAATATTATCCAAGATGGAGAGCCTCCATGATGGATAATATTTTCAAAATAATCGTATGGAATTATTAAATCAAATTCATCGACTTCTTGATGGCCTCTATCTTAGCATCCAGCTCATTATTCACTCGGTCGAAATCGGCTTTGTCGTTCAATGAGCCCTTGACGCTGAAGTAGAACTTGATTTTAGGTTCGGTGCCACTGGGACGAACGGTAATTTTGTTGCCATCCTCTGTAAAAAACTGCAGCACATTGCTTGCGGGCAGGTCGATGGTTTCCTTCTTGCCGGTGATGAGGTCGGTGCTTTCATGCAGTTTATAGTCCTTCAGGCAGATCACCTTGCTTCCGTTTATCTCCTTGGGAGGATTCTCTCGGTAGTCTTTCATCATCTGCTGTATTTCCTCGGCGCCACTCTTGCCTTTGCGAACCACACTTAGCAAACCCTCTTTATAGAAACCGTACTCTTTATAAATGTCTACCAGCACGTCAAAGAAAGTTTTGCCTTGTTCTGCAGCCCATGCGGCTATTTCTGCTATCATGGAGCAGCCCGCCACGGCATCCTTGTCGCGCACAAAGTCGCCTATCATGCAGCCGTAGCTCTCCTCGCCGCCTCCGATGAAAACTTCTTTTCCTTCCAGTTCCAGAATTTTGGCTCCGATGTATTTAAACCCAGTCAACACATCGTATACCTTTACGCCTACTTTCTTGGCTATGTCGGCCGGCAGTTCGCTGGTGACGATGGTCTTGATGACATATTCCTTGCCCGTTAGGCGGTTCGTTTCTTTCCACTCCTTCAACAGGTAGTAAATCAGCACCGAGAGGGTCTGATTGCCATTCAGGAGCATCCATTCACCGTCAGGGCGTTTTACGGCCACGCCTATACGGTCGGCATCGGGGTCACTGGCAAAGACAATGTCGGCATCAATCTTCATGGCTAGGTCGACGGCCATTTTCATTGCAGCCCGTTCTTCGGGATTGGGGCTTGGGGTGGTGGGGAAATTGCCATCGGGAATCGCCTGCTCCTTCACTACATTTACATTCGTAAAGCCTAACTTCTCAAGCATAGGCGGTATCAATGTGATGCCTGTGCCGTGCAATGGAGTGTATACTATCTTTATGTTATGGTGCTTTTTTATCAGTTCAGGGTGTAACGAGTTGGCTTCAATGCGGTCCATGTAGATTTTATCCAGTTCTTTCCCGATAATTTCTATATTGGTCTCACCTCCGCTCATTTTCACGTCCTTCACATCTTTAATTTTCAGCACTTCGTCAATCACATTGGTATCATGGGGTGCGGTTAGTTGGCAACCGTCGTCCCAGTAAGCCTTGTACCCGTTATACTCCTTGGGGTTGTGGCTTGCAGTCACCATCACACCCGTCTGGCATCCATAGTGGCGTATTGCAAACGAGAGTTCCGGCGTAGGGCGCATACCGTCGAAAAGATACACATGGAACCCGTTGGCAGCAAGCACATTGGCAGTAATCTCGGCAAACTCGCGACTAAAGTTGCGGCTGTCGTGCGAGACGGCTGCCTTCAATGGATTAGCATTGGGGAAACTTTTTTTCACGTAATTAGCCAAACCCTGGGTAGCCATGGCAACAGTGTATTTGTTCATCCTATTGGTGCCTACGCCCAAGATACCGCGTAAACCGCCCGTGCCAAATTCCAGATTCTTATAGAAACTTTCGTTTAGTTCGTTGGGGTTATCCATCATGTCGCGGATAGCCTGTTTTGTTTGCTCGTCGTATGAGCCTTCGAGCCAAGATTTAATGTTAGTTTTCGCCGAAGCGTCAATATTCAGTTTTTCAATATCAACCATAGTGTTATCCTTTCTTGGTTTTTGTCGATTCTAAAAAAAATTTTGTATCCTTTGTGGCCGCAAATGCCGATGCAAAGTTACATCTTTTTTTTGGACTGGCCAAAAGTTTTTACTAATTAATGATAAAAAAGGCACTCAATCCATCGTTGAGACAGGTTTTACTTCAGAATCTCTGCTACCTCTTATGCGGTCGACAATCAGCGCTATGGCACCGTCACCTGTGACATTGCCAGCTGTGCCGAAACTGTCCATGGCAATATAGATGGCAATCATCAACCCTTGCATATTCGCACTGAAACCCAACATGCTCTCCAGCAGGCCCAAAGCAGCCATAATGGCTCCTCCTGGGACACCTGGGGCTGCCACCATGGTTATGCCCAGCATCATAATAAACCCTATGTATGTGCCAAAATCGCATGGCAGGCCCATACTCAACGATATGGCGTATGCCACCGCAGTTATCTTCAAGATACTACAGGGCATGTGAATAGTGGCACAAAGAGGGACCGTGAAACTGGCCGTCTCTGTACGAACTCCGTTCTTAATGGCCTGCTGCAGTGTGACTGGAATAGTGGCGGCAGAAGAGGACGTACCCAATGCTGTAACATAAGCAGGAAGCATCGTCACCAAGGCCCTAAAGGGATTTTTCTTAGCAATAGGACCGGCCACTAAAAAAAGGAAAACCAACTCGGTTACATGGAGCAAAAAGATGAACCCAACTATTTTGAGGAAAGCACCTAACACGGCTCCTACATGGCCTTCTGCCCCCATCTGCAGAAAAATACCAAAGATATAAATAGGCAAACACGGTATGATAACCTTAGTAATAACGGAGGTTATGATGTCGCGAAAATCCACTAGAAACCCCCTCATGTTATCGCCACTGATATGCGCCGTACTAAGGCCCAGAATAAAGGCCAGCACAAGAGCCGTAGTGACGGAGATAAAAGCAGGCATCTCAATAGTGAAATAGGGCGTCAGTTTATTGCTCATATCCATATTGCCCAGCGACGAAAGACCATCGCCCAGGATATGGGGATAAGCCAGACTGCAAGAGGCGTAAGAGAAGACACCCGAAAGCACGGTGGAACCGTATGCCAGCAGCACGGTTATTAGCAGCAGCCTGCCCGCACCTTTGCCCAAATCGGCAATGCCTGGAGCCACCAAACCTATTATCAGCAGCGGGATGAACATCCCCAAAAAGTTGCTGAAAATCGAATTAAACGTGAGAAACACGCGCACGAGCCATCCTGGGAAAAAGAACGAGCAGACAATACCCAAGGCAATGGCTACAAGGATTTTGGGTAGGATGCCCAATTTACTTAATTTCATAACCTGATTAGATAATCAATATCGTATAGTAACAAAAAAGTGAGAAGCAAAAGCGGCAACCCACTTCTCACTTCTCACTCTACACTTTTCTATCTATTCTTACTTATTGTAGCGCTGGCACTCTTTGGGGGTGACACAAGTACCGGTGGCGCGGCAGACGAGCACACGTTCTTCCAGAACTTCAGCTGCACTGGCACTGATGTCGGGACGAGTGCGAATGACCTTATAGGCCTCAAATTTCATCTTTCGGGAGGTATTGCCTACATGGGTAATCTCACCGTAAGCCTCGATATAGTCGCCGGCATAAACCGGAGCCTTGAATTCAACCATGTCGTAGGCGCAGAAGAGACCTTCGTCGCCGTCCTGTTTGATGAGAAGTTCAGTAGCCACGTCGCCAAAGAGGTGAACCATGTGTGCGCCATCGACGAGATTTCCGCCGTAGTGGGCGTCTTTTGCGCTCATGCGAACGCGGAGCATAGAGGTAATAGCCATAATATTTCTCTTATTTCTTAATAATATAGTCAACAAAAATACCGGGGGTCTTCACGTTTTCGGGGGCGATGGTGCCGGTCTTGACGATTTCCTGGGGCTCAACAATCACCACATCGGCAGCCGTAGCCATCATGGGGCTGAAATTCTGTGAAGTGCCCTTGTAGACCAAGTTACCCATCTCGTCGCAGATGTTGGCTCCAATGATGGCCACGTCCGCGCGCACGGGTTTCTCCAACAGATACTCCACTCCGTCGATGGTGATTTTCTGCTTGCCGTTCTCGACAACGGTGCCAAGGCCGGTGGTGGTAAGCACTCCGCCAAGACCTGCGCCGGCAGCACGAATCTGCTCGGCCAGGGTGCCCTGAGGTTGGAGGGTGACATGGAGGGTACCAGCATTCATCTGGTCAATAGTATTATTGTTCGTGCCAATATGGGTGGCAATAAGATTCTTCACCTGATGATTGGTGATAAGCTTGCCTACGCCTACTTCGGGATATGCGGTATCATTGCAAATGATGGTCAGGTCTTTCACACCTTTCTCCACAAGTGCATCAATTAAAGCGATGGGATTGCCCACTCCGAGGAATCCGCCCACCATAACAGTCATGCCGTCCTGAATTTTGTCGGCAGCTTCTTTTACAGATATGAATTTGCTCATAACAATATATTTTTTTATTTATTTTACATTCATTATACTCTCTTAACGCCTGTTTATTAGTCGTTTCAACGCACAAAATCACTTTCGTATCACCCTCAATTACAAATTGCAAATATAAGAATTTTTTCTGATACCGAAAAAAATTTTGTCTATTTTATAAATTCTGTGTACTTTTGCAACGATTTTTGAGTTATTATTTTCGGCTCAAACATTAAAACATCGAATAGCATGAAAAGAACAGCAATGATATTGGCAGCGGTAATGGCTTTTTGCGGCCTGGCCAACGCACAAGACTACGTTGTCCCCGTCGAAACCTGGGACTATGAGGAAATTAACGGCAGCAACTACCACGGCTATAATTTCAGTGAGAGTTGGGACGTCGATTTCATCATCGAGAATCAGGACGGCCGCTACACTCCCACCGAGGAGGACGTGGCCGAGGCCGAACGCTTGATCCAGAAACGGCTCGCCTATGTCAACCGCTATCATATCAACCAAGAAGGCATGTGCCCCGTTATTGACGAACACATCCGCAAATACGAGCGTCAGTATGTCGGCTTCACCGACATCACCGGATGCCGCATCGTGTGGGTCAACTTTGTGTGGGACGACAATATCGGCGACCGCCTGACGCAGGACATCGTTCTCACCGAGGGCGGATGCGGCCATTACTGGCATATCAAAGTCAACCTCACCACCGGCAAAGTTTACGGCCTAGAAGTCAACAGCGCTGGCGACGTCAAATACCTGCCCCGTTCCAAGAAACCGGCCCATCGCATCAGCCGACCCAAACAGCCCAAGGCTCCTGCCAAGGTCCGCAAGACCGGTATTCCCCACGACCCCAACGAGGCTCGCTTCTAAGTTCTTAACTATAAATTCTGTATTCTGAGTCAGGCACAAGCCCGACGCATTATCGAGTTCAGAATTAATCTGAACAGTCAGAATCTCCTTTATATGAAACAAATTGCCACCCTCCTTTTCGCTCTCCTACTAGCAGTCACTGCCCAGGCGCAAAAACCGCGCCCCGATGCTTTTCCTCCCGTACCCGACACCTTGGCTCCCAAGGTAGTCAACATGGCCACCACCATTGAAGAGATGGACTCATGGGACCGCTATCCCACCTACGAGGTATACGTGGCTCTAATGCAGCGTTTTGCTGCCGACTACCCCACCCTCTGCCACCTCGACACTATTGGCACCTCCGTCCAGGGGCGACTCATCCTTTCGCTTGCCATCACAGGTTCCTCCCTCACCGAAATCTACCGCCCCGAATTCCTATATAGCTCCACCATGCACGGCGACGAAGTCACCGGCTTCTACCTCATGCTCCGCCTCTGCGACACTCTACTGAGCAGCTATGGCACTTCGCCCGAACTCACCAACCTACTCGACCGCGTCCGCATCTATATCAATCCCCTTTCCAACCCCGACGGCACCTATCATGGCGGCAACCACACCGTGGCCCGCGCCATTCGCTACAACGCCAACTACGTCGACCTCAACCGCAACTACCCCGACCCCTTCGGCACCGACCCGCTGAACCCACTACAGGTTGAGAACGAAGCCATGATTCAATATGTCCAAAATCACCACTTCCGCCTAAGTGCCAACCTCCACGGCGGTAGCGAAGTGATGAACTACCCCTGGGACAGCTATACCTCCTACCAACTTCTCAACCAGCATGCCGAGTGGTGGAAAGCTGTGGGCAAACGCTTTGTAGACACCTGCCGCCTTTACGACAGCCAGCGGTTCCGCGACGTGACCAATAGCGGCTATATCAACGGCGGCGACTGGTACGTCATCAGCAACGGCCGTCAGGACTATTTCAACTACTACCACAACATTCGCGAACTCACCATGGAGCTCTCCACCTCCAAAACCCTCTCCACCGACCGACTTCCCCACTACTGGCGCTGCATGTCGCACTCCCTCATCAACTATATCAAGGAAATCCTCACCATTCCCGACGACACCACAGAGAGCATCCAAGAGCCCTCCCCAACCTCGATTCGTGTCTATCCCAATCCCACCCACGGCCACGTCACCGTGGTCACCCCCACCAATGTCTACCACTACAACCTTTCCGACCGACCGGCAGGCGTCTACGTCCTCCAAGTCGAGGGGCGTCCGATTAAGGTAGTCAAACAATAGTCAATGCGGCCCTACTCCCACATCTCCGTGGCCGTCCCCATGCTGGCCGAGCTTGACAACCTACCACTTTTGCTCGACCGCATACGTTCTCAGACTTTTCACAATTTCACCCTCTACTGCTGCGTCAACAATGTCGAAGGCGGGATGGGGTTTGACGAAAACCAACAGTGCCTAAGGCTTCTAGCCCAAGTGGCCGACTTGCCCCTAGTCGTTATCGACCGCAGCTCCCCCGGTCTGGGTTGGAGCGGCAAACGCAAAGGCGTGGGATGGGCACGAAAAGTATTGTTCGAACGAATCCTATCTGAGCACGACGACACCGAAGTGGTAGTCAGTCTCGATGCCGACACCGACTTCGACCCTGACTACCTCCAAGCCATTCTCGACACCCTCAATGCCCATCCTC
>Ga0326513_10001650_pt1 | contig 17023 bp, 13 predicted proteins | sample 2_2465_0518_D_FD_203654 | JGI IMG/M metagenome (GOLD analysis project Ga0326513, IMG submission 203654) | Bovine rumen microbial communities from UC Davis, California, United States - 2_2465_0518 | ecosystem: Host-associated > Mammals > Digestive system > Stomach > Rumen | place: USA... | reverse complement strand
TCGTGGCGAGTGACTACATAGGCTACGGTTCCAGCCGTGACCGCAACATGGCTTACTTCTGCGGTGACACCAATGCACGCACATCGCTCGACGGACTCATCGCTGCCAGACAGATGCTCACGGACAAGGGACAGCCGCTGGGCAAGTACCAGTTCAACATAGGCTACTCGCAGGGAGGCACCGTGGCCATGTATGTGGCAAAGTTGAGAGACCTGGAGTACAAGGACAAGGGCATCAACTTTGACAAGACATTCGTCGGAAACGGTGTGCTGGACTGTGAGAAGGCATACAGCGAGCTTATGAAAAGAGATGCCATGCCCGAGTGGAGAGACGTGGCAATGTTCCTCGTATCGGTCAACGAGAACTATAACCTGGGCATAGACTACAAGGACATCTTCAAGGAGCCTGTGGCATCGCTGATACCAGAGTTCATAAAGAAAAAGGACAAGGCCGTGCTCTCACCAGAGAAGGTCGGCAAGGTGGACTCCCTGCATCAGGTTTTGCAGCCGGAGTATATGGATGTGAGGAGCGAGAAGGTCAAGGTGCTGTTAAGGAAACTTGCAGAGATAAAGCTGGCTGCCGGATGGGAGCCGGACATCACGCAGAACTACTACATCACCCACAGTCGCCACGATGACTACATACCCGTGCAGTGTGCGCGTGAGTTACTGAAGTGGATGAGGGCGAAGGGCTTCAAACCCAGTCTCGTGCCGGGCAAGACATCCTTGCAGACCAACATGCTGGTCTTCAAGCTCAACCACATGTCCTCACTCGTCGTCTGGGCCATACAGACTTTGGCAGCAATACAGTTCTGGCCCGTCATATACTATGAAGGCGAGCAGAACCGCTACTATCATGCCGTGGTGAAGGACCTGAACCTGATGAAAACCATCCGTTACCTTGAGGCCATGGGCATAGACGTGCGTTCTTTGGCAGCAGAACTGAGCGGAAGCAGAGATACAGGAAAAGGCAGCAGCATGAACATCTTTGATGTGATAGGCAAAATCTCCGACGTTCTGGCAAAGGCAGACCTGACCATAACCGATTTCTATGAAATGCTGGAAGACTCTGGCATCACCATACAGGACATACTGGAGGTCGTGAACTATGTCACGAGCGCACCCGCTACACCTGCAGCAGCAGCTAAAGAGGCCCCCGCAGTGTCATCGGTATTCTATGACACCCAGATGAGTCAGGAGGCAAAGGCTGCCCTCTATATGCTGCGACAGTATGAAGAGACATTGGCAAAATGGTATCAGATGGCAGGATATGACGTGAAATACAACCTGTGGAGTTGGTAAGAACCACGCCGCCCGACAGGACAGACTATTAACCGAATGTGCCGCTTCTCACTATGGGAGGCGGCACATTTGCATTAAAAAAACTAAAATGTCTTGCTGCATTCAGGATTAATTCTTAATTTTGCAGACAGTGAGGATTAATGCACAAATCAGAACTCACAATGCGTGATGCATCATTCGCAGTGCGTGATGTGTACAAAGCAGGGTTCACTGCGCGGCACGGACAACATTATAACACAACAAAAATACTTAGACTAACCTCAACTAAACAACACTAAACTATTATGAAAGAATTGAAAATGTACATCAACGGCAAGTTCGTTGAAAGCAGTAATGGCAAATGGATTGACGTGTTAAACCCATCAACGGAGGAGGTTATCAGCCGCCAGCCGGAGGGAACGATAGAGGATGTGGAGGTGGCGCTCGATGCCGCCCGCAGTGCACAGAAGGAATGGGCGCGTACTCCGGTCTGCGAGCGTGCCGTGTATCTCACGAAGATGGCCGACGGCATACGCAAGCGCGAGCAGGAATTTGTTGAGATTATAATGCGCGAGCAGGGCAAGACGCGCAACTGGGCATCGATAGAGGTGGGTGCCACCATTGCCTACTTCGATTATATGGCGAGCTTTGCCCGCCACATAGAGGGCGAGATAGTGGAGAGCGACAACCGCGGGGAGAAGATACTGATTACGAAGAAGCCTATCGGCGTAGTGGCAGGCATCCTGCCTTGGAACTTCCCCTTCTTCCTCATAGCCCGCAAGGCCGGTGCAGCGCTCATAGCAGGCTGCTCCATAGTCATCAAGCCCGCACAGCTGACGCCGGAGAATTGCTGTGAGTTCGCAAAGATAGTTGACGAGACTGGACTGCCCGCAGGACTGTTCAACGTCGTCACCGGCAAGGGCAGCGTGATAGGAAATGCCCTGGCAGGCAGCCCGAAGATTGACATCGTCAGCGTGACAGGCTCTGTTGGCGCAGGCGAGAGCATAATGAAGGCAGCCGCCAACAACATCACGAAAGTGTCATTAGAGCTGGGCGGCAAGGCTCCCGTCGTGGTGTTCCCCGATGCCGACCTGGAGCTGGCAGCACAGGCCATCCTCGACAGCCGCATAGGCAACAACGGCCAGATATGCAACAACGCCGAGCGTCTATACGTGCACAAGGACATAAAAGAGAAGTTCACCGAGATGCTGAAGGCCAAGTTTGCCGCGGTGAAGGTAGGCGATCCGTTCTCTGCCGATGACATCGACATGGGTCCGCTGGTAGAGAAGAAAGCCCTGGAGTCAGTGCAGGCGAAGCTCGACAAGGCCATAGCACAGGGTGCCAAGGTGCTCGTGGGCGGTCACCGCGTGGGCGAGAAGGGCTACTTCTTTGAGGCTACACTGCTCGACAACTGCCGTCAGGACATGGACATCATACACGAGGAGACCTTCGGTCCGGTGCTGCCAATCGTGGAGTTCTCAGACATAGACCAGGTGATAGAGTGGTGCAACGACTGCGAATACGGTCTTGCATCCAGCGTCTTCACCAACGACATCAACACCGCCGCACGCATGGTGCGCGAACTGGAGTTCGGCGAGACTTACATCAACCGCTTCCACTTTGAGGCAATACAGGGCTTCCATGCCGGAGTGAAGAAGTCGGGCATCGGTGGCGCCGACGGCAAACACGGCGTGGAGGAGTATCTCCGCACACACGTCACATACCTACAGACGAGATAATGAAGATAGGACTATTCATACCATGCTACGTCGATGCCCTCTATCCGGACGTCGGCGTAGCTACATATAAACTGCTGAGGGCCTTGGGATGCGATATAGAGTACCCCGAGAAGCAGACCTGTTGCGGTCAGCCGATGGGTAATGCAGGCTTTCAGCACATGGCCGACAATCTGGTGGAGAGCTACGACAAGCTCTTCAGGGGCTATGACTATGTTGTGGCTCCCTCTGCCAGTTGTGCGGCATACGTACGCTTCTTCCACCCCGGCATAGTGGGACATGAATGCGAGGCAGCCAAGAAGACGGTTGACCTCGTGGAGTTTCTGCACGATGTGCTGAAGGTGAAGTCCATCCCCGGGGCACGCTTCCCCCACAAGGTGTCGCTCCACAACAGCTGTCACGGCGTAAGGGAGCTGGGACTGTCATCCCCCACAGAGCGCAGCATCCCGCGCTTCAACAAGATCAAGGACCTGCTGAGCCTCGTCGAAGGCATAGAGGTGGTGGAGCCCGAGCGCCCCGATGAGTGCTGCGGCTTCGGTGGAATGTTCTCCATAGAGGAGCCCGACGTGTCCGGACGCATGGGACGTGACAAGTTAGCACGCCACATTGCCACCGGGGCAGAGTACATCACAGGCCCTGACTCCTCATGCCTTATGCACATGCAGGGCATTGCCAAGAAGGACGGGGAGAAGAGAATACAGTTCATACACGTAGCACAGATATTAGCAAGCGGACTATGAGCACGATACATGCAAAGAAAGCAGCAGAGTTTCTGCGCAATCCCGATAAGGTGACGCGCCACGACCAGACCTTCTGGAGCGTGCGTGCAAAGCGTGACACACTGGCCTACGAGCTGGAGGAATGGGAAGAGTTGCGCGAAGCAGCAAGCCAGATTAAGAAGCACACCGTGACCCACCTGGCAGACTATCTGGAGGAGTTTGAGCGCAATGCCACCAAGAACGGAGCCATAGTACACTGGGCCGCCGATGCCGAGGAGTACAACGCCATAGTGATGGACATCATGCGCAGCCACGGGGTGAAGAAGGTAGTGAAGGGCAAGTCGATGCTCACTGAGGAGTGTCACCTGAACGAGAACCTCCAGAAGAACGGCATCGACGTGGTGGAGACAGACCTCGGCGAGCGCATACTGCAACTGATGCAGCTGCCCCCGAGCCACATCATCATGCCCGCCATCCACATCACCCGCGAGCAGGTAAAGGAAAACTTCGGCGAGAAGGGCATACTGCAGAAGCAGGGCGAGAAGGCCGCAGCGTCGATGGTCAGCAGTGTCGTGGCGGCAGGAGGCGACGGCAGCAGCGTGCCCGCAAGGGAGACATTAGAGGCTGAGGCTGACCCGACATACCTCACCCGCTGCGCTCGATACCACCTGAGAGACAACTTCATGACCGCCGAATGCGGCATGACGGGAGCCAACTTCGGAGTGGCATCCACGGGCGAGATAGTGGTTTGCACCAACGAGGGCAATGCCGACATGTCAACATCCGTGCCCAAGCTGCACATAGCCAGCATCGGACTGGAGAAGGTGATACCCAACTACGAGGCCGTGGGAGTGTTCCAGCGCCTCCTGGCACGCCACGGAACAGGACAGGCCACCACCGTCTATACATCCCATTACCGCAAGCCGAGGCCCGGAGGAGAGTTCCACATCATCCTCGTTGACAACGGAAGGTCAGACATTCTGGCCAACCCCGAGCACTGGCAGACGCTGAAATGCATGCGTTGCGGAGCCTGCATGAACACCTGCCCCGTCTATCGCCGCTCCATGGGCTACTCATATACATACTTCATCCCGGGGCCTATAGGCATCAATCTGGGTATGCTGAAGGACCCTGACAAGAACTATCACAACTGCTCCGCGTGCTCGCTCTGCCTCTCGTGCGAGAACGTATGCCCCGTGAAAGTGGATTTGGGCACGCAGATATACAAGTGGCGACAGGAGCTGGACGGCATGGGACACGCCGACCCGATGAAGAAAGCCATGTCCGCAGGCATGAAGATAATGTTCGATAACCCGCGCCTCTACACCTCGGCACTGCGTCTGGCACCAGTGGCGAACTACATTCCGTCGTTCCTCACCAACATAAAGCTGAACGCCTGGTGCAAGTATCACGCGATGCCGGAGTTCGCAAAGCAGTCCTTCCACCAGCTGTGGAAGAGCGGAAAGGTGAAGAGTGAAAAATCATATAACCAAATAACCAATAAAAATGAAATACAATAGAATTGTCCTTGCGTTAGTATTTTCTCTTTTCGCACTGTGGAGCAGTGCCCAGACCGTGCAGTTCGGTGTCAGGGGAGGCTCGAATATATCTGGTGAAAGCAGACATAAATACTCGGCAGATGTCTCAAACAGCACTGATTACAGGATGGGATTTAATGCGGGTGGAGTGATTAACGTGCGACTTTCAGAGAAGTTTGATGTTGAGGCAGACGTTCTTTACTCCATGCAAGGGTTCAAGCAGGATATTTATACCACAGTCGAAGGCAGTTATGATAACATCGAAGTACAGACGGTTACCAGTCATTACCTGAACATCCCGATTGTGGCAAAGTATTATGTCGTGGATGGACTGTACGTGGAATGCGGCCCGCAGGTAGGCTTTCTGCTTGGCAGGACGAACAACAAGAAGGACTGGTCTATAGCAGATCCATACGAATACTCAAAGTCTAAGAAGGTGGATTTCGGCATTGTAGCAGGCTTGGGATATGCCATTAATGACAATTTCTTTATTGATGCACGCTACAGTATCGGTTTTACCGGCACGTCAAAGATATACGACGGAGGCAAGAACAGGAACATCCAGGTTTCCATCGGATACCTATTTGGAGGATAGAAAGTGTAATACGTTTAAGCAAAATGACAAGCAAGGAGACCATACTTAATAAGTTGCGCCGCAATGTGCGCGAGACTTACGACATGCCAGACCTGTCGTTCAGGAAGCTTACCTTCGCCGATCCTGTGGCAGAGTACATCAAGCAAACCACGACGACAGCCGGCGCTAAGCTGATAGAGGCCAAGGAGGGGGACAATCTCAGCGAGCTGATACGTCAGGCATATCCCGATGCGAAGGTCGTGAGCACCAATGTGGAGGGCATCACAGCCGAATCGCTCTGCAAGGCATACGGCAGGGAGGTGGAACTGCGCAATCCCGACACGGTGGAGACGGCGCAGCAGCTGGACGGCACCGACGTGGGAGTGCTGCAGGGAGGCGTGGCGTGCGCTGAGAACGCGTGTGTCTGGATACCGCAGACCATGAAGGAAAGGGCGGTGTGCTTTATCTCTGAGTACCTCGTCATACTCGTAAACCGCCAGAATATCGTCAGCAATATGCACCAGGCGTACCAGTGGCTGGAGGAGAAACCCTGCGGAGCGCTCGGTACTTGTGACGCTTTGCCCTGCGGAGAACCGCAGGGAACGGTGGCAGGAGAGCGGGACACAGTGGCTGAACCGCAGGGAACGGTGGCTGCGCCGCAAGGCACGGCAGCCGGAGCGCAAGGCGATGTGCCATACGGGACGTTCATATCAGGACCGTCAAAGACCGCAGACATAGAGCAGTCGCTCGTATATGGAGCGCAGGCGGCATGTGGCGTGACGGTGATACTGACGTAATCCGTAATGCGCGTTTTGTCCTATCCGCGCTGAATGGTGGCCGAAGCAGGCAGGGAGTCTGGAAAGGCAAAAAACGCCCTCGCAACAATCTCATTGCCAGGGCGTTGCAAAAGCATAACTTTTGCACTGTAAAAGTTGCTCTATTACCGAGTAAAAGACCTACTATTACAGGGTAAAAGACCTGCTATTAGAACGTAAAAGACCTGCCTCCAGAAAATGCCAGTGCAACCTGCAATTCGCAATGCGCGTTTTGTCCTGCTCTGAACGAATTGAAAACTGAAATTATAGATGATAGAAGTTTCGGAAGTAATGCGCCGCAGCCTAAAGGCCGAAGGCCTGATAAGACCACAGGCAGGGGTGGAACCCCTGTATATAGACCGTTTCCGTTTTTGCCACAACCCCGGAGGGGTGACAGAGCGGGAGGTGGGTCTTTCGCCCCTTCGGGGCTTTGATGCCAGGCATTCCGAACTTCCGAAAGTTAAATAGATGATAGAAATACGTACCATAACCAGTGAGAAAGAGTTAGAGAAGTTCATAGACTTCCGCACGGAGTTGTATAAAGACGATCCCTGTGCGGTGCCGTACCTATTCATGAGCGAGCGCGAAGACCTGGACCGCAAGAAGAATCCGGCCTTCAAATTCTGTGAGGCAGAATACTACATGGCCTACCGCGACGGGAAAATAGTGGGTCGCATAGCCGCCATCATCAATCATCGCGCCAACGAAACGTGGCAACGCAAGAGCGTGCGCTTCGGCTATTTTGACTTCATTGACGACAGGGAGGTGTCCAGGGCACTGATGGAGAAGGTGATGGACTACGGCAGGCAACGCGGAATGGAGGACATCATCGGGCCTATGGGATTCATTGACCTTGACAGGGAGGGAATGCTCGTAGAGGGCTTTGATGTTATGGCGACCATGCACGCCAACCACAATTTCCCCTACTACAAGGACCACATGGAGGCGCTGGGATTTACGAAAGACAACGACTGGGTGCAGGATCTCGTCACGGTACCTGATAAGGTGCCGGAGAAATTTGAGAAGATTGCCAACATGATAAGCAAGCGATACAATCTCCATGCACGCAAGATGACAAAGCGGGAAGCCTATACCGGCATGGGAAGAAAGCTCTTTCAGATTATGAACAAGTGCTATGAGGGACTGTATGAGTATGCCGAGCTGGACGATGAGCACATAGACTATCTGGTGAAAAACTATATCGCGTTTGCCGACATGAACCTCATCACGCTCATCGTGGATGGCGATAAAGACGATGAAATGGTAGGTTTTGGCGTCACGTTCCCATCCTTCTCCAAGGCATTGCGCCGCACGAAGAACGGTAAGCTGTTCCCCTTCGGATGGTTCCACCTGCTTCGCACGCTCCTGTTCCATGATACGGACACGGTAGATCTGCTCATCATCGGAGTGCTGCCGGAATACAGAGCCAAGGGTGCCAACGCCATCCTGTTCAATGACCTCATACGCTGGTACAACAAATACCACTTCAAACAGGCCCTTACCCTCGCCATGATGGAGACAAATGACGGTGTGCTCTCCGCGTGGCAGTACTTAGATTCACGTACCGTCAAACGCTTGAGAAGCTATAAGAAGGCATTATAAATGGCAGTAGAAAAAACAGAACAGACGAAAGAACAGACAGCAGAACAGGCAATAGGACAGACGGCAGGGGCGGCAATGGAGCCGCAGGGAACCGTCGATTACACTGACGAAAACATCAGACACCTCTCTGATGTTGACCACATACGTACCCGTCCGGGTATGTATATAGGTAAGATGGGCGACGGAACGCACTCCGACGACGGCATCTACGTGTTGCTGAAGGAGGCCATCGACAACTCCATTGACGAGTTCCGTATGCACGAAGGCAACCGCATAGAGATAGAGATGGTTGAAAATAAGGCCATCCGCCTGCGCGACTATGGGCGCGGCATACCGCAGGGAAAGATGATTGAGGCCGTCAGCCAGCTCAATACCGGCGGCAAATACGACTCGAAGGCATTCAAAAAGTCTGTCGGCATGAACGGCGTGGGTATCAAAGCCGTCAACTTCCTTTCGTCTCACTTTGAGGTGCGCTCCTACCGCGACGGCAATGTGAGGACGGCTTGCTTTGAGTGTGGCAAGCTTGTAAGCGACAATACCGCTCCCACCGAGGAAGAAAGGGGCACGTATATCTACTTTGAGCCGGACGATACGCTCTTCAAAGGTTTCTCCTTCCAGAACGACATCGTTGAGACGATGCTCCGCAACTATACCTATCTGAACCCCGGGCTGGCTATAATGTTCAACGGCAGGCGCATCATCTCGCGCAACGGACTGAAGGACCTGCTGAAAGACCAGATGACTGCCGAGCCGCTCTACCCCATAATCCACATGAGGGGCGAGGATATCGAGATAGCATTCACCCACACCAACCAGAACGGAGAGGAGTATGACTCCTTTGTCAACGGCCAGCACACCACGCAGGGCGGTACCCATCAGTCGGCGTTCAAGGAACATATAGCCAAGACAATCAAGGAGTTCTTCGGGAAATACGAGTACGGCGACATACGCAATGGCCTCGTGGCGGCGATAGCGGTTAATGTGGAGGAGCCAATCTTCGAGTCGCAGACAAAGATTAAGCTCGGCTCGCTCACCATGTCGCCTGATGGAGTGTCGGTCAATAAATACGTCGGTGACTTCATAAAGACCGAGGTCGATAACTTCCTGCACCGCAACAAGGAGATAGTGGAGGTGCTGGAAGACAAGATTAAATCCTCCGAGCGCGAGCGAAAGGCTATGGCGGGCATCACGAAACTGGCTCGCGAGCGTGCCAAGAAGGCTAATCTGCACAACCGCAAGCTGCGCGACTGCCGCATACACTTCTCTGATGCCAAGAACGACCGAAAGGAAGAGTCCTGCATTTTCATTACCGAGGGCGACTCTGCCAGCGGTTCCATCACCAAGAGCCGCGACGTAAACACGCAGGCTGTATTCTCCCTGAGGGGCAAACCGCTTAACTCTTACGGTCTGACGAAGAAGGTGGTATATGAGAATGAGGAGTTCAACCTGCTGCAGGCGGCGCTCGATATAGAGGATGGACTTGAAAATCTGCGCTACAATAAGGTCATCGTGGCGACTGATGCCGATGTCGATGGAATGCACATCCGACTGCTGACCATCACCTTCTTCCTGCAGTTCTTCCCCGAACTGATAAAGAAAGGCCACGTGTATGTACTGCAGACACCCCTCTTCCGTGTCAGAAACAAGCGCGCGAAGATAAAGAAGAAGAAGGTGATAGAGGCTGAAGACCAGAAGCTGAAGGAGCGCGGCGAGAAGGCTAAGGACTACATCACGCGCTATTGCTACAGCGATGAGGAGCGTCTGAAGGCCATCGAGGAGCTGGGACCCGAGCCGGAGATAACGCGATTCAAGGGACTGGGAGAGATAAGCCCCGATGAGTTTGCCGGTTTCATAGGCCCCGACATACGCCTGGAGCAGGTCACGCTGCACAAGAGCGATGAGGTGGACAAACTGCTGGAGTACTACATGGGCAAGAACACCATGGAGCGCCAGAACTTCATCATAGACAATCTCGTCATAGAAGAGGACGTGCCAGAGGAGGATTTTACGGATTAACTGACAGAAAAACTCGTCCTTCTCTTCGCCGTGATTAGCTCCCCAGGGGCTCAGGCGAACGGATTTACAATCCAATACCCTGTGTAACGGGGTGTCCCGTTGTCTGGCACTGGGTGCCAGACATCATCCCCGCCAGGCAGATAACAGTAATCTCAATAAGTGAAAATAGCTGACATAGACCTTGGGCAGCGTCCGTTGCTGCTTGCGCCGATGGAGGATGTTACCGACATCGGCTTCCGTCGGTTGTGCAAACGCTTTGGGGCGGCTATGGTTTACTCCGAGTTTGTGGCTGCCGAAGCGTTGGTACGCAACATAAAGGCGACGGTGCGCAAGCTCACCATAAGTGACGACGAGCGCCCCGTAGGCATACAGATATATGGCCGCACGACCGATGCCGTAGTGGAAGCGGCGCGAATCGTGGAGGCCGAGGCACATCCCGACATCATCGACCTGAACTTCGGCTGCCCCGTAAAGAAGGTGGCCGGCAAGGGCGCTGGTGCCGGGATGTTGCAGAATATCCCCCTGATGCTTGAGATGACAGAGGCCGTGGTGAATGCCGTCAGCACCCCCGTGACGGTCAAGACCCGCTTAGGATGGGATGCCTCGCACCTGCTGATGCCTCAGTTAGCGGTGCAGTTGGAGGCCTGCGGCATCAAGGCGCTTACCATTCATGGCCGCACTAGGGCTCAGATGTACACCGGAGAGGCCGACTGGACACTCATCGGTGAGGCAAAGCAGGCCGTAAAAAGCATACCGGTCATAGGCAATGGCGACATCACTTCGACTGCTGAGGCCGATGCGGCATTTGAGAAATACGGGGTAGATGGCGTGATGATAGGCCGTGCCACCTTCGGACAGCCGTGGCTCTTCAGCCGAGAGGCACACCTGCTGACGGTGGATGACAAGCTGAGGATACTGCTGGAACTGCTCCATACCAACGTAGAGCTGATAGGCGATGAGCACAAAGCCATCCTCCATACCCGCCGCCATCTGGCTGCCACGCCGCTATTCAAGGGCATTCCTAATTTCCGCGAGACACGCATCAGGATGCTCCGGGCCGACAAAGTGGACGAACTGGAGAATATAATCAATGAGATAAAACCCCTTTTGAACGCTATAGAGAGTTCAAAAGAGCAATAAGAAAATAGTGTCACGTTGTCCGCTACTGTGTAGCGGACCATCCTGACGAGAATAGATACAACACTAATGAACAAGGAAATGACTGACAATCGTGAAAAGGTTACCGTCGTAAAGGTAGGCGGTGCAGTGGTGGAAGACCCTGAACAGCTGGCCGAGTTGCTTGACAACTTCTCTGCCATCGAGGGCAAGAAGGTGCTTGTGCACGGTGGCGGACGCCGTGCCACGAAGGTTGCAAGCCAGTTAGGCATTGAGAGCCACATGGTGGGAGGCCGCCGCATCACCGATGAACAGATGCTCTCCGTCGTCACTATGGTCTATGGCGGACTGGTGAACAAGAACCTCGTGGCGCGTCTGCAGGCCAAAGGTGTCAATGCCTTGGGCCTCACTGGAGCTGACATGGACGTGATACGCTCGCACAAAAGACCGTTGAAATCGGTAAAAATGGATGACGGAACCACTCAGATGGTAGATTTCGGATATGTCGGCGATGTGGATTATGCCGATGGTGCACGCTTCGCCTCGCTGCTTGACAGCGGCATTACGCCTGTCGTGGCACCGCTGACGCACGACGGTGAGGGCAATATGCTCAATACCAATGCCGACACTATGGCCTCTACGGTGGCCAAGGCGTTGGCAGAACGCTATGACGTGACGCTCATCTTCTCGTTTGAAAAGAAAGGCGTGCTGTCCAATCCAGACGACGATGACAGTGTGATACCCGTCATTACGCGCGCGTTATATAATAAATATGTGGGCGACGGAACCATCTCGGGCGGCATGATGCCAAAGATAGAGAATGCCCTCGAGGCCGTGGAGAGCGGCGTAAAGCGCGTCATCATCACCCTGGCAGCAGCCATAAGTGACGACACGCAGGGCACAACGATTCAAATAAACGAATAGAAAAGTTAGCAATTAAACTTCCTCCCCCCTTGGGGGGATAAGAGGGGGGCTTTCCCTTTGGACATAAAGCGCGACATATTACCCTTGAAGGACACCATGTATCGCCTGGCATTGAGGATAACACTCAACAGTCAGGAGGCCGAGGACGTGGTGCAGGATGTCATCATCAAGGTGTGGAAGCAGTCGCAGAATGAGTCCTTTCTCAGTACGATAGACAACCTGCAGGCCTACCTGCTGCGCCTGACGCGCAACCTTGCCATAGACCGTCAGCGCCTGAAAGCGAATCAAGCGGAGAGCCTTGACGCTATGGTTGAGGCCGGACAGCAGCACGTCGTCACATCGCTGATGACCGAAAACACCGAGCGCAGCCTTGCCACTACGGAACGCCTTACTCTCGTACGCCGCATCATGGAGACCCTGCCCGAGAAACAACGCACTGCAATGCAACTGCGGGACTTCGAGGGAAAGACCTACAAAGAGATAGCCGCAATCATGGAAATCACTGAAGAACAAGTCAAAGTAAGCATCTTCCGCGCCCGCCAGACGGTGAAGGCAAAGATTCTGCGCAGAGGAGAAGATGAATGATTTTAACTTCCCGATGAGGTGCTTCTGACTTCTTAGCGACACGCTTTTAACTTCTTTTAACCGAAATAACTGTAACTTTTACCCCTTCTCAACCGTCATCTATTTGCGACGGTTAAGTCACTAAACAGAATATAACATGGATTACAAGTACATCGAACAGCTTTTGGATTGCTACTTTGAGTGTGAGACCACACTCGAAGAGGAGCAGATTCTCCGTGCATTCTTCTCGCAGGAGGATGTTCCGGCACGCCTGTTGGCATATAAGGAACTGTTCGCCGAGCAGACAATGGCCAAGAACAGCGAGTCGCTGGGGGCTGATTTCGATGAGCGTATCCTTGCAATGACGACTGGCGAGACCTCACAGCAGGGCAACCAGCCAAAGCATGTCAAGGCTCGTTTCGTCTCTCTGCACCGTCGTTTGCGTCCTCTCTACAAGGCTGTAGCATTCGTTGCCGTGGTGCTAACCATTGTGCAGGCAGCTCAGATGCCATACAACAGCAGCCTCACCGAGCAGCAGGAGCAGTTCGCCAGGACGCTGGAGCAGCTGCAGAAGATTCAGAAAGACCAGAATGCAGTGGCTCAGAGTGACACCGTAACAGCCGTGAAGGACAATACGGTTACGAATTGACAATTAATTTCTATGCTTTAAATATCCTTTCAATCAAATCAAATTAAAACACAACAAAGCCGCAGGGGCTGTGAAGCCAGGCGGTCGTCACACAGGTGACATAAAAGGAGAAGGCACTCAGTTCAGGACTGAATACCTTCTCTTTTTTCGTTTATATAACTCTTCTATCTTGTCTCACTGCCTCGCGGTGGGTCTTCAGCACTTCCTGTCGGTCCACTGCAGCACCTTCAATAGCCCACCGCAGCACCTTCAATAGCCGTTCACGGCACCTTCAACAGCCCCCCGCAGCACCTTCAACAGCCCCCCGCAGTACCTTCAATAGCCCCCCACGGTGTCGTGTAGGTGTCGTGTTGTCTGCCACTGTGTGGCAGACGTCACTGCCATACGAGCGCCGAGGCACCGAGAACGGCGGCGTCAGCATCCTTCAGCGTAGATACAAGCAGCTTGGTCTTGCCCTTGAAGATAGGCATCATGCTTTCCTCCATCGCCTCGCGCGTAGGTTTCAGCAGCAGCTCTCCCGACTTTGCCAGCCCTCCGAAGAGCACGAAAGCCTCGGGTGAGGAGAATACAACCATGTCTGCCAGGGCCTGTCCCAGGCGCTTACCTGTCTCGTTGAATATCTCGATAGCATCGGCATTGCCCTGCATGGCGAGGTCATAGACATCCTTTGAGCCGTTGATGGTCACTCCCTGCAGGCGTTCGCGGGCGGTGCGTATCATGCCGGTGGCAGAGCAATAGGTCTCCAGACAGCCTCTCCTGCCGCATCCGCACAGACGTGCCTCCGGGCTGCGGTCCACTATCAGATGCCCTAATTCGCCTGCAAAGCCGTCCTTGCCATAGACCATCTTACCGTCTATGACGATGCCTGAGCCCACGCCGGTGCCCAGCGTTATCATTATAAAATGCTTCAATCCCTTTGCCACGCCGTAGGTCATCTCGCCCAGTGCGGCTGCGTTGGCATCGTTAGTCATCTTCACCGGTATGCCCGACAGCTGTTTGGAGAACAGCTCTGCCAATGGAATGCTCTCACCCTTCCACGGAAGGTTGGGGGCTTTTTCTATTGTACCCGTGTAGTAGCTGGCATTCGGGGCACCGATGCCGAGGCCGGCGATGTCGTCAAAACTAATGCCGGCACCCTCTATCAGGGCCTTGATTTTGCTGCTGACAGTGTTTACATACTCCTCCAGGTCAGGGTAATCCTGTGTCTTCACAGAGTCACTACCGATGACGGTGCCTTCGCGATTCACGATACCAAAGACGGTATTCGTGCCGCCGATGTCCATTCCAAGTGCGTACATAGAATTTAGGTTTAGTGGGGTTTATATTGATGTACTTATACGTTTGCTATGTCAAGAATATCGCCGAACACTCCTGCTGCCGTCACCTCTGCGCCGGCACCATATCCGCGTATCATCATGGGGTGGGGGTTATAGCGTTCCGTGTGTAGTATGACGGTGTTGTTAGAGCCCTCCAATGAGTAGAACGGCGAGTGCACATCCACCTTCTCCAGGCTGATGCTGCATTGCGGCTTGCCGTCTCTTGCGTCCATCTTTGCGATGAACTTCAGTCGGTGCTGGTCTCTCTCCACCTCCTGACGCAGCTTCTCAAAGTGCTCGTCCAGCTGTGGCAGGCGCTTCCAGAAGTCCTCCACCGAGCCTTCAAAGTACTCGCCCGGCACGAAGTGGAAGGTCTCCACATCCTCTTGTGATACCTCATATCCGCTCTCGCGAGCCAGTATGACGAGCTTTCTCAGCACGTCAACGCCGCTCAGGTCTATGCGGGGATCGGGCTCGGCAAAGCGTTCCACCGTGGCTTTCTTCACTGCCTGAGAGAAAGTTACGTCCTTGCTGATGGTGTCAAAGATAAAGTTTAGCGTGCCCGAGAGCACTGCCTCGATGCCTGTAATCCTGTCTCCCGAGGTCACGAGGTGGTCTATGGTGCGTATCACGGGCAGTCCGGCGCCCACGTTGGTCTCATATTTATACTTCACATCCTGCTCCACGGCGGTCTTCTTCAGCTTGCGGAAGGCGTCATAGTCGCCTGCTGCGGCCACTTTGTTGGCGCAAACGATGGAGATGCCGGCAGAGATGAAGTCCTGATAGAGCTCCGCGATGTCGTATGACGCGGTGCAATCCACGAATACCGTACCGTCGCCCTCGATGCCGGCCTGCACCAGTTCCTGCTTCATGGATAGCACGCCGTCGTGGATAGCAGTGAGGCTCGACTTCGGAGCCTGCTGGAATGTCTGGCGGAAACCGTCGAGGGTAAATCCCGTCAGGTCTATGCCGTCGCGGTTGAGGAGGATGTTAAAGATGTCAACGACGCCAACCACACGCAGGTCAAGACGGCGGTCGTTGAGGAGATGCTGCTGCTGCGACGCCATCTGGCTAAGCAAAGTGCCGCCGACGGTGCCCGTTCCGCAGAGGATTACGTTCAGTTTGTGAGAGCTCATAAGTTATGTTATCATCGTGCGACAGACAGGAAAGCCTGCTGCCGCTTTATTTAACGATGGGCAAAATTACTACTTTTTCCTGAATTATCCAAAGAAATTCTTGCCCAATCCGAAAGTTTATCGTAATTTTGCACATCTGCTTACCTGTTATATGCCGTTGTCATACGGCAAGTTAGCATGTAGCCTTGACTAAGACTTATGAACTATATCAATTCTGAAACATTATTACAGCGCCTTGCGGCCCTCCGTCAGGAGATGCGTCGTGAGGGCATAGATGCCTGCATCTTCCCTTCGTCTGACCCTCACAACAGCGAGTACGTAGCGCCCCATTGGCAGTCGCGCCGCTGGATCAGCGGCTTCACGGGCAGCGCTGGCACTGCCGTCGTCACTCAGGATGAGGCTGCGCTGTGGACGGACTCACGTTATTTCCTTCAGGCCACTGCACAGCTGAGGCCCGAAGAAGGTGTGTGGCAGCTGATGAAAGAGGGTTTGGAGGACACCCCTGAGGTCACCGACTGGCTGCTGCGCAAGCTCAGCCTCCTGCCGAGCAAGGGCAGCGGAGCCTCCGGAGGCATTGTCGCCATCGATGGAATGGTGGAAAACTACGACTCCGTGGTGGCTATGGAGCGCCGTCTGCGCCGCATCGGGGCCACCATACGCACCAACATAGACCTGCTGACAAACATCTGGACCGACCGTCCCGCCATCCCCGGCGGCGAGATACGCGCCATCGACGGCGGCGAGACGACAGAGCATAAGCTCTCGCGCATACGCTCCGTGATGAAGGGCAGCCGTTGCGATGCCCTTGTGGTGTCAGACCTGATGCAGGTGGCATGGGCGCTGAACCTGCGCGGCAGTGACATAAAGCACACGCCGGTCTTTGTGGCATACCTCGTCGTAAGGGCTGACGGAGCGACGCTCTACTGCAACGGACCGTTGACAACGGCGGCACAGTCAAGTATGAAGCAGGCTGGGGTAGAGGTGAGGCAGTACGCTGAATTCCTCCCCGTGCAGGGCAATAAGCGCGGCATCACGGCG
>Ga0326513_10001649_pt1 | contig 17027 bp, 40 predicted proteins | sample 2_2465_0518_D_FD_203654 | JGI IMG/M metagenome (GOLD analysis project Ga0326513, IMG submission 203654) | Bovine rumen microbial communities from UC Davis, California, United States - 2_2465_0518 | ecosystem: Host-associated > Mammals > Digestive system > Stomach > Rumen | place: USA... | reverse complement strand
AGTTTGAGTGCGGAATCACTGCTGAAGAGATTCTTGAGGTAATAGTCAAACCTTTATAAGGTTTGACTATTATTAAAATATAACATACATTATAATAACAGGCGTTTTTCGTCAGCGCGCTGACGATTGCTTCACATCGTCAGCGCGCCGAGTTTCCATTATACCACGGTCTCGCTGTTTTGTCAATAGGAAAATTACACAAAATTTAAGCTGTATCGGATCCTGAAATTTGTGCAATATTACCTATTGCAATCCTTAACCTAGTGTGCTATACTTATATCATCAAGAGGGGAACAGAAAGAGAGGTAAATGATATGCCTGATTGTAGATATTGTGTAAATGCAGATAATTGTCAATACATCGTATCATCAGATGATTGCGAAGATTTTGAAGAAACTTTTGAACATCATTGGGAAATGATGGACGATATTGAACGGGAAGAGTATAATAATGCTTGGTAAATAGAAAGAGAGGTAAAGGAAATGTATAGGATAACCGTAAGAAATACCAAAACAGGAGTAAAATTTTATGAGTATGGTTTCAGTCGTTATATAATGAAAAGAATACATTTCTATTTCAATGAAATAGATAATGACTACTACTCTATCTATGACGTTTTAGAAGTTTCAACTCTTGTATTTTCTTTAAAAACTTTTAGAAAATGCTTGACAAATTACACAACATTATAGTATAATAAATGTATCAAAAGAAAGAGAGGTAGCTAAGATGAAGAATTACAAGGTGATAATAGTAACTGATATTTTGGTAATGGGCTTTCCTGTGGCCGCAACTACCACTGAGCGGGCGGCGGGTATGGCACTTGAACAGGCCATATGGCAGTGCGGCATTGACCTTGACGAGGTCAAGGAAATCAAGGTGGAAAATCTTTAATTTTCCCCTTGACAACCTATAAAAAATATGGTAATATATAATCAGAAAGAAACAAAAGCACCTTTAACTCAAGCGGTAGAGTATCAAACTTTTAATTTGAAGGTTGAGGGTTCGAGTCCCTCAAGGTGCATACGTTAGTTTTAAACAAATCAGTCCTAACGATAAAAATAAAAACTCATGTGTGGCAAATGTGACCTTAAACATTACCTTTAAAAAAAGAGGTTGACAACCTTTAAAAAATAAAGAAATTTAAAATAATAGGCGGGATTTAAACCGCCTGTTATTTTATGAATTAAATAACACCCGTTTTTCGTCGCCGCGAGCGCGGTCGTTCCTCCCGCGCGAGCGCCGTTTTTCCATTATACCACATCCCGCCACTTTTTGTCAACACTTTTTTGCTGAAATTTTGCACAAAGCTGATCCTGAAATTTTGTGCATTTTTACCTATTGTATTTTCTGACCCAGGGTGCTATAATTAAATCATCAAGAGGGGAACAGAAAGAGAGGTAATCAAAATGTCAAAATCAACAGTTAATCTTTTAGGTATCGCTTTAACGATCGCTTTATTTGTAGGTTTTGGTCTTTTGGCGGTTAATATGTCAAAGAAAAATTGGAATGGTAATGTTTGTACCCATTGTCATACTGAAAATGCTTATGAATTTGCGGATAGTAATAGAAATTGCTATGTTTATAAATGCAAAAATTGTAGTCACACAATTAATATCTGGATGAATAATATAGAAGATTTAAAATAAATAATAAAAAAGGGGTTGACAAACCTCAACCCCTTTGATATAATATAATCAGAAAGAGAGGTAAGAATCATGGTAGAATTTATTAAGTATACAGGCGAATATCCTTGTGCATGTCATGGGGAACTCACAGTAAAGATTGACGGAGAAGAAGTAACTTTTGCAAGCGGTTGCCTTATCTCAGGCGGTAATGTTTGGTTCGATGAGAACTGGCTCGAGCATGTTGAGGCTGGTGCTTGGAAGGTATCTCTGCCCGATGAATATGCAAAGTACACCAAGGAAGTTGAAGAAGTAGTGAACGAAAACGTTCCTTGGGGTTGCTGTGGCGGTTGCGTTTAAATTTTAACGCACCGCCTTGACGGCGGCGCGCTCCCGCTCCTCTGACCCCGCTGCGCGCCGAATCACACGTGTTATTATATCAGCCGTTATTTTCAAGCCAAATTTGCCTTTTGATCGATCACAGGTGTTATCCTATAAGCCAAGTAGCTATCCACAACCAGCGAATCCTGTGGATAACTCTGTGAAAAACTTTTTTAAAAAATTTTCAAAAAAGTGTTGACGACCGGTAAAACAAGTGATATAATCTTATTAGAAAATGAGGTAAGGGAAATGACAAAGCAGACAATGATTAGAAATTACAGAAAATACAGTGTAGCTGATAGCTATATTATAGGGTTCGTGTATGGCGGTATGGTATACTTTACCGAGGTAAAGGAGATAGCACCTAGGTTCCTCAATGTAGAGGAAGCAAGCCGCAATCAGGGCTTGAACCTTAGACTCCGCATAAAGGCTCAGTATAGAAGCCAACTCGTTAAAAAGGCTATATGCCTTGGTTCGGCTGACATATTGGTCGCTGACAAGTACAACAAGGGTGAGATTTTTGAGAAGTATATCACCGAATTCTTCGGTCAAGTTTGGACGAAAAATACAGTTCCTTTTTACAAGGACGGCGATATAACAGTAGACGGTCGCAAGATACAGATAAAGTTAGACAGTGCGACACTGACAAACACCAAGCAGTTAGCAAAACTGAAGAGGGCATAAGCCCTTTATATGAAAGAGAGGTAAAAACAAATGAGAAATTTAACAAATTCTATGCTTGACAACATGATAGGAGCAAATATTGATGGTGTAATTGAAAGCTTTAGGATATATAGCAATGTTATAGGCTGGGCTTTTGATGATGATGATGATTTAATTATCGAAACTAATAAAACTGAATATATATTAGGTATAACAGATAATTGTATAACTTTTTGGATAAATAGATTTTAATACAACAGGTGTTATATAACACCTGTTTTTCCGCGGCCCGGCGGCGATCTTTACCTCACGCTGCCGGCCGAGTTTCGTCAATATGGCAGATTACACAAATTTTTGATCCAAAATTTGTGCATTTTTACCTATTGCAATATTCCTATAAGTGTGGTAGTATAATATCAGAAAGAGAGGTAAGGGAAATGGAAACTTATACGAGAGAAGAAATTAAAATGTGGTTTAAGATTATGGAAAAAGAATACCATGGTTGTCCTATGGGAACAGACCTTAGAATGGTTGAAATGGCGATGTTTGCTGAAGATTTTGATTTTCAAAGAACCGACGATATAAGAAATATTTTAAAAGAAAATTCAAAAAAGGCTTGACAACCTTTAATAAAACTGATATAATATAATCATCAAGAGAAAGAGAGGTAAAAATTATGATGATAACTTTAGAAATCGTTTGTCCGTTCTGTGGTGAGGTTCATTTTGTTGATGTTCTTGAAAGCGAGCTTGAGGCTTATCAGAATGGCGCACTTGCTCAGGTAGCGTTTCCTAGTCTGTCAGCAACAGAGAGGGAACAGATAATCAGCGGTATCTGTCCTCAGTGCCAGGATTCCGTCTTTGGTTAAGGCGGTGGCCGGTGCTACATTGATTAAAAAGGATAAGAATCAAAAATCACAATGTAGCACCGCAAACTCATTTGATGAAATCCTTAGAAAAAAGATAAAAATTTTACAAAAAAGTGTTGACAAACAAAAGAAAAAGTGATATACTCTTTTATAGAAAGAGAGGTAAACAACATGCCTGATTGCAGATATTGTGTAAATATGGATAGTTGTCAGTACGTTATAGCTCCTGATGATTGTGAAGATTTTGAAGAAACCTTTGAACACCATTGGGAAATGATGGATGACATTGAAAAAGAAGAATATAACGATCTTTATAGGTAAGAAAGTGAGGTAAGCATGAAATATGAATTTGAAATGAACGATGTTAGAGCAATTTGGCAGGTGATAAATGTAATTCTTGTAATGCAATTCGGTCTTGTGATTTCATGGTTTGGCTTAGGGATCGCAACCGCTGGACTGATAGGGGATTTTCTCAAGCCCGCAAAAGACAAAAGACTAAACAGCTTTATAATGCATGGGGCGGGAATGGTTTTAAATGCTTATCTTTTAACTTTAATGTAAAAAGTAGTTGACAACTTAAAAAAATTATGTTATAATAATTATAGAAAGTTAAGAAAACAGTTTTTTCAAAAGAAAGAGAGGTAGCAACATGACAAAGGTAACTTACATTCTTAATGACGGAACTAAGACAACTTCTTACGCTGAGGCACAGGCTAACAAGCCCTACACTGTAAGATATGAGAAGATAGAGGCTGAGCCCCTCACTTTTTCGGAAAAGCGTCAGGCTATCAGAGTTAAGACGGTAGCCAAGTAAAAAATAAAATAGCGGTTACAGAGTGTGCGGGTTCGCCCGCACCTCTCTTTTACCGAATTAAATAACGCGTGTTCTTGATCGACGCGCGCACGGGCGTTCCACCACGGCGCGCGTCGAGTTTTCCATTATACCATACCCCGCAAAATTTGTCAAGCATTTTTTACATAAAAAACTAACCAAAACTGATCCTGAAATTTTGTGCAACTTTACTAATAGACAATCAGCTTCCGCCATGCTATAATAATTACAGAGTTAAGGAAAGAGAGGTAGACAACATGAAGATAACAAGAGATGAGGTTGAGAAGTTACTCGCAACAATGTATAAATTTGAAGCAACAGAAGTCGTACTTGATATTGACTACTTTGGCTCTTCTATTGATTATTTAGATTTTGATATTTGGAAAAATGGACACTATTTCTGTACGGCTTTCACAATAGAAAAAGAAAGAGGTAAATAAAATGAAAGAATATAATGTTGCTTACATGGTAGTTTATAGTGAATCGATAGAAGCAAATAGTCCCGAAGAAGCGGCTGACATAGTAGAAAATAATTGCCCTTATGACGTAGACGGACTAGCATGTGTTACCGATTTAGAAACAGGTGAACAGTTTGAAGTATAATAGATAATCCTTAATAAGAAAGAAGGCGAGGAATAGAAGATGATAACAGTAAGAATAGGCAAGAAAATGTATGACGTAACTAAAAGGTGTCCGATATGCTCAGAAGAAAAAGTAATACTATCTAAATATAGTGATAGATTAATTTGTACTTGTTGTGAGAATTGGATATACATAAATCATGCAGTAGGTACTTCATGGGTTAAGGAAAGCGAAAAATAAAGGATAAAGAAAGGAGTGATTAAAAATGAAAACAGAAATAATAAAAGAGGTACTTGTAAATTTTGAAAAAGATGACAAGGAGTCAATAAAAAAAGTTATTGCTTTAATTAGTGATTTAATAAATACAGGTATCAAGAATAACTGTGATTGTTATGAAATAAATGATATTTATCGTGAACAAAAAGAACTTGAAAATCTTATAGATTTTTTAAAAGACTTAGCTTATAGTGAAAATATAGAGTTGACATAAAAATAGGGCGGGTGGGATCCCGCCCGGGCGCCCATGTATCAAAATTTATACTTGATTTCTTTTCCATTTTTTGCTATACTGTATTTAGAAAGAGAGGTAAATAGTATGATTTGTGGAGTTAAAGTTTATACAAGGTTAAGTGACCATGAAACAATTTTAGAGGTATGGGGCGGTAGCACTAAACATCCTGATTGTGTTTTCTACTTTAGTAATTTTCAGATACCCGAATGTTGGCGGGGTGAGGATTGCATTGACCAAACTAGTCCAATTTTTCTCTATCAATGGATGATAGAATGCGCAAGCAAAATGGTTTGGTGGTGGAGTACTAAAAAAATTGTTGATTTTGCTAATAGTTTCTATGAGGTAATGCTAAAATGAAAAACAGTCACGTTTATCTTGTAAATACATCAAAGGGCACGTGTAGAATGACTACACGTGAACCTATTGACCTTATACAGGCGGAAAAGAATTTACATAAAATGGGTGAGCGGGTGACTGTAACAAATATTTACGAATTAAATTTTTTTGAAAAAATAGTTGACAAACTCCGCAACCTTTGATATAATATAATCAGAAAGAGAGGTGACCGAGATGTTTGAAAAGAAAGCCTTAACAGTTAGACAGTACGTAGAAAAAAGAAGTATCGAGAGATACGGACGCAAGATACGAGTTATCGGTTCTAATAGTTCTCAGTGGTTAGATAATGCTGATGCTATTGTAAAAAGTGTCAAGGTCACTGAAAAGTATGTAATAATTTTTATTTAAGAAAGAGAGGTAAAATAAATGGAAGTAGTAACACAGGGTGTAAAGGTTGAATTAAATAATGATGAACAAACTGCACTTCTTAAGGCAAGTTATGTTCTTGAAGAATTTTTGGAAAATATGCGAAATAACCACTATTTAAGTGCTCGTTTTGAGGGGTATGGGTATAAGTACTCAATTTCGGAAATTCAAAAAGCTTTTGAAATAATAGATATATTATCTGATGAAAATCCGATCATTGAATAATTTGCGGGCGCGCTGTTTCGACGGCGCGCCAGCGTACGTTTCACATGCTGGCGCGCCGAAATTACCATTATACCACACCCCGCAGATTTTGTCAAGAGAAAAGTGATCGTCAAAACTACCAAAAATGATCCCGAAATCTTGTGCAATCCGCCGACTTGATTTTTTAAAAAAATTATGTTATAATTATTTCAGAAGTTAAGGAGAGAGGAAAAAAATCCTCAAAAAAATTTTTTAAAAAATTTAAAAAAATAGTTGACACTCTTAAAAAAATATGATATAATTATTACAGAGTTAAGGAAGAGGTACAAAAAATCCTCAAAAAATTTTTTAAAAAATTTAAAAAAACCTTTGACAAACAAAAAATCTTATGATATAATAAATACATAAGATGAAACAAAAAAACAATATTTCAAAGAAAGAGGTGTAGAATTATGGCAAACACAGTAAAGGTTACAAAAAAGGATAGGTATGCAACACTTAAAGCAATCGTAGAGGGTCTTGACAGAGAGGATAAGGACGAGCTTATCGCTTTTATCGACCATGAGGTAGAGCTTCTCAACAAGAAGAGGTCTACATCTGATAAGCCCTCAAAGAAGCAGGTTGAGAATGAGGGCATCAAGGCTGAAATCCTTGCATATCTCGGCACTGTTGATAAGGCTAAGGTTGGTGATGTAACCAAGGCACTTGGTGATAAGGTAACATCTTCTCAGCAGGTTTCGGCTCTTATCACTCAGCTGAAGAATGATGGCAAGGTGGTTCGTACCACAGAGAAGAAGGATATCTTTTTCTCACTTGTGACAGAGTAGTCACACAGTAACAAGTAGGTCGGGGGCGGTATGCTCCGCCCCCTCGGTTTCAGTCAAGAGGTATAATATATGACAATTAACGAAATTGAGTCACTCGCAAAAAGGATAATGCGACAGTGTAAAGAGGACGGAGAGCCTGTCACCATTGAAGAAGCTAGAGAGATGGCAACATTTGAACTCAAAGCAAAACACTCTAACAGGGTTGTTGATGGTGAAAATGAAAAGAAAAAGCCTGTTAGAACTCGCAAGGTTGACGCAACAAAAGGTATGATTTTAAAAGAGGTTCAGACCTTACTTGAAAAGCTAGGGGCAACAGATACCGCTTTAAACAATGAGGTTGAATTATCTTTTAACTATAACAATGATAACTATTCACTTCGCTTAATCAAGCACAGAGCAAAGAAAGGAGCTTAAACCATGACAAAGCAGGCATTTTATAGGAACTGTCCTAAGACTCGCAAGGAGTTTATCACAAAGTACAACACTGATAGGGTGTTCAGAAATTGGGCACAGGTGTTCGGATTCAATGTTCTCGGTGAGAACGTGATTTTTCCCACAGGGGAGATCGCTAATTGTCACGTTAAGTGATAACAACAGGGTGTTCTAAGCATTACAGAACACCCTTTATTTTTTGCCAATTAAATAACGGGTGTTTTTTGACGGCGGGCTTGCGATCGCTACGCAGCAAGCCCGCCGTTTTTCCGGAGACTGGCAGATTACACAAATTTTGCGATCCATTTTTGGTTATTATTCACAATAGACAAAATCCTAATAATGTGATATAGTATTTATAGAAAGAGAGGTAATCAGAATGACAACAGATGAAATCTTAAAGAAAGCTGAACAGCATTTAGAAGAAAGTTATAACTCTTTAATTGAAGGTTTAAATAAATATGAGTTTATGCAGAACGACCCTGAACGTTTTATTATTCAGACTATGGCTGAGATGTGCGGTATTGTAATGTTTGTACAGGAGTTGGGAGTTGATTTTTATAGTATTAACAATATCTATGAAGATAGATTTTACTATAAATTGCATGATATGCGTATGCTAGCAAAAAACAAAAATATAAAAAAATTATTGACAAATAATAAATAAGATGTTATAATATAATCAGAAAGAGAGGTAAGGAAAATGAAAGAAATAATCAAACTTAGAGTAAAGATTTTGAAAGAAATGAACGAATATATCTTTAATGAAATAGGTGATGAAGATATTATAGACTATTGGCTTCTATACGGTATGCCCGATGATAGTGAAGATGATGATTTTTTAATGGTTGCGGAAGATGAAAAAAGTTGGATTGATGTTGTAAAGGCATTTGCAGGTTGTCTTAAAATGAATGGTGAAATGTAAAAAGGTGGCGGGTTTCCGCCACCTCTCTTTTTGGGCGCCGCGCGATCGGCCGGATCGCGCGGAATTTTCCATTATACCACCACCCGCAGATTTTGTCAAGCAAAAATTACAAAAAAATTGCACAAATCTCGATCCCGAAATTTGTGCAATATTTCAGCAAAAAAGCCTTGCAATTATTCTTTGATTATGGTATTATAATTACAGAAAGAGAGGTAAACAATATGAAGATGTTAGTATTTGACATGGACGGAACAATCGCAAATCTGTATGGTGTTGATGGTTGGCTTGATGATTTAATTGCAAAGAATGAGAGACCTTATGCGGTAGCCGAACCTTTGTACGATATGGACACACTTGCTTTTGTACTTGAAGTTTTAAAGGGGTTAGGCTGGACGATAGCCGTTACCTCATGGCTCGCAAAAAATAGCACTGATGAATATGACGAAAAAGTCAAAAAAGCAAAGATTGAATGGCTCAAAAAGTACGAGTTTCCGTATGATATACTAAATATTGTACCTTATGGCACAGATAAATCAAGTGTTACCGCTAGATATGGCGGTTATCAGATACTTTTAGATGATGAAGAAAAAAATCTGAAAGATTGGAAAAACGGCTTGACAATAGACGCAAATCGTGATATACTTAATATGTTGTTAAAGATGATAGATAAAGAGGTGTAAGAATGGATAAAAGAAAAAATTATTTAATGGTACTTGACACAGAAACCGCCCCCATGGATAGAGAATTTGAGGGAGTAGACCCTAGTAACATGTTAGTATATGACTTGGGTTTTGCGGTTGTTGATAAATATGGTAACGTATATGAAACGCAATCTTTTGTAAATGCTGATATATTTTTAGGCGAAAAAGATTTGATGAAATCCGCCTACTATGCCGAAAAAATTCCTAACTATTGGGAAGATATAAAAAACGGTGACAGGGTTTTAACAAGTTGGTACAATATACAAAAAGCCGTAAGAGATACAATAAAAAAATATAATATATCAATGGTTTTTGCTCACAATATGCGCTTTGACTACGGTGTGACAAATAACACTGAAAGATGGCTCACTAAGTCAAAGTATCGTTACTTTTTCCCTTATGGTATAAAGATATGCGACACTTTAAAAATGGCTCGACAAGTTGTCGCTACAATGCCTACCTATAAAAACTTCTGTATTGAAAATAACTATCTTACAAAAAATAATCAGTGTAGACTCACCGCTGAAATAATTTATCGCTTTATAACAGGTGATAACGAATTTAAGGAAAGTCATACAGGGCTTGAAGATGTTTTTATTGAAAAAGAAATCTTGCGTTATTGTTATGCTAAACACAAGAAAATGGTCAAAGAAATGTGGGCTTAAAGAATCAGGTGTTATCTTGAGATAAGATAACACCTGTTTTGCGCCGGGCGGCGTGCGACCGTTTCACTGCACGCCGCCCGAATTTACGCAACCCCGCAGATTGCACAAATTTTTCGCGCGATTTTTGTGCATTATTACTACTTGCATTTTTCCTATAATCTGTTATAATAGATTATAGAAAGAGAGGTAAATAAAATGATAGCTTATTCTTTAATTAGTTGTTCTTGTGACCGTTTTTGTATCGGAATTTATACATCTTTAGACAATCTCTATGTAGCATTAAAGGATTGCGTAAGATGTGATTTAGAATATTCTCCATTTCAAGAGATAAAAGAATTTTATGAGGTTTTTGAGATAACTTTAGATAATGAACCTCTTAAATATTTTGAATTCACAACTCATGGAAAAGAAATAATAATTGATTGGAATAAAATTTTTGCTTGACATTCTAAAAATAATATGATATAATATTTTTAGAAAGAGAGGTAAAATAAAATGTCAAAAAGAATGAAGAAAATGTTAAAGGCTCGTAAGAAATTGAATAAGGCGGTATCTGCTCAGCTTGTTCCTTTTGGCATTAGCAAGGCAAAATATACAGGTGAGTATTCTTACAGTTTTGAAAAAAATAGGGTCGATTTTAAAGTCGATAATTCCGCAATAGAAGATAAGTGGTATAATGAATTTTTATTAAAGCGTTTTCGCTATATTCCTACAAATGATTTCATAATGTCCTTATTGCATGAAATCGGTCACGCAAAAGCAAACGAAAATATTGTTGAAGATATTTTAGAGTTTTGTTTAAATGAAAAAGCTCGTATAAGTATTGAAATGATGGTTGCAGAAGATGAAGAAACAGGGCGGGCGTTATCTTTTCAATATTTTCAGTTGCCTGATGAAATAATGGCTACACAGTGGGCGGTGAATTATGCGGAAGCCCACGAAAACGAAATTGAAGAAATGTGGAACGCAATCGCACCCTATTACGAAAAATATCTTGAAAGAAGAAAAAGCAGGGGATGACCCCTGCTTTTTTTGGCGCCCCGCAGTCGAAGGCTGCGGGGCGAAATTTTCCATTATACCACATCTCGCAAAATTTGTCAAGCGAAAAATGTCCAATAAAATGGACATTAAAAATCCTAAAATGCGGAGGACCTCGATCCGTAAATCCGTACCCTAGAACCCGCAAAAGTATCAAAATTTATACTTGCATTTCTTAAAAAAATATGTTATAATTTATTCAGAAGTTAAGGAAAGGCAAAAAGTTAAGCCGAAAAAATTTTTTAAAAAATTTTTAAAAATCCTTGACAATCTTAAAAAAATATGATATAATAATTATAGAAAGTAAGGGAAGCGACTTAAAAAGATGGACAACCTAAAATGTGCGCACAAGGCAAACCACCGCAGTCAATTCCGAAGTTTGAAAACTTCTTAAAAAAATTCAAAAAAGTGCTTGACAAATAAAATTAAATATGGTATAATAAATACATAAGATAACAAATAACAATTTTTTAGAAAGAAAGAGGTGTATATTATGGCAGTAGTAAAGATTACTAAGAGAGATAATTTTAACGCAATAATCGAGGTTCTCAAGGAGCAGGGCAAGGACGAGCTTGTTGCATTTTGTGAGCATGAGATTGAGTTGCTTGGTCGTAAGCATGGTGAGTCTAAGGCTGTTCAGGCTAAGAAGGCTGAAAACGCTGACCTTGCGAACAAGGTATATGCAATCCTTGCGACCTCAACTGAGGGTATGACTGCAACCGATGTCGCTAAGGCATTGGGAGCTGAGGTTGGAGCTGAGTTCTCTAATCAGAAGGCAACCGCACTCATCAAGTTGCTTGGTGATAAGGTAGTTGCTACCATGAGCGGAAAGCGTAAGCTGTTCACTGTTGCGTAGTCTGTAATCGGTAGTCGGGGCGGTATTCTCCGCCCCTTGGAAATGGGGGGTGATGTTGTGACAATCGAAAAATTAGCGGAAAGCATTTTTAAACAGTGTGAAAAGGACGGAGAACCCGTCACAATGGCGGAAGCCGCTGAAATGGCGGAAATGGAAATAAAAGCCAATAAAAATATAAAAAATTATGTTGAAAGTGCTGAAAATGCTGAAAAAGTAGCAAAAAAGTCAAGAAAACGTGCGGTTTCTGATGAAAAAAAGAAAATTTTTTCTGATATTTGCGATTTTATCACAAAAAAGTCTGAATATGATGCGTTTTCTGTTGAAATTCCTTACAAAAAGATGACAATTCAGCTAAATGGTAAGACATTTACCCTTGATTTGATAGAAAAGAGAGAAAAAAAGTAAAATGTGACACCCAAGACCTAGGTCTTGGGTGTTTCTGTGATTAAAATATTTGGCGGGTCGCGCGCGACCCGCATCCCACACCCAAACTCCATATGCCAATTTTTTCAGGCCAAAAGTAGGTCACATATGCAACATATCCAATCCCAAAACTCAACACATCTCTCTCAGCGCGGCGCGAGCGCCCGCACAGGGGAAACCGGGGGCAGCTCAGGGTATTTTTGAGCAGTAACCGCATATGGATCTTTCCCTAGGGAAAATCCCAGGGGTCTGAAGCCCGCAAGAGAATATAGGTTACAAACCCCAAGAATGCTAAGAACTAGCTTTTTCGGGGTCTATGACCTTCTAGTAACATTATTGTCACAATGCAATAGATAACATATGTTATTTATTACTATATCATTAAATAACATCTGTTATTAAAAATTTAATAATAAATAACATGTGTTATTTATTACAATGTGCGGGAGATGGATTTGCCATTTTTGAAGGAGAAAGTCGGACGGACATGAAAATGTTCATGCCTCTATATTTATTGGCCGTACAGCTAACAATAGAGAGCAGGGTGATAGAAAAAAGTTGAGAGTGTGGCGGGAAAGTTGGGTGTATAATTTTTATATTTAGAACGAGGGCGGAAGCGGTAGTTGAATGGTGAGGATAGAACTGGTCCAGGGGCACCACAAAGAGTCTTAAGAGTCCTAAAAGCCCTAAGAGTCTTAAAAAGTCAAAGCCTTTAATACTATCTTTCTCTTCTCAATCCTACCTTTAACCCCAACCTCGCTTTTATCAATCCCTCAACCTCTCTACAAATTCCTATCACACCATACCATCCCAGCCAACAATAGCAAACAATAGAAAACAAATACTCCATGAACAACACTATCCATCATAACACCCCCACCAGGCGGCAACCGCCCATAAAATCACCATAACTAGCACCAACGCCCCAACAACAATCTTCACCATCATTCCTCCTTCACTCCTCAGCATTGCAGGGGGACTCGACGAAGTCGAGGCCCCTTAAGAACTGAGTTGCTGCGAAGCAGCGAACTCAGTTCGCTGTTTTCTGTCGAGACTGAGCCGAAGGCTCTGTCGAAGACAGAAATCCCTTTATATTACATTTCTGTCTGTCTGTATTTCTGTAATTTCGTATATTTTTTACAGAAGGTTTCTGTAAATTACAGAAAAATTCTGTAAATTACAGAAAAATCACGAAAATCAGGCAGAATTTCTGCCCGAATTTCTGTAAATTACAGACAGACGTCTGTACGAATTACATACTTTTTTAATACAAACCATTAAAGCAAAATACAGATTTCTGCCTCATTTCTGCCTCGATTTCTGTAAAATACAGAAATCTTCTGTAAATTACAGAATTTTTCTGTAAAATACAGACAGAAATCTGCCTAAATTTCTGTAAAAATACAGAAAATCTGTAAATTACAGAAATTTTCTGTCCCGCTCTCAGAACCCAAATGTTTCAACGTCACTATCCCGATTCTTATACTCCTCTCTCCCCTCCTTATACCCTTTATTACTAGATATAGACTTGGCGGAAGCCAGATCATATCCTAACTTTTCACATATTGCTTTAGGCCCCATTCCTTGTGAAGCTAACTCCCTAATAGCATCATTATCATACTTCCCGCCTTTATTTACCCCCTTACTATATTTTTGCATCTTATCCACCTGCGGATATAGCCCCAATAAAGCATAATTATATACCGCGAATTGTTTTCCAAATACCTCCCCCAAATCAACTTTTTCTCCAGACACCCCATATTGATATAGCCCGTACAATATCATAGAAACCGCCGTTTCATTAATAGTACTCCCTATAATAGGATCATTCTCTAAAGCCTTAATCCAATCCTCCATAATGGTAATTTTATTCATGCGGGAACCTCCCTTCATAGCTCCCTACAAGCTCGGTCAAAGCTGCTTGGAACTCAGGAGTGTTATCATAATACCAACAGATCCACCCCGGATGCTGAGTATTCGGCATTTCCATAAAAGGTTCAAAACCCATTTGTCTTAATTCAAGACGTAATCTTTTTGAAAAAATTACTTTCACATTTTGCATTATAAAAATTCCTCCTAATCTTCGTATCCAAAATCTACGGTGTAGCGGGCATTGGCTCCCCGCCCATATTTTGTAATAACAATACCTTGTTCTTTCAACATTTCCTGTTGATGTTTAAAATGTTTTCTAAAAGATAAACGTGATTTTTGAAGGGCGTCCGCCAATTCATCAATAGTCCAGAATTCTTTATCTGAACTTTCCCAAAGTTCTTTATAATCCATATATTATATTCCTTTCATGTTTTTTCTCAACTCTTTCTAATTTATATAAAATTTATTTCAAAACTTTTTCTCAATTTTGACCAATAAAAAATTAACAAAAATATAGCCCCTATTTTATGCAAGTTGTCTATGATGCCGCCACGATTTGACAAAGAAAAAAAATTATGATATAATATTTATAGAAAATAAAAAGGAGTGATTTTTAAAAATGAAGAATAACGTTTTATATGATTATGTAAAATCTCAGCTTGAAAAGGGAATATCTGCGGAGGATCTTATTGATATCTTTGAAAAGGCGGAAGATGATTATAATGCAGAAAAGGCAAAGAGAGAAAAGGAAGAGGCGCAAAAGAAAGTAAAGGAAGAGCTTAAGAAGCGTGCTGAGGAAGATTTTTATAACGCCTATGTTGAATATTTTAATTCTGTATATCCTTCTAAAGAACTCCCCAAGGATGCAGACAAATTTTTTAAGGCGGAATTAGATTTTATTGATTATCTGATGACCGGAAAAGCATGCAATTATGATGATTTAGTAGCTAAACTTTTTAAGAATTTTATCTAAAATCTCTCAACATTTTCTAACAAAAATCTATCAAAAATCGCTAACTTCGTTATAGCTTTTTTAATTAATTTTATTTAAAATTGAAGGAGCTGCGGGAATCGAAGCTCACAGGAAACATTGAGGCTTCCCTTCCCGCATCATTAAAGATAATGGAAACTATTTTAATTATTATTGCCTTTCTTTATACTCTATTGTGGTGTGGAAATTTAATATACAGATTAAAAATGACAAGGATTAGATATTTTGGACTTAGTCCTAGTAAAAAGCTAGAAGAAATTTTTATAATGGATGGCTATATACACCTACTTACTTTTGGTCTTGCATTTATAATAGTATTTTTTTATGCCTTTTGTCAACCTAATTTTTTCTTATGCGCAATGTGGACAGTAATTTCAGTATGTGAATTTATAAATTATTACATAACAAGAACTTAAATAAACGGTAACTATTAAAGTTATCGTTTATTTGACTTTTATAAAAAAATATGATATAATTATTATATAAAATAAAAAGGTGGTAAATTATGTCCAGACTTGAAAAGGCTAAAAAAGTTATAAAAGAGAATATTAAAGATGCAGAATTCGGAATCTTTCATAGTCGTAATATAGCAAATGATATAATGATAAATATCTATGCAGAAGATGGTGTATATATAGATATTTGTTATGATTATGAATATTTTGAAGTTTTTGGTTTAACAGAAGAAGAATTCAATAAACTTGAGTGGTACTATTCTGATTTACTTCTTAATAGATGGAGGTTGTAACCCCATCCTAGCAAAATTGAACTTTAATTGTAGTAACTTATACATGTGAAGATTGCGAAACAAAAGTTGGGATTATTTCTAAAAGTTATGGTTTTAAATTAAATAGAAAGGAAAGTGAAGCAATGGATAGGATATTAGTAAATGAACAGACAATAATAAAAGCATTTGAGGGGAGATGCACAGGATTATGTCATACTTGCAGGTATGACAAAATAGAAGGTGGCTGTGTCTTATTAGATGAAATACCTGTACCATCGGCTTTCAAAGAAAAAACAAATAGAGAAATATTAAAAATTTTTAACAAATACAAGACAGAAAAAGAGAAGTAAGAAATGACAGTAAAAGAACTTATTACAGAATTAAATAAATATGACAAAGATCAACGAGTGCTTTTGTATGCACATGGAGGATGTAGTGTAGCAGAACAAGATGAGATTCTCGGGTGTTATGAAGAAGAAATTTATGACAAAGATGATAATGTATTGGAGAAAGTGGTCTCATTATATGAGTATTAAGCCGCAGGAAGGAAACAAATAAATGATAGCAAAAAATAGAAATATATAATGATAATGATGAGGTCAGTAAATATGAAATATTACCCAGTGAAGAACGCGTAGATTAATACTAACGGTTACGAGATTCATAAATATTATTTTAATTTCGTATATACCAAATGTGTACCTAAAAAGCAGAAGAAGGTGAATAATAATGCAGATAGTAATTAATGTAAGAGAAGATTTTTTATATGAAATAAAACATAAACATCCAAATATGAGAACTGAATTAGAACAGTCTGTTTTAGATGGGACTATACTTCCCAAAGGACATGGACGATTGATTGATGCTGATGCTCTTATGGAGTATTGCCAAAACGACGTAAACAAAACTGTCGATTGTAACGATATAGCAAGATTTCCAACAATCATAGGGGGAGAAAAATGAAAACAAAAACATTCAATGACTATGAAAAAGCCTGTGTTTTTTGCGATGAAGTAGATGGACAAATACAATGGTGTTCCTATAAAGGCAATCAATATTGGACAGTATGGTTTAGCATCAACAATCATAGAAGCAGATAAGGAAAATAAATAAATGATAAAACCTGTAAAAACTGTTGATATTAT
>Ga0326513_10001646_pt1 | contig 17070 bp, 34 predicted proteins | sample 2_2465_0518_D_FD_203654 | JGI IMG/M metagenome (GOLD analysis project Ga0326513, IMG submission 203654) | Bovine rumen microbial communities from UC Davis, California, United States - 2_2465_0518 | ecosystem: Host-associated > Mammals > Digestive system > Stomach > Rumen | place: USA... | reverse complement strand
CTGTAAGCTGAGAGCCCCCTTTTTTTCTGAAGAGGGGTTACGGTCAGTACCAGATGCGCCTCTTGGCCTCCGCTTTCTGCCTCTTGCGCTCGACAGATTCCTTCTGCGTCTCCTTCAGATGACAGGCATGACAGATGCTCATTAGGTTGTCAGGATCAAGGAACAGATCCCAGTCTCCGTTATGCGCTCTCATGTGATGGACCTCTGTTGCCGGTTCTCCGCAGATCTCACAATCAGGACACTTCCTCAGCTTCTCAGCCCTCAGTGTCCTCCACTTGGGAGAGTTGTACATCTCATCCCATCTTCCATGTTGCGCTGACTGATAAGCACCCCGGCTTTCTCTGTCCCTGAACTCAAGGGCCTGATGTTCAATGCAGTACATCCTCCCTCGGTCACAGAGTCTTGTGCATCCCGGAGCCTTACATATCTTCTTCAATGGCATTTCTGATCTCCTTCATCCTTGCCGTGAACTCAGCCCTGAACTCACGGTCCTCTATTGCTCGTCTGATATCCCTGAACGGAACCCTTGACTCTATCACCTTGGCTGCAAGTCTTGCCGCCTCACTCTGGCCTTCAAACCTTGACAGGAGGGTTCCAGCATACTCATCATCAGTGGGCCCTTCCTCTTTCTGAACCATAGGAACACCAAGCCCTTCTTCAATCGGCAGCTTCTTCTGCTCCTTCTCACTTGGCTTGGAGCGGTAGAAGAGGGCATTCTTCAGATAAGCGGATGGAGCCGATTCTATCACCGGCTCACCTTCCTCCATCAGTCTCATGCAGATGTCAGTTGCCAGATCCAGCACCCCGTCCTCGTCCTCCAGGAGTCTTTCCCTTTCGTTGATTCTTGTTCCCAGTGTTGTGAGCGTCTTGTACAGATCTCCGATGATCTGCGGGTCTCTTGTCCTGAGATATTCCTGTTGAAGAGTGAGGATCTTGCTTTTCGGTTTGGGCACGCCAAGCCTCCTCTGTCATATACTCATCACATCTGCTGGGAGGGACAGGATGCCATCCACCCCGGTTGACCATAGTGATGTTGAAACACTGTACCTTGATGCCAGTGGGATCGAACCAGTGACATCCCTCACATGGATGACTCATCCTCATCCTCCCTGACTGGAAGCTCCAGCCATAACCTCAGCCGTTCCCGCCCTGTGTTCCTGAAACAGACAGGGCACTGAGCAGCATTGTCCATGAATCGGTAGATCAGGTCCTCAAGCTCCTGATCCGTCATCTTCCGAACCCTGTCTGCATTCGTCATCGTTGTATTCCTCATAGAACGCATCATGGACCACATCCACATAAGGCAGAAGGAAGCCCTTGTCATCCGTGAACTTCACAGGCGCATCACACAACGGACAATCCACCCATGTCACCCCATTGAAGTTCATCCTGTCCACGGAAAGCTCAAGCACTGAATGACAGTGCGGGCACTCCCTTGAGTAAGCGTTTGCAAGTAAAGCCCTCATGTCATCCTCCTTATGATCCTGTCGATGAGACCTATCTTGTGTCTCGGTCTCTTCCTCACGATGTACTTGTCATCGTTCCTTTTCTCAAATCTCTCCCTTTCCCGGTCTGAGAGCTCTCTATCCAGGAAGGTGTTAAAATTTTCTGTTGCGCTGGGGGAAGTCATAGCTGTGAGTCTTCCTCCTTTCCGAAAAGGAGATCATACAATCCCTCTGTTGGTAGTGTGTTCAACACCTGTCTTGTGGCATTGTCAGGCCCTATGTGACCGTTTGAGTTGAAAACCACGGTCTTGACCTTGCGCTCCAGCTCAGTCTCCTTGCAGAATCTCTTGACAAGGCTCCTTGCCCTCTCGATTCCCTCGTTGTATCCCTGATCCCTCGACTTCTGGATGATGCGGTTGCTCTCATTCATGAAGCCGTCATAATCAATCTGTCTCACCCTTGTTTACCTCCAGTTTCTCAATACGAAATAACCCACCCAGGATGTCTATCCCACGGCACACCGCACAATGCAGCACTTTCTGATTCTTGTACCCCAGAACCTTTGCGACCTCCTCACCGGTTCCGCAGAAGTAGGGGATCTCATACTCATCAGTAGTGACAATCATGTAGAGCTTCATGCGACACCCTCAGCTGAAATCAAGGAAGATCTGGACGCCATATCCCTCGGTCTGCTTACGCATCTTCTTGATTGCCTTCAGGATTGCTGTCTGTTTCTCATGCTCATCCTTGGACCTTGAAACGGATTCCCTCAGACATTCCTCCATTTCCTCGATGCGCTCAGGTCTCTTGTAGCCTTTGCGCTGGCTGCTGCTGATGATGATTGTGTCAGGATTCTTCCTCAGTTCGTTTATCTCGTCCCGGATCCTTCTGTCTGACCACCCCGTGATGTTCACCAGTTCCTCCCTGGTGATGTATCTGTCTTTTGGAATGTAATCATAGATACCCATTTGCAAATCTCCTCAGAACAGGGTCTCCTGAAACAGCTCAGGACACTTCTGCTTCTTGTCGAACTCATTGATGAACTTGTCCACAAGTCCCTCATACCTTCTGCTGTCAAGCATTGCGTTGTGGTCCCTGTTCCTGAAGTACAGCTTCTGAGCCTCCCTCATGCGCCTTACAAGATTGACCAGTGTTGTAAGCTCGTCTCCCATATGTCTCTCCCTCAGAACGGATCATCACCTTCAGGTTCCCCGATTGTCGGCAGATCCCTCATGTCAGGACCTGTCAGCTCGATGTTGTAGCCGTTGCGGTATCTTGACCTCAGCTGAGAACTGAAAAGCGGCTCTCCCTTCTCGACAGGGCCATAGATCTCAGACGGTTTCCTGTTTGTCAGAAGCACCGTGGGAAGGTCATTCGAGTATCTGATGTTCAGGATCTGCTCGATGGTCCTCTTGTCCGATGGTGTCCACTGGGTCATTCCAAACTCATCAATGACCATCACCCCGCATCTGTTTGTCCAGAAGTTGAAGGCATTGTCACTGTTGAACCCACTGACGGACCTGAGCAGCATTCCCTCATAGATGTATCTCGGATCATGGAACCTTGATGCGTTCACGGAGTCCAGAAGGGCAACAGCATGGATCAGAGCGCATCCCATCCAGGTCTTGCCTGTTCCGTTCAAGCCGGAGACAATCATGGTCCTGTGAGCATGGCTGTCATTGCACATATCCCACATATAGTTCATGACCCTCAGCTGCTTCTCATTCTTTGGGTCAAGATCATTGATGTTGAGCCTGTTCATCCCTCTGGGAATCCCGAAGTCTGGCACATCAATGTCAAATCCTCTGATGACATCACCTGTGTTGCAGTCCCTGAATCCGTTCCACCACTTTTTCTTTGACAATGACCATTCGTTCATTCGAAATGTACCTCCGGCTCAACGTAGCCCTCTCTTGTTCCGTCTGCGACAAGGGACATGTTTATGTCAGTTCCCTTGATGGTCTCTTTCTGCTTCTTCTCGATGTTGTCGAAATTGCCGTTAAGGGCCTTGCTGAAATTCTTGGGCCTCATCAGCCAGTCAAAGGATGCCTGGAATGTCACATCAGCCCTGTTGTTGAGAAAGTCACTGGCCTCAGCCTTCTTGAAGACAGTCTCGAAGTCCTCAAGGCTGTACTCTGAGAATCTGGCCTTCACGTTCTTCTTGATCTCATCTGAATACTTGTTGACTGGTCTGACCTTTGACATACCGGGGCAGAGCTCATAGTACATATCAAGGATTCTCTGGTATGGGATCTTCGGTGCTTTCTTGGAAGGAGAGGGTGAAGGGGTGGCAATTACATCTTCTGAAACGTTAGTGAAAGAAGATGTATTATTATTCTTACCTATACTATCCTTACCTATACTATTCTCGGTATACCCTTGGTCTACCATTGGTACACCAACTGGTATACCAGCAGATGAACTGGTATCTTTAGAGACCAATGTATATGCACCGTTCTTCTTGACAGCGAGGGCCTTCTTCTCTTCCTGATAGACTGTTTCATGGTATCTGTCATTCCTGAGATAGTTGTTGATTCTCCAGTGCTTGATGACAACCACCCCGGAAGCAAACGGAATAATGAACTTCTTGGCCACAAGCATTGCAGCATCACCGTCAGTTGCTCCGATTGATCTCTGGATCTTCTTCGGATTGTTTATGAATCCGTCATCATCAGCTCTCATTGACAGGTGGAAGTAAAGGGCCTGAGTTGAAAGAGGCATATCAAGAAACTCATCTGAGTCAATGATTGTCTTCGCAAACATTCTCCTTTCAGCCATTCTCGTTCTCCTTGTCAAGTTTTTCCTCAGCCACATATTCATCAAGGACCTGCTGCATTTCCTTGGCTGTTGCGATCATGGCCTTCCTTGCCTTTGTCTTCTTCAGAATCAGGCAATCCTCAAGGTCGAACCACCCCGGATGAGTGACCGTCCTCTGAAGATCATGCATGGCATAAAGGAAGCCGGGGCTCACTCTTGAGTAATGGTCCTTGTTGAGATCTGCGGCATATGCAAGACATGCTGCAAGGCCGACTACTCTCTGGTTGTCTGCGCTGGCCACCGCATCAGCATTCATGTTGAAGGTCCTGAGAAGAGTGCCCTTGGATTCCTCAAGGAGATACCTTGAAATCTTCACGATGTCTGATGAGTCTGTGAGAGGCATGTTGCGGTAGTTCTTGGAGACATATGCTGTGGCACATTCAAGGACATACTCTGCTCCCTGCTTCTCATACTTGTCCTTGAGGGCAGAATATCTGTCCCTGATCTCGTCTATCTTGTTTCTCTGAGCTCTCTCAGGGTCATTCCTCTTTGTGGGCTTGAATCTGACCTCTCCGTTATCCCTGAGATAAACATTTGCTCCAGGAGCCTTCTCTGATACAGTCTCATACCATTTGACTGTCGCAAAGGGAACCTTGCCATCAAGGACCTTCTCATAATCACCACCGGAAAGGACGGATTTTGCTCCGACTTTCTCCATGAGGGTCTTCAGCTTCCCTGCATAACAGTCAGGATCCTTGCATGAGCCGTTGAGCTCCGGGAAAAGTCCAGGCTCTTCAGAGACAGGGTTCTTGGGACACCCCGCACAGGCAGGGGAAATCTTGAGGAATGCGCTGGTGCACCTTGAAAGGTCAATTCCCTGTGCCTTCAGAAGCTCGTTTCTCAGCCGCTCTGCCGAATAGTGCATGTAGGTCTCAACCTTGTCCTGGATATTCTTGGGAGCCACCGCATATTCCTCAGCCATTGCCAGTGAGATAGTCCCTTCACGGAGATCCTTGATTCTTTTCTCTGAGAGATTGTTCAGCTTTGCTCTTCTGCTGACCCTTGCCTTGCTTATTCCAAGGATTGCCCCGATGGTCTCGTTTGAGTATCCCTTGCTCTGGAGTTTCTTGATCTGCTCTGCCTCATCAAGAGGATGGAGCTGCTTTCTGTCCAGATTCTCCAATGCCCTGGCTGTCTCTGTCTGTTCCTCTGTGAGGACCTGAACCGGTACTTCCGTGAGGCCGAACTTCTGTGCGCTGAGAAGTCTCCTGTGCCCTGCGATGAGGACATAATCCTCACCCCGCTCGAATACGAGAAGGGGAACAAGGATCCCCTCGGTTCTGACTGACTCTATTATCTCAGCAGATCCGTTGGCACGGTTGTCCTTGTCCTCAACGATAATCCTGTTGATTGATACATTCATGCTTTACCTCTCTTCTATGTCATCAAAAGGACCAAGTTCTGGAAAACTCTGACGGTCCTTCTTTATCTCGTTCTCCACCCAGTTGCGGTGCATCAGCTCCATCCACTCATCCATTGAATGAGTCTCCAGGAACTCCATCTGACAGTCATGCTTCAGTGCCTTTGAGAACTCCGCATTTCCGTGGGCCTTTGCATGGCAAAACGGACAGAGCTCTATCACGAAGTCATTGGCCTCTGAGACGGTGCGCCACCTTCCTCCGAATATGTGATGGATATGGGTCACCCCATATTCACCGCATATCTGGCAGCGGTGCTTTTTCTTCCGGGCCTTGTCTCTCATCCTCTCTTGTTGAAAGAGAAGTTGATTGCAAACCTCTCATGGTCGTACTTCTGCACTGACATACCCTCAATTGAGAATCCGTCAGGAAGCTGTTCCTGTGCCTCCTCCACGACAGTGAGAAGGTAGTTGATGAGGTCACTTGCCCAGTCTTTCTTCTGTTCTGTGTTCTTATCCATTCCTTGTTCCTCCGAATGAAAAAAATGGTCTGTGCTGCCAGCCTTCAGAACAGCACAGACCCGTCTTTTGGGGTTACTGTAATATGAACAAAGGAAGGCTTTTCCCTCTCAGAGTGGAGAGGACACATCCGAAAACAACCCATGCGCTGGGGCGAACAATCACATGCGCTAGATCTGCTTCTGGGAAAGGATCCATGCATCCACATCGGAAGCCCTCCAGCGCATCACCCCGCCGATCAGAATCGGTCTCGGAACGCTGGCAGGATCCTTGGAACGCAGAACCCTCAGTGCGCCATAGGAGATTCCAAGAACCTCCGCAAGCTGCTTCTGATTAAGAAGGCTGGTTATCCTCATGAATGGCTTCATAGTGTCAGGAACACAGCTCATGGCTGTGCCGTTCTTGGAGCCCAGAGGTCTTCCCATCAGTTGGCCTCCTTTGCAAGCTCTGACTTTGCTGCGGCAAGGAGAGTCCTTCTTATCCACTCATGCTTTTTCATCCCTGTCTGAGAAACTGCACAGTCAAGGGTCTTCTTCTCTTCTGAAGACATCGGGACTCTGACAAAAAGCAGTTCCTTTTCATCTCTAAATGCCATTTTCTTTTTCCTCCATGTCGCAGTTCTGCGTCATCTGTGTATAGTTTTATCGCAGTTCTGCGTTATTTGCAATACTTATTTATAATTTTTATTGCAATTCTGCGACATTGGCCTTATTTTTGAAAACTATGACTAGGAATAAAGAAGAAGCGCAAAAATTTTGGATGAGGTTAGACTCTGCGCTGGCAAAAACAGACTACAACCTCTATGATCTGGCATCAGCTGGAGGTGTGCCATATAAGTCAATCCTGAGCTGGAGGCAGAAACATCTGTTCCCGGATCTTGAGACGGCATCCCTCATGGCAAAAAAATTGTCATGTACTCTTGACTCCCTGATGGGGGAAAAGATGATTCTTTCTGAGGCAGACATCATCTACAACTACATGAAAGAACATCGGCAAGGAGAACTGGAGGATATAAGAAGGGAGCTGGATAAAAAAACTGGCAACTGTGGTGTAATGGTAGGATAATAGAGATATGGCTTTAATTATTTTCATCATCTTATGTGTTTTAATGCTGGCTGCTTATTTTGTATGGAAAAGACATGACGATGAAGACCCCCCAGCTGTTCCTTATACACCGAAACAGCAGATCAGATACACCTTAGTCTATCCTTATGGGTTCTGGTCAAAGTGCTGGTATGTGAGTGACATGTCATTCAATGACGGTGATCTGGTCATTGTGGACATAAAGGGGGATAAGTATCCAGGGCGCATTGTTGAGATCACCTATACAAGACCCAAGGAGTTGCCGCCAGATGTCAACCTCAAGAGAGTGGAGAGACATCTGAAAGCATCAGATAAGCACTGGATGAAATACTGGTCTGAACAATTGGACGGATTCTTCAGGCAATAGATCCCTTCTGGACCTCTCTGATAATGGCAAGATCCTCTGGCTCCAAGTGGGCATAGTGCTCCGTCATGGACTCATCCTCATGGCCGATGACAGCCCTGATCTTCTCTCCCTGCACCCCGGCTGCAATCAGCCTTGAGTTGAAGTAATGTCTGAAGGAGTGGAAAGACAGGAGAGTGCCCTCAGCTGGGACAATCCCAAGCTCATCCATACGCTTTTTCAGGAGTCTGTCGAAGTATCCAGCGGCAACGGCACTCTCTCCGTTGAAAGAGAACACATAGAGGCCGCCAGAATTGATTTCTTGAATGAGTTTGTATAATTCTTCCGTGATTGGAACAAATCTGCTGTAACCGCTTTTCGTGCATTTTCTGCCATCATCATCGTTGTTGTAAGAAGCATTGACCTCAATGTAGGTCTTGTGAATCTGATCCTGTTGAAGGGCCCTGATCTCTCCTGACCTCATTCCTGTCTGCGCTGCCAGTATAGAGGCGGTCCTTGCGATGTTGTTGTTCCACCCAGTGATTATCTTCTTGACCTGATCCCTTGTGAAGGCCACCCTGCGCTTTGAGTCTGCGGTCTTGGACAGGGGTTTCACCTTCTGTGCCGGGGATCTCTGAATCAGTCCGTCCTCAACGGCCTTGTCGAAGATCTGACGGACCAGTGTGAGAATGTTGTTGGCTGTCTTGTTTGATATGTCAGCTTTCCCAGGAAGCTCGATGAGCCACCTGTTGATCTTGCCGATGGTGATGTCCTCGATGATGTCATTCCTGAAATAGGGAAGGATGTACTCCTCAAGGTAATAGCGGTTGTTCTTGGCCTGTCTCACTGAGTAGCTGAAGCCACGGAGAAGTCTGCCCTGGATGTAAGGGCAGCGGTCATAGATGTAGAAGTCCTTGGTGTATTCGGAGAAGAGCGTGGAGGGCTGTGCCTGTCTGAATGTCAGCAGGGTTCCGTCCTTCAATCTCTCAGCCGCCACAATGTTGGCTGCGCTCTTGGTCTTCTTGCCGGTGCTCTTCTGGAACCGCTTCCCATGTCGGTCATATGTCCAGTAATACCAGTATCCATTCGGCTTTTTGAAGAGTGTGTATGTCCCTTCTGTCATGCGTTCTCCGTTTATAAATCGTTGACAATGCCATTAAACCAGTTACTTTAATTCATTGTCTGTCAAGACATTGCATAATAGGTCCAGCGGGAATCGAAAACGGTCACCGCTCTTACTTGTTCCGTTAATTATTGTTAGTGCATGTAATAAAAAAATGCAATACCCCAAATAAACGCATTAATGAGGGAAAATTTCGTTGATAATTTCGTTGATAAAAAGAGGCCACCCCGATGTCCAGCGGGATGGCCAAAAAGGAGGTATTGCAAAATCGACAGACCCAGAGGAGAGATCCGCTCAGTTTACGCTTTGCTTGTCCCTGATGATAACAAGGTAGTCCTCAAGACTCTCAGCGTATCCTTCCCAGAGCTCCCAGGCCATAAGGTAGGTTGCACTGTTCAGCACGATATCGTCTATTGTCTGGACATCCTCGATTATCTCAAGTTTGTCATTATTGGGCCGTGAATCAAACAGGATCTGAATCCCCGGACCATAATCTATTTTTTGCTCCTCACTCTCCTGATAGGTGGACTTGCATCCTGTCAGGAGAAGGAGCAAAACAACCGATATAACAATTACTGTTCTTCTCACTTGTTCCTGTTCCTCTGCTGCCAGTTGACTGCTCTCTCAGCAAGCCTCTTGGCGGCTTCAATGGCATAGTCTATGTTTTCGGTCTCCTGGGCTTCCTGGTAATCCCTGCGGAACTCCTCGAAGTAACCGTCAATAGCATCAGACTCAGCGGTGCGCTCCCTCACGGTCTTGGCCGCCTCCACGACAAGCTCTTTCTCTGTCTCGGCCTTCTGAGCCTTCTTCTGCTCAATGATGACCTGCCCTGAGATCTTCGTCTTTGTGTCAGAGGTTCCCTTGACCTTACCGAAGACAAACGCTCCGATTACAGCCACAATCCCCAGAAGAAACGCATAAATTCCGCTCATACCTTCACAACCTTCTTGCCCTTCACATGGTAGTAGTTCTTACCGTCTGTATAGAGACCATCGGCAACAATTGTCAGACCCTCAAGAGGATCCTTCTCTGGAGCCTTCTGCTTGGGCTCTTTCTCAGCGTGCTTCTTCAGTGCATTGAGGATGCCCTTGATGCCGTACATACTGAAGACATACTGCACGATATAGACCAGGCACAACCACACAGGCCACAGGACTGCTGAACCGGGAAGAGGCATGGTGTCAACAAGCCGCTTGGTGAAGACAATGACCATGATCCATGTCATGCACTGGATCAGGACGGTGCGTACAACGTTGAGAGCTGCGATAAGTCTCTCATGCCCTGCCAGCTTGCCCTCAAGCCAGTTGAGAGCCTTCTTGAGTGTGATCTCCGTGATAATCGCAACCACGAAGCCGATGACCACCATCATGAGAAATGAGTAGCCATACTCTCCGAAAAAAGCCTTGATGGTTTCCATTTATATTCTCCTTGCAAGTGATTAAATGTTCTTGACGATGGGAAGGATTGCCTCGACAACCTTCTCAGGTACTTCTGAGCCGTTCTTCAATGAAATAAGCCCTGTGACCAGAATGACCGCTCCAAGAATGATCATTCCCTTGACAACCCACTTCACGATTGTATAGAGCTTGTCCTGACCGATCTTCAGCTCCTTGACATCTCTCTCCATCGTCTCCACCTTAGCCTCTATCTTGTCCATGCGTCCGTTTATCTCCCTGATCGTATTCCACGCACCGCTGGCCTTGTCCTCGACCTTCCCAAGTCTGTCTACGATGTTCTTGATGTCTCTCTCAACGTTGTAGAGTCTGGATTCTGTATCTGGCATGTGTGGAATCTCCTCATAATAGTATGTGTAAGAGACCCCCGAATTTCGGAGGTCTCTGGAAGAAAAAGAGAAGATAATAGGGGAGTGCCGTTCAAGCGTATTTTCTATACTGGTTCTTCAGATCACCCTTGGATGTGTAGATATATTTCATAGTCGTGTCCAAACGCTCATGGCCCAGGATCTGGGAGACATTCTGCAACTCCATACCGTGATCAATGAGGTTGGTGGCAAGAGTCCTTCTGAACCTGTGGGGATGCACGTTCTCCACCCCGGCTTTATTTGCAAGAACCCGCAGCATTTCTCTCACTCCACCAGGCTCAAGCCTTTCCCTGCGCTTGCCGATGAACAGTGCCGGTTCATTGTCCTTGCGCTCGTTGAGATACCTTGTGAGGCACATGATGCAGACATCATCCAAGAAGACTGTGCGCTCCTTGTTGCCCTTGCCCAGAACTGTCACCTCTTTGTTGAGGAAATCAAGGTCATCCCGATCAAGACCGCAGACCTCGGAGACCCTGCACCCCGTTGAGAGCAACAGACAGATGATGGCCTTGTCCCTTGCGCTCTTGCAACATTCCTTGAGCCTCTCTATGTCCGTCTGTGAATAAGGCTTTCTGACCTTCTTCTGTACCTTGATAGTGCCAAGGTTCGCAGTCGGATTCTTCTTTATCAGTCCCTCTTTGTGTAGCCAACCGAAGAGAGATGACAAGACCTCACGATTGCCGTCAAGAGTTGAGTCAGATATCCCCCTTGCCTTCTCGTCTGAGAGCCACTTTCTCAAGTGGTAGACGGAGATCTCACGGATGGGTGCTGCCATCTTGTTCAACGCTCTCTTGCAGATGTACTCATAACGTGCAAGGGTCTTCGGTGACCTTCCCTCTACTTCCTTGGCTGAGAGGAATGCCCTGAGAAAATCTTCCGTCTCAGAGTCCGTTCCCGGTTGCTCCCCATCAGGCTCGATGGAATACCTTCCAAGCTCCTCGGAGATCCTCGCAAGAATCTCGTCCATCTGGTCTGCCTTTACATAATGGCCTACCACCTCTGACAACTCCCTCATGAGTTGCGTTCTTGATGCTATTGACATTTTCTTGCCTCCTGTTGCAAGAGGCCGGAACTTGGAGTATACTTGTCTGTGCTACTAGGTTCGTGTCTCCAAGACCGGGCCTTTTTTTTATGACTTTGCGATAAGCTCCTTGATCCCTGAAGAACCAAGTGCTTTTGCCTTGATATAAAGTTGCTCATCCTTCGGATAGAACCGAAGGACAAGCTGCTTTACCTTTTCCTTGCGATATTTGTTCGTTGCCTTGTTCTGCGCCTCACTTGCCATTATTACCACCTCTTATCCTCTTCAATCAGCGTTAGAGATATGAAGACTCTTTGCGTAGTTCTCAGCTTCTCCTTTTGTCATTTCCCTGATGATTGTTCCATTCACTTCGTTCTCACTTTTTGCACTTACAAGTCTGTTGTACATCACTCCAAATACCAGAAAATATCTCATTTCGTTTGCCATGTCTTTGTTCTCCTTACATCTTCACTATAAGGCATACCCCATATGATTGTCAAGAGTGTTTTTGAAAAAAAACAAAAAAAAGAGACCCCTGGAGTAGGAGATCTCTGTGTGCTGCGCCGGATCCTGAAAAAAACACCACCTACGGACATTCATCCGATCAGTGGTTCATGTGAATTTTATCAGAACTGGATTCTGATGTAAATGCACGTTTCAACGGCAATCGGCAACAAACTCAAACTCAAGATTCTCTATCACTATTTCCTTGTTGCCCATGTAAAGGCAATCACCAAAGATATTCGCAAAATCCCATAACTGGAAGGTCGAATATCCATCGGCATCCACTTTCGGCTTAGTGTCCCTTATAACTCTCTTGCCGTAGTATTCATTGATTCTTTCAAGATGTGCCGTATAAATGAACTTTCCGTAATCGGTCAGTTTTACCTTGATGGTGTCATTAAGGTTGTGGGTCATATCTCTTTCTCCTCTGCCTCACTTGTGGATTATCTCGACATTCTTCCGTCTTGTTGAGGTGGAAATACGATTAATGGTCTCCATGCTGAGAAGGCTCATGTTGACAGTTACAGGCTTCTCGGTAGTAAATCCAAATAATTTCTCAAATGTCAAGGAAGAGTCTGCCTCACCTATGACAATATCAGCATCAAGTTCCTCTTTTACACAATCAACCAATTCTTTGGCTTCTACTTTCCCAGTCATATCTCTTTCTCCTCTGCCTCCACCCATGCCCCCTCGTCACAGTCTGGACATTCGTCCTTATCTGCGAAGAAGCATCCCCTGCATGGGTCGGGTTCTGACTCGAATACAAGATGATGCCCTTTCCATGTCATTTCCTTGCCGTTGGGTATCATGTACTAGCCTCCAACATCCCCATGACCTCTGCCAAGGTTTCCTTCACTTGATAGCACAGGTCATTGCCATAGCATATCACTGTGCCGTCCTTGTCCTCCATGACCATGTTTATGGCACTGGCTCGGAGATAGATTGTATTTCCGTTAGTTGCTGTTAATTTCAGAAATTTATTCATTCCGTTGCCTCCACGATTACTGGTGCATCATCAATAATCTGCTTCAAGATGCCGTGTGCTATGGTATAAGTCAAATCATCAGGGAGCGCGATTTTCTCCAACTTTTCAAGTAATGCATCGGCAACTATGAGCCGTCCGTAACTTGTGGGGAGTGCGACTAGAGGACAGTCTGCAAGTCTGCCATTGCCAGCATCATCCGTGTCCTTATCCAAGAACATACAAAAATTCCACGATGTCCAATGCTTAGCATCATAGAACTGGTTGAACTGACAGTTGCCACAACATGACGGCATCTCCATTCCCTTGATAAGTATGTCCATCTAGTCCTCCTCTATCTTCTGCCATCGTATAACCCTATTGACTGTCCAATATCCTACTTCATTGTTCCAATAGTCTGTGGCATAATAAGTTCCATCAGAGTTACCGATATTACACTCAAGCACATACCACCCATCTTCAGTCGGTGTCCCTGTGTGCCAAGGAGAAGGGCGGTTGTTCCAATCAGATATTGCAATTTCTAAGGATTTCTCTTTGTTCCCTCGATACCTTCTTATCTCAGGCTTAATTCGGCACTTCGGATTAGCAGAGTATGCATCTTTGCATCCGATAATAGCACCATCAGGAACGAGATAAGACCACTCTGCCTCTCCCCCACAAAACGGGCATCTCTTTAGCTTATCTGCCATCCTCTTTCTCCCATCGTTTCTTGAATTTCGTGTTACATGCAACCTCATCCTTACAAGCACAGTTAAATACATCGCATCTGCCGTCTTTGTAGTTCTTGCAATCTGGAAAATCGTATGAGACATCGTTTCCCCACCATGTTCTCTCTTGAGGTTTGCCATTCTCCCATTCCGCATCCCATGTCGGTAGCTTCAAATCGTCAACGGATAGTTGCTCCTTCCTGTACTCTTTCTCCACTGTCTTGCGGATTGTCTCGGAGCGGTTCTGATAGCCGTTAATCCGCTTGAGGTAGTCCACTTTCTCAACAAAGCCTTCATCGGCTCTTATCTCGATTCTTTTTTCTTTCATACGGACATTATACGATATCTGTGCGGACAAATCAAGGTCAAAAGGGCATAAAAAGACCCCCATCTCTGAGGGTCTGTATAATGGAAATTAGCGGGAAATAGCGGAAAATTTCCACTAATTCAGACGAGCCTTCGCCTCTGCTTTTGCACTTTCTGCCTCATTGTAGTATTCCTCAAATTCGGTCGGAATCGGCAAGCCGTGAACGAGAGCGTGGACAGTCTTGCGGAGGATTGCCAACTCATCCCCTTTCGTATGATTCTTCCTCATCTTCTTCTCGACAAGGAATTGGACTACATCTTTGCTGTTCTTCTGAAGTAATCTTTCATGTGCCATAGTTTTCTCCTTATGCGCTTACCTTTTTCGTGAACGTGACTGCCATTGCTCCATCTACCTTTGGACTCTGGGACTGGACAGTCTCGATTGTGCCTCCGCCCTCGACTTGAGTGAACGGGTCTGGGATGGGGTCTACATAGGTATCAGCGGATGGGGTGGCAAGTTCAAAGGTTATAGTCTTGCCGGCCATCAGCGAAGCCACTTCTGCCGTTGTCTTACCGACCCATGATGCAACATAGATGAGCAACGAACCAGATGCGTCACTTGCGACAGAATAATCAGGATGCTGATCATATTGCACACTTGCGGATTTAGAAACAAAAGACGGCAACAAGATATTACCTACCTCACTAATCGCTATCTTTTTGATTTGATTTGCAAAAATGGTCACGTAGAACCTATTGTCATGAGCGGGATAGAATTTCCATTCTTCCTGTCCAGTGAACGTATAACTCCCAAGCGGATGCGTCACCCTTCCGCTTTCGGGGTAGTATTCCTCGGCTACTGACCCTGCGCCCTTGAGCGTGACAGGGGAAGGAAGGGTGAGGGTGTCGGTCATGTAGGGGTGGAATGTGGTCTTATCTGCGTAGGAATCGAGACAGAACTGGATGTCGCTATCGAAGTATGTCTCGTTTGCGTAGAAGTTCACATAGGCACAGTTTGCAGGGGTTGTGAACGAATTGTTCTTCGGTGTAGCCGTGTAACTGATGTAGTTGCCGTTGATGTCATAGAACAAGACATAGCCTATGCTTGCCGTTGAGGACGAACCGATGTACACATAGTATGCTTCGTTTGGCTTTACCCTCATTCTGTTTGTGTTGCCCTTCCATGAGCCTGCAGAAGATACAAACTCACCAGTTGAGATGTCATAGTAGCCGTTCTGTGATTCTCCATCGAACAGATTCACACCTCTGCTCTCCACCGCACTGTACGTTGTGTCCACAAGGGAGCCTGCGTTGTAGTCGGAAGGGATGAGAAGTTCGGGGTAGTACTGTCTGATTCCGTCTATTGTCTGTGCACTTGAGGGGATTGAGCCGTTGAAGTAGACTGTGAGGTCACGAAGAATCGGATAATATTTCTTACTTACGTTGTATGTTGTGCCTAAACGGACATAGGCATAAGTATTGCAGACATCAACGCTATTCCATCCAGTTGTATCGAAAACATCGGCACTCATATCGGATGAGTTGAGATTGGCAATCCATGAACTGCCATTCCTTCTCTGTGCGAAACAATTGGCTATAAGATACTTATGCCCAATGGTGGGGGTAATCTGTTTCATTGGGTACTGGTCGGCATTGCTTGCCGTTCCGCTCAATGTAAAGTAACCTTCACTGGTTGAATTGAATGCAACCCCACCGATTGTTGTCGCAAAAACTACTGGAGCAATAAGCTGATTCGCCACTCTTCCCACGCCCTTGAGTACACTCACTTCCGCATACTCGCTCACATTCGCAGGGACAGCGGTCTCGCCATTTTTGTAGTCCACTGTTAATAGCAGGTCTTCTGCCTCGGTGATGTTGTCTATCTGCTTCTGGAGTCCGCTTATTGCGGACTTTAAGTCAGAAGCATCTGCCTTGGTCTCATAGGTCGTTATGATCGCACGGCCCATTGCATCCTGGAATGCCTTGACTGCAACCCCGGCCTGAATATTGCCGTCCTGTATATCCACAATCTTGGCATATTCGGACAGATCTATGGATAGCTCCACATAATCTGGAGTTGTCAGTTCTGGATCCCATCTGTACATCTTGTTGTTGTCTGCGGTGATGTAGATCTTCCCTGCCGTTCCTGTTGCCGGAAGTGAGGCATAAGATGCGACAACTATGACATCATCTGCAAGGTCAGGCAACTGAGAGCTTGGTAGCTTTCCATTGGCATCAAGTGAGGCAAGACCATTGGCCTGTCCCTTGGATGCGAGAATGAAATCACGCAGAGCAGAAAGTGTGTAGTTTCCACTTGTAGATCCGTTCATTGCCGGGGTCTTCACACCATCGGCAGGAGTTATTGTTGTTGATGAATATTCTGGCATCTAAGCCTCCTTAATAACCTATTGCGAACCATCTGATAAATGCACCAGCGGTATATGTGCTTGTATTAGCAAGATTGTACTTTCTTATTTGAAACTTCTTTCCTGGGTCATAACTCGGCCCAGGAACATCAGTAACAACTCTACAATCAACTGTTCCAACTGGTACTTCTGCATGAGCAAATAATGTAGTTGTGGCAAACGGGCCACCCTCATCCGAAGTATATGTGTGGGAGAAAGAATAAACACCAGCATTATCCGGTCCATAGATATATCCCCATTTCAACTCAAGTCCATTTGTAAGAGAACAATGTCCAGTAGTTTTTGAATCTCCCGTTCCAATTATTGAGGTATCGAAAGAACCAAACCAACCTTTAGGGAAAGGATGAGAGGCATTACCTACAGATGAATTGGAATTCTTTGGAACCAAGAGAGAAACTTCTGCTGATGCAGCTACATCTGCAAGTACAAGTGAGTTTGAAGTTATTCCGCAAAGAGACAAATCCGGATTTGTCAACCGATAACCATCGGATTGAGGGGAATAAACAATGGTTTCTACAACAGTTGTTGAATCAGAGAGTTTTACTATTCTAAAGTCTGCCGATGTAAAGACTATAGAAAACGGAGAAGAAGGAGTTGCCGTATATGTATAGGTTG
>Ga0326513_10001645_pt1 | contig 17072 bp, 24 predicted proteins | sample 2_2465_0518_D_FD_203654 | JGI IMG/M metagenome (GOLD analysis project Ga0326513, IMG submission 203654) | Bovine rumen microbial communities from UC Davis, California, United States - 2_2465_0518 | ecosystem: Host-associated > Mammals > Digestive system > Stomach > Rumen | place: USA... | reverse complement strand
CGTCGGACTTCTGGCGCAGACACGATAACTGCACTTGCCAAATCAGCTATGAAAACAACAAAGTCCGTCAACGACTTTCCGGACAGGGAAAGGGGTGGAAAGTCGATTCAGAAACCCAGCGCAGACGGGCGCAGAGAATCCAGTACAAGCCAATAACTTTGAATTCAGAACAGGCCAGAGAACTCGAAGCACAGAAATTAAGCCAGTACAGGGGCTTGACAAATTCCGGCGGAAATGGTACAATAGAATCAAGAACTCCGCTCAAAATAAGTATGCAATTTTTCGGAAACAAAAACATTGAAAAGTTAAGTAACCGAGAATTGAAAAAATCTATTGATTCATGGCAGAAAAAAGCAAAAGAACATAAAGAATATATCCAAAATCCTTATCCACACTGCCCTGACTGGGATAGTTACGACCCCAGACGGCAGGAAGGTTTAAAAAAGCACTGGCGAAAAGAAATTAGAAATTTTGAGAATGATATTCAAGCGGCTACAGAAGAATTAAAGAAACGTGGTGATTCAGATGAGTAAAGAAGCAATGGAAGCATTTATATTGGACGTAATTTCTTCAATATCTGAACGATATGATGAAGCAGAGAAGGAAAGCGAGAATAATCGTAAGGATTTGTTTAATTCTGGGAGAGCGTTGGCTTATTACGAGGTAAAAGAAATTATTGAATCCCGTCTTGAAATCTATGATATTCAGATTACTAAAAAAGAAACTGCCTGAACATGGCGGTTTTCCAAACAGAAAGGAAATGAAACCATGGGTAAATACGGCGCAGGTCTGACATTCGGCAAGGTCTGCAATATGGAAAAAGAGACTATCAAACACGCGCTGAAATACGAAGAATACGCCGGAAATGACGAATACGGCAACCCTGTTCTGATTCCGATAACTTCGCAGGAAGCAAGAGAAATCATTCTCAGAGCTTGTGATGAGGCCGTCCATCAGGCTTTACAGGCTCTTGCATCGTGCCGCGCGATGGAAACGCTTTACAAGCAAAAAACCGGTGCGGACTTTGATTTCTGGGAATACACCGAGGAAATGGAAAAAGAAGTTCAGCGTTTTAACGACTATGTCTATGAAAAACATGAATAACAGAAAGCATCTCAGGGATGAGGTGCTTTTTTGATGCCTGAAAGGAGTGAAAACATGCCGATTCTGATAATTTTAGTCTTGATTACCATAGCACTGTTTTGGATTGGCTTTAAGGTAGGCAATGAGGTTGGAGCCACTTTCTGCTCCGGCGGTGTTTTAGCAGGCGTTGTATTTTTTGTTCTGCTGGTCAATGGATTGTGTACCTATTCCAGTTATTACAGGAAAAGGGAATACACAGAACTGAAAGAAAAACGTAATTCTATCATGTACTGCATTCATTCCAATTCTGAAAATACTGCCGTCCTGTCGGAAGAAATCGCAGAATATAACGCCGAAGTCCTGAACGGACGGCTTGCAATGGAAAATCCATGGGTTTCCTTTTTTAATTATGATTTCTATTATGAACTGCCCCTGATTGAGACGGGCGGCCTGAAAGGAGAGGCATCATGAATGCAAAATCAGAACCGATTCAGCCATACAGGGAGGCACTGAAAAAACAGATTGCCTTTCTGACGGAAGCTCAGAAAGATGCCTATGCAGACGGCTTGCTTGCAACTGTCCTCTGCTATAGTGACAAAATCCTGAGTCTGTCAAAAGAACTTGAAAGGCTTGAAAATGACCGCCAGGCCTAACCTCCGCCCTGACCACAACGGCACACAGAGGGCGCAGTTTGACAGCAATAAGAAAAAAATCTATGCTACTCAGAAAGTTTGCGGCATCTGCGGAAAGCCTGTTGATTTCAAACTCAAGTTTCCGCATCCGTTAAGCCCCTGCATTGACCACATTATCCCGGTATCGAAGGGCGGACACCCGTCCGAACTCCGGAACTTACAGCTTGCACACATGACTTGTAACAGACAGAAGTCTGATAAACTTGTCCAGAAACAGGATTTCAGCACCGGAACGGAGCTGATTTCAAACAGGGTTCTGCCCTTGACATTCGACTGGAAAAATCTATAATTCTCTGAAAGGAGCTGACTGCATGGCTGAAACACGGCTCGGCAGACAGACTCCTACCCTGTCGGTGGTTCTGCCGTACACACAAACCAAAGGCGCGGAAGCTATCGAAATCTATAACAAATCCGGAAGAACTGCCCAGCAGTGGCAGGAACTTATGATGTATGACATCATGGCTCTTGATGATGAAGGCCATTGGCTGCATATGAAATTCGGCTGGTCAGTCTCCCGGAGAAACGGCAAGTCTGAAATTCTCGGCATTCGTGCGGAATATGGTGTCACGCACGGGGAGCGAATCCTCTACACAGCACACAGGACAACCACTTCTCACAATGCCTGGGAGAAGATTATCGAACGGCTCACAAAAGCTGGATATGTCGAGGGCGAAGATTTCAAGACAACGAAGCAGTTCGGCCTTGAACATATCGAATGGCTGGACGGTTCGGGCGGAGTCATCAACTTCCGGACACGCTCCAGCAAAGGCGGTCTCGGCGAAGGCTATGACCTGTTAATCATCGACGAAGCGCAGGAATACACGTCTGACCAGGAATCCGCCCTGAAATACGTTGTCACGGACTCGAAGAACCCTCAGACATTGATGTGCGGCACACCGCCGACGGCTGTTTCATCCGGCACGGTCTTTCTGACTTATCGCCGTGATACCCTCACAGGCAAGAACGAAAATGCGGGCTGGGCAGAATGGAGCGTTCCTGTCCTGTCTGATGCGCATGACCCGGAGCTCTGGTATCAGACAAACCCCTCTTTAGGGACGATTCTTTCAGAAAGAACCATCCGTTCTGAATTAGGTGACGACCAGATTGATGACAATATCCAGCGTTTAGGTCTCTGGCTCAAATATAACCTGAAATCCGCGATTTCAAAAGAAGAATGGCTGTCTTTCGCACTTGAAAGCAAGCCTGTTATTCCGGAGAAGCCGCGGTTTTTCTATGGTGTCAAATATGCGAAAACATCCGGAAATGTGTCATTGTCAGTCGCTGTCAAGACGGCTGACGGCAAAATCTTTGTCGAGTCCATTGACTGCCGCCCTGTCCGGGAGGGCAATGCCTGGATTATCGACTTTCTGAGGAACAAGCACGCCGAAAAAGTCGCCATTGATGGAGCTGGAAACCAGTCTATTTTAGTGGACAATATGAAAGATGCATCTGTCAAGTGTAAATCCCTTTTACCATCGGTCAAAGAAGTCATTGAAGCCAACGCTCTTTTTGAACAGAAACTCTTTGAAGGCCTGATTTGTCACATGAATCAGGCGGCCTTGACACAAGCTGTGTCCAACTGTGAACATCGTGCTATCGGCTCGGGCGGCGGATTCGGCTATACTGCTATCTTAGAGGGTGCGGACATGTCCCTGCTGGAATCCGTCACGCTGGCGCACTGGCTGGCCGCCAATGCCAAAGAAAAGAAAAAACAGGTCATTCAATATTAATTTTTTATTATGAGGTGATAACATGCCCGATTTTACGCCAATCGAAACACAAGAAGCATTTGATGCCGCCGTGCAGTCCAGAATTGATGATGCTGTCAGTCAGTACAAAGACTGGATTTCTCCGGAAAAGGCCACGGAACAGACTGCCGCTTTGCAGTCCGAAATCAATACACTGAAAACGGCCAATATGCGCCTGAAAATCGCTCAGGAAACAGGCCTGCCCTCTGAATTGGCTGACCGTCTGACGGGTGCAAACGAAAAGGAAATCCGCGCTGATGCTGAAAAACTCTCAAAGTTTACTGCACCGCGCTCCGTTCCGGCTTTCAACCCGGAGAAACCGCCGTCTGCTGACCCGAAAACAGCGGCTTTCCGCGAAATGCTCAAAGCTTTAAATAATCAATAATTTTGTTATGAGGTGATTTTTCTTATGCCTACCAACACCAAAGCCGGCACGCTCTTCAAGCCGGAACTCATCACGGACGTTTTCAACAAAGTCAAGGGACATTCCAGCCTTGCCAAACTCTGCGGCATGACCCCTATGCCGTTCGCTGGTACAGAAACATTTGTGTTCACCATGGATGGCGAGGCTTCCATCGTCGGCGAGGGCGCACCCAAACCGCCCGGCGAAGCTGAGTTTTCAACCGTCACCATCAAGCCGATTAAATTTCTTTATCAGCATCGTCTTACAGACGAATTTGTCTATATTTCAGAAGAAAAGCAGTTACCCTATCTGCGCCAGTTCTCTGACGGATTCGCAAAGAAAATCGCCCGTGCGCTGGACATTGCCGCCATTCACGGCCTGAATCCGGCGGATAAGACTGCTTCTTCCATTGTGGGAAACAATTGCTTTGATAAATCTGTCACGCAGACTGTCACTATCAGCGCAGCTTCTCCTATCAATCCCGATGATGCTGTTGACCAGGCCGCCAAACTGATTGTCACGTCCGATGGTGTTGTCAATGGAATCGCCATGAGTCCGGCCTTCGGTTCTGACATCGGCTCGATGAAAACGACAGATTCCAATCTTCCGATTTATCCGGAGTTCCGTTTCGGCGCAAATCCCGCGGCATTCTGCGGTATTCCGTCTGATGTCAACAATACAGTTTCTTTCAATAATAGTGATATTGGCGCGATTGTCGGCGATTTCTCCAACGCATTCCGCTGGGGCTATGCCGAAGACATCCCGATTGAGATTATCAGATACGGCAACCCGGACGGCCTGGGCGACCTGAAACAGACAAATGAAATCGTCCTCCGTGCAGAGGCCTTCATCGGCTGGGGGATTCTGGACGTAAAATCATTTGCGATTATCAAGGCCGGTGCATAATGAACGTCTATGCCGAAATTTCGGATATTACTGTACTCCGGTCTCTGACAGCACAGCAGCAGGAGGCCGCTGAAAAACTTCTCCCGGCGGCTTCCGCAAAGCTTAGGCTTATCGCGCGAAAGTACGGCAAAGACATTGATTCCATGATTGCCGACCCCGAAACCGGAGAAGATTACGCCTTAGCTGTCAAAGATGTGATAATTCAAGCCGTATGCCGTGCGCTGGACAGTCTGGCAAGCTCCGGAAATGTCGTACAGGGGACGGAAAGCATCGGCGCATACAGCCTGACAGCGACCTATCTCAATGCCGGACAATCCCTGTATTTTCTCAAAAACGAGCTGAAAGCCCTCGGCCTGAAACGGCAGACTTATGGAGCGATTGATTTATATAGCTTATCAGAGGAGTGATTTTCTGTTATGTTTACCAATCAAATCGGCTGTACTGTGTGGGAAAAGGCCGTCAAAGACCGCGCTCCGGCTTACGTCCGGCACGAAGAAGGGGCTTTGTACTGGGAAAATACCAGCGGTCAGGAAATCAGTACCAGAACAGGAACGGCCAGAACACCGGACAATAGTGCATTAGTCATCATTCCGGCGGCTTCTGTGACCTATGTTCCGAAAAAAGATGACAGAATCGTCTCCGGCATCTGTACAGACCAATCACCGCCAAAAACAGCAATGACGGTCATGCAGGTAAAGGATTTCCGCTACTCGTCCCCAAAAACCGCACATATCGAGGTGATGGCAGAATGATGAAATTCAACGGCATTTCGTTCTATCCGGCCGCATTGACCGAACGAAAACGGCAGTTTCAGGCCGCTCAGAAATATGTTGACAGCGAAGTTCTGCGCCGTGCAGAACCCTACGTTCCTATGCAGACAGGAAAACTCCGGCAGTCCGGCTATGCCGGAACCAGAATCGGCTCCGGTGTCGTGCAATATACGGCACCTTATGCCCGGCCGCGGTACTTCAAAGGCCGTGCCAAACGCGGTTTGCAGGGAAAATTCTGGTTTTCCCGCATGAAATCTGACCACAAAGAAAAAATTCTCAGTGGCGCAAAGGGGAAATTCAAATGAAACCCATTATTGAATGTATCCGGGATTATGTCATGACATTCCCGGAACTCAAAGACGGCTGTCTGATGGTTGATTATCTGAGTGATACGGCCATTGAGTACACTGTCGAGGCTGTCCCCTGTGACAGGATTTTCCGAAAATACACCGACGGAGGAGCTGTGAAACAGTTCCTTTTTATATTTGCATCGCGGGAATTTTATAACGCTGATGTCAATCAGTGTATCGAAAATCTCGCATTTTACGAACAGTTTGAAAACTGGATTGAAAGCCGGAATCTGGACGGCATCTATCCGGATCTGGACGGCAGAACCCCCGTCAGTTTGGATGTGCTGACAAGCGGCTATCCCTTTGATGCTGACCCGGATACTGCACGCTATCAGATTCAGTTGAGATTACTTTATGAAGATTAATTTGGAGGTTTTATTATGGCAGTTACTACCGATTTCTTAGTCCCCCGTCACGAAGTCCTGGGCTTCTACGGCGTTCCGAAAACCGGCTCCGGTGCCGGTGATGTCGATTTCCGGAGAATGCAGCGTTTTACAGAACTCAGCCTGTCCAAGAATCCGGAGGAATACACCCGGAAATATGTGGATGAGGCCTCTCAGCGTTCCGATGTTGTCGCCTATGCGCCGTCTATCAGCTACGCATTTGACCGCCACCGCGGAAATGACGTGCTGACGGACATCATCAAGATTACTGACCGCGAATATACCGCCGCCAATGCCGTCCGGACGCTCGTCTGGGTTGACACCAACAGCGGATTTGCCGCCAAGCGTGATTATTCCGTCATCCCCGACACCGAAGGCGATGACGGCAGCACATACACCTATTCCGGCAGTTTCAAGGCGACCGGAGACCCTGTTTTCGGTACGGCCACCAGTACAGACAACTGGATGACAATCACATTCACCGAGGAGGAATGAGCCATGAAATGGGAAATTAACGGCCTTTCGCTCGAATTCGATATAGAAGACCTCGAAACCGCTGAACGCTATGAGAATGCATTTGCAATCATGGGTGAGGAAGAAAAACAGATTGCTGAACTCGGCGGCAAAATATCCGACAGAATCCGCGCTTACTGCAATCTGTATCTGCATCTGTTCGAAAATCTGTTCGGCAAGGAAACTGCCGGGCAGATTTTCGCCAATCAGCGCATGAATGCACGCATCTATGAAGAAATTTATCTTTCTTTTCTGAGGTTTGTACAGGATTCTGCCCTGAATACCGCTGACCGCCGCAAAGAAAACCTTTCCACGCTCGGCACCAACCGCGCCCAGAAACGCGCCATGAAAAAGAAAGCAGCGAAAAAATGATTAATCTGTTGTATGATGGTTTTCCTGATACCATCCAGGCGGACGGCCTGACATATCCCGTCCGGACGGATTTCAGGGTTTGGCTGAGATTTGCCGACATCCTCACTGACAGGAAGCATCTGACAAAGCAGGATGCCGTCACTGCGCTGATGAGCGTTTTTGCAAGACCTGTCATGTATTTTTCAGAAAATCTCATTGACAGTATTTTTGATTTCTATCATGCGGATTTGCTTGACTATCATCCGGATGATGACGAAGACGACGAACCGCCGCCCCCGAAACAGGAACGCCCTCCGGTCTTTGACTGGAAAATTGATGCCCGGTATATCCTGGGCGATTTCCGCTATTTTTACCAACTCGATTTGATTTCTGTCGAATATTTGCACTGGTTCAAATTCAAAGCCTTGTTTGACTCACTTCCAGAAGAATCGCATTGCATGGAACGTATCGCTTACCGCAGTGCAGACCTGAATCAAATCAAGAACGATGCCGAAAAGAAGCGCATCCGGAAAATCAAACGCGCCATCGCACTGCCCTACGAAATGTCAGACGGGGCTATCGGCGCGGCACTCATGCTCTGAGGGGTGATAATTTTTGTATGACGGCACTCTAAAATTTGACACTTCTATTGACAAATCCGGGTTTCAGCTCGGAATTTCCAGTCTCGGAAACATCGCAAAGCAGGGAATGTCCGTCATCAGCGCGGCCACGGCCGCCGCCGTCGGTGCTGTCGGAATGCTCGGCAAACAGGCCGTCGAGACGGGCATCAGCTTTGACAAGGGTATGTCTCAGATTGGCGCGACTTTAGGCTATTCTGTCGACGAAATCAATACTTTCGGCACAGAAGCTTACGAAAACATGGAAGCCCTGACCGCAAAAGCCGAAGAAATGGGCGCGAAAACGGCCTTTTCAGCATCTCAGGCCGCCGACGGCCTGAATATCCTTGCCATGTCCGGCTACAGTGCAGAAGAGTCCATTCAAATGATTGATTCTGTGCTGGATATGGCCGCCGCCGGAAGTATCGGCCTTGCAGATGCGGCCGCCTACGTCTCCGGTGCCATGAAAGGCTTTACCAAAGAAGCCGAAAATTTCGCTGACAGTACCGAAGCCGCAACCTATTACGCCGATATGATTGCTAAGGGCGCAACCCTCGCTAATACCAACGTCCGGCAATTAGGCGAGGCCATGTCACAGTCCGCCGCTATTGCCGATTCTTATGGCCAAAGTGCCGCTGAAACCGAAGTTGCTTTGCTCCGCCTTGCTGAACAGAACGAAACAGGCGCGGCCGCGGCTACAATGCTCTCGGCGGTCATGAAAAATCTGTATACACCACTCGACCAGGCCGCCGCCATCTTTGACGAACTCGGTTTCAGTGCCTACGATGCCATGCATCAGGCCAAAGACTTTAACACAGTGGTCGACGAACTCAACGCTGCTATCAATCAGAAATTCGGCTCGGATGCACAGGGAAAAGCAGATTACATTGAACAGATTTTCGGCATTCAGGGCGCAGAGGGCTTTAAAAAGCTGATTACATCATCCGGCGAAACTGTCCAGAAATTCTATGACGGTGTTGCATCGTCTGCCGGTTCTGCCGCGCTCCAGGCCAAAACCGCACTTGACAATCTGGCCGGGGACATCACTATTTTTAATTCTGCCTTTGAGGGCTTTCAGATTGCTGTGTCAAAGAACTTTGATGCCCCCCTCCGCGAAGCTGTCCAACAGGCTACAGAATACATGTCCGAACTGACCGAAATCACCAAAGCCGAAGGTCTTGACGGCCTGGCCGCTTCCCTCGGCGGCAAAGTCGCCGATGCCCTGAATTTCGTATCCGGATATGTACCAAAAGCGGCCGAAATCGGTGTAAAAATCATCTCCGGGCTTGCCAAAGGCCTTGCAAAGAACCTCCCAGCCGCGGCTAAGACGTTTTCGGCCGTGATTCCGATTCTGACAAATGCCGCCTCTGACATCGGAAAAAGCCTGATGACCGAATTTCTGGCAAGTATGCCGGATTTGTCGGAAACAGGCCTTAATCTGATGCTGACCCTGATTTCCGGCATTGCTGACGGCATTCCGCAGATTATCAGCTCCGGGGAAACGCTTCTTTCTGATTTTATCAGCAACATGGAAAAGAAAGCCCCTCGATTCCAGCGGCTCGGCAGGGAAATTCTACAGACTGTTACAAAATCAGTCGCTGAAAATCTTCCGGCTTTGACGGAAACAGTCCTGAAAATCATTGATTTTGCGGTCAGTCTGCTGACGGATTCTGAAAATCTTTCCGGATTTGTGAATGCAGCTGTTTCTATTTTATTGGCACTGACTGACGGATTAATCCAGTCAATCCCGATCCTGATTGAAAAAGCTCCTGAAATCGTTGCACATCTGGAAAAAGCACTCGAAGAAAATGCAGACCTCATTAAAGATACTGCCGCTGTTCTGCTTGATAAACTCGGTGAAAGCCTGAAAGAAGCCAAAGACTCCATTAAGGACAAAGCACCGGAAATCATGCAGAATGTCATTGACGCACTCAAAAACGCTCCGTTTGCGGTCGGTTCTGTCGCTGATTCCGTTATCACAGCAATTGCCGATGCACTCGGCATTGGTGACAAGTGGGAAACAGTCAAAGAAAAAGTCAAATCTGCATTTGACGAATTTGACCTTGAAACTGTTAAACTGAATCTCGAACTCGCTTTTGAAGATATTCCAGACGATGTCAAGCAGAACTTTGAGAATGTTTCCGCGACATTCTCCGAAGCCTCTGACAGGCTGAAAGAATCCTTTGATAAGCTCAAAGAATCGCTCAGCGGCCTGAAAGAGCAGTTTCAGCCGATTCTTGACACGCTCAAAGAATATTTCACATCGGGCGAAGCAGGAGAAGATGCCAGCGATGCCCTCGGAACAGCAATCACAGTTGTTTCCGGAGCGGTCGCTGTGGCCGCGGATGCCGTCAGCAAACTGATTTCTGGTATCATGGACTTCGGCGCATGGCTTGCCGAAGGAAGCTCCGGAGCGGATGCCTTTGCCGCATCTGTGATTGGAATTGTGACGACAATCGGCGCATTTGCCGGAATTATGAAAATCATGGAAACTGCGCCGCTGGTGATTGCAGGCGTTAAGGCCGCTGTCGCCGGGCTGACAGGCTCTGCAACAGGTTTATGGGCGGTCATTGCCGCCAATCCTCTTGTGGCATTGATTGCAGTATTGGCCGGATTATCGGCCGCGCTGGTGCATGTCATGAAAAACTCCGAAGAATGGCAAATCGGCTGGCAGATGCTGAAAGATACTTTTCAGGATTTCAAAGATGCCTGGAAAACCGGTTGGAAAGAAATCAAAGAAAAGTGGGAAGATTTCTGGGATTCGTGGAAAGTCGGTGAAGATACCCTTGAAGAATTCGGCGAAAAGATTTTTGATTTTGTCGAAGGTGCGAAACAATGGGGCAAAGACCTGATTTCAAACTTCATCAGCGGTGTAAAAGAAAGCTGGAATGACTGGGAAAACACCTGGGAGGGTGTTGGTGAGGTCATCTATGACCTGCTTCATCACACGCACCCAGACAAAGGTCTGCTGAAAGATGACTACACCTGGATGCCGGACATGATGCAGAGTTTCGCCGAAGGGATTGAGAAAAATATCCCTCAGGTTGAAAATCAGGCCGAAAACCTGACTGACCGTCTGAAATCAGCGTTTGAAAATGCCGTTGTCATCGAAACTGACCTGATTGAGCCGGAAATTTTTGAGCTTCCAGAAATCGAAACCACGCAAAAAATGGAATTCATTCCGGAAATATCCGAAATTCCTGCTATTTCTGAAACTGCAATTCAGATTCAGACTCCAGAGCTTGTTTTCGATACACCCGAACCACCGGAAATTGAAAATCCGGAGCTTGTTCTCGATGTGCCGGAACTCCCGGAAATCGAAAATCCGGAGCTTGTGCTTGATGCGCCGGAACTCCCGGAAATCGAGAATCCGGAGCTTGTGCTTGATGCGCCGGAACTCCCGGAAATCGAGAATCCGGAGCTTGTGCTTGATGCGCCGGAACTCCCGGAAATGGAGAGTCCGGAGCTTGTGCTTGATGCGCCGGAACTCCCGGAAATTGAAAATCCGGAGCTTGTGCTTGATACGCCGGAACTCCCGGAAATGGAGAGTCCGGAGCTTGTGCTTGATGCGCCGGAACTCCCGGAAATCGAGAATCCGGAGCTTGTGCTTGATGCGCCGGAACTCCCGGAAATGGAGAGTCCGGAGCTTGTGCTTGATACGCCGGAACTCCCGGAAATGGAGAGTGCGGAGCTTGTGCTTGATACGCCGGAACTCCCGGAAATCGAGAATCCGGAGTTTGTTCTCGATACGCCCGAAGCCCCGGAGCTTGAAATCCCTGATTTTCCTGATTTCCCGGATTGGCTTCACTGGCCGGATTTCCCTGACCTGCCCGATTTTCCGGAATATCCGGACGAAAAAACACACCCCGGGGGGTCTGTGCAGAACTTGCCTGAAATGCAAGTTTCTGTTCCGGAACTTTCTTTTCCGGAAATGCCCGCTATTGATGTCCCGGAACTCGAAGTCAATCTTCCTGATATTCCTGATTTGCGGCTCCCCGAAATCCCGCCGGAAGCCCTGAACCTGTTCCGGATGCAGTCCCTCAGAATGCCCGATTTCTTTACAAAATCAAACCCGGTTTCTGAAACAATCCATAATCATTATGCTTACAGTACGGTCAATAATCACACCGAAAATCATGAGAATATCAGCCACAATCAGCCGTCCGGTGATATTATCATTCCGGTTTCCATCGGCGGACAGCAGATTGAAACTCTCGTGCTTTCAGCCATCCAGATTGAAAATGCAAGAAGCGGAGGGAGAACTGTTTGAGAATCATTGACATTTATCGCGAAGATACCGCATCTGATACCGGATTCCGCCTGATTGAAGGCGGTTTCATCCAGGCCGGAGAAAATACCCTTTCCAGAACCCTGAATGCAAAGACATTCACCATGGCTGACGGTTCCCTCATGATGTACCCGGCTGCCAAAGACAGAATTCAGATGCCCATCGGCCTGGAATGCTCCGGAAATCAGGCCGCATTGCTCGAAAATGCCGTCCATTACGGAAAATTGTTCTTTGCCGGAATCCATGCCGGGACAAGCAAATCCCCGTCACAGACTGACAAAAATTACCCATCCGCCACTAAAAAGGCATTCGCCGGATATGTGACCGGAACCTTCCGGGAAAATCAAATCAGCTCTGATTTGTTCTCCATTGAAATTCCGTGCCAGTTCGACTTTGACGAAACGGCGGCAGTCCCCGTCATCATGACGGGCTTCGGCAATGACAGCGGCCTGAAAATCGGCGATAACATTCAGAAATTTTCTGATTTTGCTTTCCTGAAAGACGGCTTTTTTCACCGGAAACAGATTATTTTCACATCCAATGCAAAAATCAATCTTGCGTTTCCTGTGATTCTGAGCATCAGCACGGAGGGAATCCGGGCTTCTGTCTCGCGGAACAATACCCAGGTGCAGAGCTGGACAGACCTGACACAGGATTCTGTCTGTGAAATCAATCTTGATTTGCAGACAGGCATTAATCATTTTCAAATCATCATTGAGGGCGTGAATGCCCTGTATTATGCCCACAGGCCGATGAAACTACAGTTTTCCGTCTACAAATTTCCATGATAAGGTGATAAATCATGATAATTAACGAACACATTTCAGGCCGCATTGAGTGCGGAAATCAGACCTTTGCACTCAATAACAGCAATGTGATTTCCGCCTCCTGTAAGCAACAGTGCTGTGCAAATGATTCCTTCGAGATTGGCGGCGTATATGCCGCTACCCTGAATCTGACATGCAGGCTCTCCGGAGCCGGCCTGTTTGCCGTCAGGGGTGCTAAAATCATCCTGTATTCCCGGTACGGCTCAGAGTCAGACCCGTACTGCATCGGGATATTCTGGGTCACAAATGCGGCGCGTACAGGCGATATTTTCACCCTCAGCGCGACAGATTCCATCGGCTGGCTTGATACATCATCCTATAATGACGGGGAGGCCGCCCTCCTCGGCGGCGTTGGAAAATACTTCGAGGCGCAGGGATACGGGTACGACATTCAGGGATGGTGCGCACAGCTGACAACCTTCGTCAACAGCCTCGTTGCACGCCTCACAGGGGTCTCCGGCCTGCTCTCATGGGTGAATTATGATTCTTCCGTCAATGGCTATCACTGCAATGAGCGCATTTATGCGCCCGATGAAAGCCCTACCGTTTATCCGGCCACATTCTGGCTTTCGACAGAAACCGGAGTCGGAAACTCTGATTCTCCGCGCGATTTTTATCATTATCTTGCCGAAATTGCCGGAGGGTTCATCTATGCCAGGCCATCGGACGGAGCTTTGACCCTCGGACAGTTCGCTCAGCCTGAATTCGGTACGGTCAGACTTGATGAATCTGAAATGCAGTTTGATTCCTGCGATATTGCTGAATATATCCTGCACCTTATCCGCATGACGGCACAATCCGAAATCCTGGAAGGCGCGGCTGACCAGGCTATCTGGATTTCTCCCGTCTATGATTCTCCGAATATCCGCTTTCAGATTCAGTCAAACCCTTTTCTTGACGGCTTCACGGCGGCATGGATCCGCGGTGATGCCGAAAAAAGCATAGATGACCTGTGGACAATCTGCCACGGCCTGTACAGAGTACTTTACCGCTATAACGGCGGTGTCATTGTCCGACCGTTCCGCTGTACTGCCCATACTGAAAAACGGTTTTCACTCGGGCAGAAAATCATACTGTCAACCAAAAATCAGTCCTGTGAAAGCATTATCACAAGCATTCAATGGACGTTCCGCGGCGGTCATGTGATTTCCTGCGGCGGCTCTGATTCCCGGGTCATGTCCGACTGCATCCGGGCTTCTAAAAGCGACAAAGCGTGCAATGAATCCCGGTATCGGTATGCCGTACTGGAAAGGCGCATTTCTGCACTTGAAAACAATCCGTAATCCAAAACTACCCCGGGGGGTCACTTGTCTATGAACCAAATCAAATTTTATCAGCATATCGGCGAAATTGAATGTCTGCAAGGTGATACATCCGACATTTTCCATATTCCTGTTATCGGCCTCGACAGTCTGGACGGCTGCTCAATGACGTGTATCTTCTCCGAAATCTCCGTCCCCGAGGCCGTCGCTTTCTCCAAGGACTGCACACTCACCGATGAGGGCGACAGCTTCGAGATTCAGTTCACGAGCGATGAACTCTCTGCACTGTCCGGCACGTTCCGGATGCATTTCCGCCTGACCGATTCCAATGGCTTCCAATACCGGAAACTTACCGGAACTATCAAAATCATTCAGACTGCACAGGGGGCTTGATGATGCTGCATTTTAACTTCATTGTCCGGAAAAGGCGCGAATTTCCGTTTTATATCGAAAAGGCCGAGGCTGAACCAGTGGTCATGCGCCTGCCCGTCACACGCGGCCTGTCAACCATCCTCTACCGCGAAGATTTTGACGAAACTTCCGGCACCTGGCGCGATACCACACACAGGAAATCTTTTACAAGTGATGATGTTGACGTTAATGCAAATGGCGCAGTAGCTATGACATACTCAGGCCTTGACACTATCACCAACGGTTTACAGAACGGATTCACGGTGTATGCTGTAGTCGAGACTAAAAATTGGGAAAGTGGGCTGGCACAATTCGCCAATTTCAATAATGGAAATGCTCTGACAATTTATACGCTCGAAGCAGCGTGGATAAGAATCAGCTCAACCATTTTTGGAACGGCATACCTTGAACTTACACGATATTGTTCCGGTGGTCGTGGTTTTTTCGTTCTCAGATATGACCCGTCCGCAGGGGAGCTGTCTGCATATGGTTTTAATGGCAGTGGAGGACAATATGAAAAAATATCTTCCGTGCTTGCAAATCCGTCTAACACGGAGCTTGTCATTGGCCTGGACAGAATCAAGCAGTACTCGTACACATACGACAATTATCTGCATTTCTTCGCTGTCGGCGAAACATACCAGACGGATGAGGAAGTCATTGCCAACTGCAACTGGCTCCGGGAAAATTATGACGTATATTAAGGCGGTGAAATCATGCAATATCTGATTATGATTCTGATTGTTGTCGGCCTGGCATTATCTGATATTATCACAGGATTAATCAAATGCTGTGTCACTGACCGCCCAAGAAGTCAGAAAATGCGCGTCGGCGGCCTAAATAAGCTCGCCGAAATCGTTGTCATGCTGACCGCGTGCGGCTTTGAAATCGGCGTTGAACAGCTCGGAAATTACTATCAGTCACAGGAACTCGCCGAAATCGCCGGAAGTTTAACCGCCGGGGGGGTCTTCCTGTATATCACGGCTATGGAAATTATCAGCATCTTCGAGAATTACGCCGAAATTAACCCCGATGCAAAGGGATTTCTCAAAAAATTCAGAAATAAGGAGTGATTCCATGGAAAAGTATACCATCGTTTCGCGGATTCATACCCAGAACCGCACCGATAACGGCCAATTGATTCAGATGTACGTTGTCGAAATCCGGTGCGATTCCGCTGCTTATCTGCCTGCCCCTGCCCCCTGGTGGGATGTCGGAAGTGCCTGCTTTTTCGTTGACACGCAGGAAGTCAGATTCCTGAATAGTCAGGGGGTATGGGAATAATGGATGTCGTTACCCTGGCATTAGCAAAAAAATTCACCCGTGATACTGCCGATTCTTTAGGTTCTTTGAAGGGCGCACCCTGTACTATCAAATCTGTTATCCATCAGGACGGCGTAAACACTGTCACTTTTGAGTGGACAGGCACATCAGGCGCAAAACAGGAAACTGTCATGACTGTCTATGACGGCACGCCAATTTATGTGTGGGAACCCGGAAATCACTATCAGTACGGCGATTTATGCATTTATGCAAGCTGTTTCTATCGCTGTATCTCCGAAAACTCTGATGCTGATTTCGACAGCACCAAATGGAACGAAATCGGCAGTTCAGACGGAAACTATGACATTGTGCAGTCCTCTGATTTGCTTCCGGCTCGGTTTACGTCTGCGGACAGAAAGATGTATTATTCCATTGAGGACGGCTTTTTCTGGCTATGGGACGGCACGAAATGGGCGGAACAGCAACCGAAATCTATCACGATTGCCGAAATTGACAGCTTGTTTGAATGAGGTGAGAATATGGCTTTATCAGAAGATGAACAAAAAATTTTCATTGAACACATGAAAGCAATTCTTGAAAAGACTTATCACAAGCCGTCAGACTGGGAAAACATAAGCGGACACATTCGTGAAATGGTTAAGCTGGTTTGTGGTAAAGATTACTATGATAATGATAAGAAATAACTTACAAAGGAGTTTTTATTATGGCTACTAAAAAATTTCTGGATTATGACGGACTTGTGGAGCTTGTCGAAAAGATTGATGAAAAATATGCTCCGATTCAGGCTCTGACCTTTAAAGGCACTGTCGCCACTATCAGCGCACTGCCTACAGTTGCAGGTGTTGCCGCTGGTTCTGTCTACAATGTCACCACAGGTGGAACTACTACCGCTGATTTTGTCGAGGGCGCAGACCAGACTTTGCAGGACGGCTCAAATGTTGTTGCCGTCAACACCGGGACAGAAGATTCTCCGGTCATGAAGTGGGATATTTTAGGCGGTGTGTTCGATATTTCCGACCGTTTACAGTTCGGCTCTGCACTTCCGGCAAGCCCTGCATCCGGTCAGACGTTCCTCTATCTGGGTGAAACTACATTCACATATGATGTGGTCACTCCGGCTGGCACGGAAAATCCGCAGGCTTTGGGATGGTATGAATTCGACGGTTCGGGGTATGTGCTTTCGA
>Ga0326513_10001644_pt1 | contig 17077 bp, 23 predicted proteins | sample 2_2465_0518_D_FD_203654 | JGI IMG/M metagenome (GOLD analysis project Ga0326513, IMG submission 203654) | Bovine rumen microbial communities from UC Davis, California, United States - 2_2465_0518 | ecosystem: Host-associated > Mammals > Digestive system > Stomach > Rumen | place: USA... | reverse complement strand
CCCACGCAAGGAAGCACGAACCCTGTTACTTCTGGGGGCATAAATCAGGCATTGTCTTATAAACAGAACAACCTGACGTTTGACAGCACACCCACAGCTAGCAGTACGAACCCTGTTACTTCTGGGGGGATTAAGAGTGCGCTGACTTGGAGCAACATAACAAATAAGCCAGCTATCGAAAAAGGAACAGGAACATCAAGCATCAGGGAGGGTACTGGACTTGCTGGTGGCAACTACAGCCACGCAGAGGGCAATAGTGTTGCAAACGGTAATTACAGCCATAGTGAAGGAAGTGGAAAAGTATACGGTCAGTATGGACATGCAGATGGTGAGAATACTCTCGCCAACGGATACAATAGTTCCGCAAGTGGTTCAAACACGATAGCAAACGGAAGGTCCCAGCACGTAGTCGGCGAATACAATGTGGCTGATGGACCTGAGTCCACCGGATACAACCGTCATGAGTATGTGGAGATCGTGGGCATCGGCACAAGTTCCAGACGGAGAAATGGACGCACACTTGACTGGAACGGAAATGAAGTAGTTGAGGGGAGCATCACATCCAATAGTGGGGTACTGAACCTGAGAGGTGTATCGCTTACATATACGCTGCTTCAGTCCCTGATTAACGGAAACTATTCCTTCACAGACCCGAATAATGACGGAAACATCGTCATATCGACATAACAGCCAACCAAGGAGGTAGGACAGATGCTTACTACACAAAAATATGTATATGAGGGCAACGATGAAAACGGCAACGATATAAACTACATCGAGGGATCCTGCCTGTCTGCGGATACAAAACCTACGACTGGTATAGCGAACGGTTCCAAGCTGATGGAGATGGATACCAGCAAGATCTACATGTTTGACGCAGAGAATGCGGAATGGAGGGAATTCTGACCATGGATCTCATTTCATATATTATCGGTCTAATTAAAGGCCGGAAAGAAGGAACACAGAATGTTGTCCTTGACGGCGATTCGTATACCTTTACTGATCCAAACAATGACGGAAACATAGTGATGGAAGAGGGGGCATAAGACATGGCAGATAAACCATTACAGTCAATCACGTTCCCTGGATTGACTGACAAATACACAGTTCCCGCGGTAGATAACACTCTTTCAGTGACTGGAGCTGCTGCGGATGCGAAGAAAACTGGGGATGAACTTACTGATTTAAAGGCGGATTTAAATGCGGAGATAATTCGGGCGAAGGCTGATGTTGTTGATGAAGAAAGAAGGGCAACAGCAGAAGAGGCACGTCTTGAGGAATTGTTCTCTTCGCCAACGCAGGAGGCTGTTGATAATTGGTTAAACAATCACCCAGAAGCCACAACAACAGTTCAGGACGGAAGCATCACCAAACAGAAATTATCACAGGCACTCGATAACAAAATCAAGTATAAAGTTGATTCGATAAAACTGGTTACTGTTGATTGCCACAACAGAGCTGCCTGTAATGCGTTCATCTTATCAGATGGCAGATTTTTCCTTATTGATTTCGGTGATAGATATTCAGCGCAGTATGTGATAGATGCGATTGAAGATTATAGCGGAACTACGCTTTGCGGTGCAGTTTTGACCCATGCACATCATGATCACGTTGGAGATTATGAAACAATCATAGAACATTTTACGGTAGCTGATGATTTTGTGCTTTATACTCAGCAAAGACCTGATGACACGGTTGAAGCTGCCGGTACTGTTCAGGCGTATGATGATGCCGTGGCATATTTTGCCAATGTTGGTGAAGTTGTAGTGCCACAAAAGGGTATTACATACAGTATTTGCGATTTGCCTGTTAATTTCTATAATTGCGACACATCATATTATTACACGTTGGGTTCGGATTACAGATACAACGACACATCTTTGTGTGGTAATGTTTCAGTCGGTGATACTAACATTTCTTTCTGGGGTGATGTGTATACACTTGCACAACAGCGAATTGTGGCAAATGACAACCCCGTTCAGAGCATGATAATGATCGCTCCTCATCACGCTGTGTCGGGAAACGCATCTAAGGATTTTCTGGATGTAGTAAAACCAAAATGTCTGATTGCAAATGTGGGTTCTGCGAGCGATACTACAGGAACATTATCATACAACAGCCCGTATATGGCGTACTCGCAAATGACATTTTCCCCGATATACGATACAAATAACGGAATCATCTGTATGGATGTATCCCCTGATAACAACTATTCTGTAAATAGTGCTGAAACTTTTTACCCGGCTATAATTGATAATTTCGCTTCTCTAAGGGGATGTACAAATCTGGTTACTGGGTACAGCAATGCAGACGTCGTCTTATCAAGCACTGGCATCAAGGACACACTCCTCGCAATGCGTAAAGATTCATCAGCGACCGTCTTTATCACTAATGCCTATCAGATTGCTATTGATCTTGGTATTACCGCAGTAAGGAGTTTTTTAAAAATCACAAAATTCACGGGTGGTTCTACAAATAATCTTTTTGATAGACAAAATCCAAACGACTTCTATTTTGAGATAGAGGTTTCTCCAATATATTATGACTATGCACAAAAGCAATACATATATGGTAAGTATTCCAACGGCGAATGGTCAATATATAATGATTACAGCAACACGATGGATAAGTTTTCCCTTTCAGTCTCAGGAGCAATAACATTAGGTACACAATGGGGATTTATACAGTCAAGCGGCAATAATAAGATTACGTTGCCGTTATCAGGGTATTATCTCGTTACTGCGATAAACCAAACGGACGGTTCTACAACTTTCACACTGGATACCGCCTCCACCCTTGTTGCGGCACAGTCTCAACAGACGATGCTCCTAACCAAAGCGGCAGGCGAGTGTACAATATCAACAAACAATCATAGTGTTACTGTAATCATTGTTTACCTTGGCAGGATTACGCCAGTAAGGTTTCCTACGACATAAAACACATTTGGTTTAAAGGGCACTTTAAGTTAGATGGAAATCCTTTGACAACTGAATCTCCATACGGTAATATGGACATAACTGAATAACAAAAAGGAGCCGCGCTCCTCGTCTACCAAACAAAGAAAGCGCGACTCCACCCGTAGGCAAGGTCATAGTACCATGCCTCGTTTGCATTGTCAAAGCAAAGGAGGTTTTTTCATGTCCAAAGATTACCGTATGTCTTTTGTCAGGGATGTGGAGACTGCGCTGGCTGCGTCATTCACACCGGAACAGATCGCAGTGATATCCAATATCGTGATCAAGGCACTGGATGCCTATGAGATCATGGAGCGATGCACGGATCTGGTTCCGCTGGATGACAGAAACGAGAAACTGATCAAACGGTATAAGGCTTGTCTGCTGGTGGATGGGAAGTCAGAGAAAACCATCTATCAGTATGACAGGACGCTGCACAGGTTTTCGGATGCAATGGGTAAGCCCTTCCAGGAGATGGGCATCTACGATGTCCGCTTCTATCTTGCGATGGAGCAGGAACGCGGGATCTCAGCCCGAACAAGGGAGAATACCAGAGCGAACTTATCTGCGTTCTTCCAGTGGATGACGGATGAGGATATCATTCCTAAAAATCCCATAGCCAAAATGAAACGGGTCAAGTATCCGGCAGAGGTCCGCAAGCCTTTTTCCGATGTGGAGATCGATGCGCTGCGGAGTGCCTGCAAGACGCTCAAGGAACGTGCGATACTGGAAATGCTCCTCTCAACTGGTGTGCGAGTATCCGAGCTGTCCTCGATGGAAGTAGACGATATCAACATGGATGATTTGTCGGTCCATGTGATCCATGGCAAAGGCGCAAAGGAGCGGATCACCTACACTACTACAGTAAGTGCAAAGCATCTGCGGGCGTACCTGTCTGACCGGAAGGAAAACGGACCTGCGCTGTTTTATAACAGGTTCCACGAACAGATGCAATCCGGCGGCATCAGGCATGTCCTGAATGGGCTGGCGAAAAGGGCGGGTGTTTCCAATGTGCATCCTCATCGCTTTAGAAGAACATTTGCAACCGGCCTTGCCAAACGCGGCATGGAGATCCAGGAGATCCAGAAGCTGCTCGGCCACAGCGATATATCGACCACCATGACGTATGTCTGTGTTGGCGAAAAAGAAACGAAAGCATCATACAGTAAGTATATAGCATAAACATCAGGGGTCCTTCGGGATCCCTTTTATATTGACATCATAGGAGATGAAAGACATGGGCATTGTAACTGGTATCGCATCAATACTGGTCGGAGGGGGACTGTTTGCTTTTGTACAGTTTCTTATCAATAGGCATGACAGCCGAAATGATAAAAACAAAGAAATACTGAAAGCAATCAGTGACCTGGATGCGAAGGTTGAAGAAAGGTTTAAGTCACTTGATGAGAAGATAGACCTTGTTGACGCAAAAGGTGACGAGAGAAATGCAGTCTCTTCACGGGTACGCATCTTGCGGTTTGCTGACGAGATGCAGGAAGACCGTAAGCACAGTAAGGACAGCTGGGATCAATGCCTGTCGGACGTTACGGAATATGAGCGATACTGTGAAGACCACCCAAAGTTCAAGAACGGCCAGACAGCAGCCACGGTTTCGTACATAAAACGTATCTATGAAGAACGTCTGGAGAAACATGATTTTGCTTAAAGGAGGGAATAGCTATGGAACCTACCATCATCGCAACAGTCGCGGCAATCACGGTAATCTGCTACCTGATTGGCGTAGTGTGCAAAGCTACGGGCAAGATTGACAAATGGATCCCGTCCATCGTGGGTGCAGCAGGAGCAGTCCTTGGAGTTGTAGGTCTGTATACTATCAAGGACTTTCCAGCAGGAGATGTTCTCAATGCGCTGGCTGTGGGGATCGCTTCGGGACTCGCAAGCACCGGTGCAAACCAGATCGTGAAACAGCTCCGACAGGACAAGGAATAAGATTGACTCAGGGCATCGCTTGTGCGGTGCCTTTTTTAGGTTATGGGGGTTTGAAATGAAGGAAGGTATTTTCGCCATCATTGTGTTGTTCGCAGTGATTGGATCATTTTACTATCTATGGGTCGTAAAGGGGGAAGGTGACGATGACTGAAACTGCAAGAAAAGTATGGACGTATCTGGTGGAACATGGTCTGACGGAAGCGGGTGCTGCAGGTATGATGGGTAATATCCAGGCTGAGTCTGGTATCATTCCGAACAGGGTTGAAATCCTGTGCCTGAAGCGTTTAAGGGAGAATGGTAAGAACTATACGGATGAGACATATACGGCTGCTGTAGACTCTGGCAAGATTTCCAGAGCGGAGTTTCTCAATCCGTTGCCAGGGAAGAAATACGGTTACGCGTTGTGCCAATGGACGGACCCAAGCCGTAAAGCGGGACTGTATGACCTGTGCAAATCCAAGGGTGTATCCATAGGTGATGCAGATACCCAGCTGGAGTTCCTCTTGACGGAGCTGAAGACTTCCTATGCGGGAGTGTATAAGACTCTCACAACCACCACCGACATCCTGACAGCATCCAATGCGGTGCTGACAAAGTTTGAAAGTCCCTCAGACTGCGGTGCTGCGGTCAGACAGACACGTTACAACTACAGCAAGACTATCTACGATGAATTCAAAGGGATTGTCAGTCCTGCCAAATACAACGCACAGACGGCATATACGGAGAAGCAGGCCATCCAGAAGGTGATCGATATTGCCACCATGGAGATTGGGTATCTGGAAAAAGCCAGCCTGTCGAACCTTGACAGCAAGACTGCGAATGCAGGATCCGCAAACTATACCAAGTACTGGCGTGATGTATACCCAGAATTCCAAGGGCAGCCATGGTGCGCATGCTTCGTCAGCTGGTGCTATATGAAGACATTCGGTCTGGATGTTGCGAAGAAGATGCTGAAGCACTGGCCTTACACATACTGCCCGACTCTGGCTAGCATGACCACAAGCCATAATCCTAGAGTGGGAAGTATCATTATCTTTTACCGTAATGGCGTTTATGCTCACACCGGCATAGTGATAGAAGTATCTGGGAACACGATCATCACCATCGAGGGAAACACTTCTGGTGCATCTGGTATCATCGCAAATGGTGGTGGTGTATGCCGGAAAGCGTATGATGTGAGTACGCTGTCTCCGAACACAAAGTACTTCCATCCCGACTACACACTTGCGGGAGCTGTAAAAGATCCGGTCAAGGAAACCGCACCCAACGAAGACGTAACGTCTGAGAAAAGAGCCACATCCTACGCAGATAAGTACGACAAGGATATCGCTGGCACATATACTGTCACGGCATCTGAACTTAACATCCGCAATGGTGCAGGAAAGAAGTTCGGCATCCTCGGCGTGATCCCGAAGGGAACCAAGGTTGCGAACTACGGTTACTATTCCAAGGTGGGCAAGGTGAAGTGGCTGTACATCCAGGTGGTGTACAAGAACGTGAAGTATACGGGGTTCTGTTCGGGAACGTATCTGAAGAAGGATAATTCGTGATGCATAGTTGGATTTGCACACCTGATTTTTGCTGTAAATCCGTGATGCATTCGTGATGCATTTCGTGATGCATAGTTGATTAAAATGCTGTTTTTTGAACAAATATTTGTATTTTAAACAAATATATGAGTTTCCGGAAACCCGCATAAACACTGGGTTTATCGGGAAACCGCATAGTTGCTGAACCTTCACGGAATCGCCATCGAACGGGTTCAAATCCTGTTGCCCCGATGCTAAAAGCCCAGTATTTACTGGGCTTTTTCATTTTCGTGATGCATTTCGTGATGCATATTTTCAAAATAGCTGTTTACTTTCTTATTCATCTCCTTTGTTTTCTCTTCCATGGTGTGCCGATATACGTTCTTCAGCACTCCATCATTTTTCCATCCACCTCTCTGCATGATATAGGCATCAGGAACGCCAAGTGCATGCTGGATGCTGGCAGAGTAGTGTCTCAGGTCATGAAACCTGAAATGCGGAAGACCTGCATGCTGTAAGCAGTGTTCAAACCGCTTCGTTATCATTGTCGGGTTCAGTTCTGTCACCCTTCCTTTACGGATACCCTTCCATTTCTCAGACACAAAGTCAGGGTAGTCGATGTACCTGTCTCCTGCGTATGACTTCGGGGATTTCACTATCCATCGGTTATCCTTGTCCAGAATCATGTTCTCGCAAACATGAACCACACTTCCATCAATGTTCTCCGCTCTCAGCGCACATATCTCTCCCCTTCGCATCGGTCCGAAAGCAGCCAGAAGGATGGGCAACTCCATAACCGTTCCGCTCACCGTGTCCATCAGACGCTGTATCTCGGCTTCTGACGGCACATACAGCTTCGGTGGTACTTTCTTTGGCAGAACTGTGTGGAGTGCTAATTCTGGTCGATACGCACTCAGGACGGCACTTATAAATCCATGCACGTTACGCACCGTCTTCGGTGAGAGTGTAAGTGCCAGCTCATTAACTTCCTGCTGAATATCATTCTGTGTGATTTTCGAAATCTTAATCTGTGATAACGACTTCATGTACCGATTGGAGTATCCTATATACTCTTTGATTGTAGATGCGGATATGACAGGAGTGCGCTGAGTGATAAACAGGTTCACACATTCCCCGAACGTCATGTCGGTCTTACCGTGGTCATGCATGCTGATGTACTGCGTAGCTTTAATTTCCGCAGCCTTTTTAGTGCTTGCCGTGAATGACTGGTAGTGCCGTTTGCCGTTCACATCCGTGTAGTCGTAAGCGTACACCCGCCACGATCCTGATGGGAGTTTTCTTGCGGTTGCCATAGTTTCCCCTTTCTATGTTAAGAAAAAGGTGCTACAATGACATTGTGTTTGGTCTTACATTGCAAGCACCTTTCATGCCGTCTACCTGTTGCCGCAGGTGGGCGGTTTTTATTATTCAGATATTAATCCTATATCATCCTGCGGAGCACTTTCTGTTACAGGTTGCTGGTAAGTTCGGACGGGTGGATTTTCGGGAACGCCGACAAAACAGTACAATCTTTTCTTTCCTATCTTAGCCCATATCTTTGTAACGCCTGGCCTCTTCGCCTTGACAATACCTTTTTTATTGACAGTAGCAATTCTTTTATTATCGCTTGACCATTTGACTTTCTTCTTTGCTTTATTTCCCTTGACTTTGAGCTTGAATGTTTTTCCGATCTTGAGATTGATGCCCGTTTGATTTAACCTGAGTTTGGCTTGAGCGGATGTTGATGGTATCAAGACAGTTAATAGCAACATCAAGAACACAACCATCCTTTTTAGTTTCTTCATAATTTCTTTTTCTCCCTTCTTTTACAACATCTTCATAACAACGAGTGATGGCTCAAATATTACACAGTAATCTCCGTGAGAAACATAGATGCCGTATTTGCTACGGTATCTGTCTATTGCATCTCCAAGATATTTTTCTGTTACGCCCAAGAATTCTGCCATTTCATACATGTTACAACAGCCTGCCGTATACGCACTTATAATCCCATCGATGCCCACCAAGAGATTATATCCCACAAGCCTGGCATCCATTTCCTGTTTTCGATTATTGGGATTGCGATAATCAATAATGTCACCTGCGCTTGTTCTTGCGTGTCCAATTTCTTCCGCTAACGTCTGCTTCTTCTCTCTGACGGGAAGGGTTTTTCGTATGGCTATTTTATTATTCCGTATCAGTCCATCATATAGATGTAGGTCAACTTCTTTGACTACAAGGTTTTCCTCTTCTGCGATATTGAGCAATGTATCATAATTCATCTTACACACCTCAAATTCAACGCTGTTGTGTTGCTTACTCACATCCTATCATTTAAGGTGGTTAAAATTATTACCATCATAAATCCTTAATGATTTTCATGTCATGGTCATGCTCTTCTTTATCAAACGTCTTCTCACGATGAGCAGCCAGTAGTTCTTGTTCTGCATTTTGGATGGTGAGAAGGTTGTCCACATACTTTTCAGTCTTTGTTCGGTTTTCCTTTGTTAGTTTGTGTATCTTTCCTGCGATCCTCCATTCTTGAGCGGTCGGTATGTCTTCCGGTTTGGCATTACGGAACTGCTCTAAGCTGTTTTCAATTTCTTCTGCGGAATATGTGAATACAGAATAGGTTTTCTTGTTTTGCGCATCTCCACGGTTAGTTGTTTGCCCCATCAAATAATCCACCGAAACGCCAAGAAAGTTAGCAATCAGGATGGCGTTCTTCCCAGTTATCAGGTTGTTTCTCTTCTTCCAATTAGAAAGCGTAGACTGCCGGATACCCGTCCCCCTACTTACGTCAGCAACGGTGATCCCCTGCTCTTCAAGCAGTGCTTCGAAAATACTATACATAATACCACCTCTAAAATTGTGCATTATTTACAAACTTCCAAAATGTGTAATTTAGGCATTGACTACCAAAATGTGAAGTGATATTATCAACTCAGTCGGGGCTTCACAAAATGGTAATCGCCTTAATTCACTTAGGGGAAGTGTGTAAGGAGATGATATCACAAATGTGAAGTGTTAGCAATAAGAATTTCACATGATGGGAGGTGAAAAAGTGTACGAAAAGTTTGCAATGCTTTTGGAAGAAAGACACAAAACGGCAAGCCAGGTTTCCAGAGACACAGGCATTGCAGAGAATATTTTCTCGTATTGGAAATCCGGCAGAAGCAAACCAAAGGTCGATAAACTTATGATTTTGGCACAGTACTTCGATGTGCCGGTGACATTCTTTCTTGAAGGGATGGATGAGCAATGCCAAAAGTAAAACCGCTAATCAAGAAGGATCCCCGTGAGGTCAACGTCCTTTCGGAAATCGGTGCAACGCTGGCGACTCTTGGAGTCAGCCGGAAAGAACTGGCACAGCGATGTGGGATGAAACCATCAACACTCAACCTGCGTATGCATGACATTGCCAGTATGCGGTTAGGGGAGCTGTGGGCGATACAGGACCTGCGGGAAAAGATGGGAGTCAAGATAAATGATGACTCACATGGGAAGTTTGGGAGTTGAGATAAATGAGGGGTAAGGACATGGGAGACAGGAAGTTAAGCAAACGGGAGAAATTCCTGGAGCAGACGCTGATCAAGACAGTCGCAGGTGCAATCATCGCATTCATGGTGAGTATTGCAATGCCCGACTGGAACCGTATGGACTGCATGGTGTGCTTCTTCGCACTATGGTTTGTGCTTGTGAATGTTCTGGGGGATGTGTTCCGGCTGATTGAGTTTTTGAGAAGGAGATATCTATGAGTGAGTATGTGATACGCATCGACCAGAAAGGTGCTGATGCCGATGTTCCTGACAATGCTGTGGTGATGACCATCGACAACCTGATGGATGCAGCTTCCAGTTTTCGACTTCTGGTGGATACGGTTTTAGGTTTCGGAAGTGTCGGAACGAGAATTTCCATCACTAAGGTTTCCGAAGACAAGCCAACCAAGACGGATATGGAAAAGACACTGCAGAATCTTACATATCTGACAGGGGGTATGCGTGATGCCGACAGTTGATCCTGTCCGGCTGCTTCAGGAAAAGCGCAGGATAGTGCGACAGATGCACCAGAACGTCAGGGATGAGCAGATTTCCGGTCTGGCAAAGAAGGAACTGCTGATGTGTCTGGGATTGTGGGACAGTGAGAAAGAGGGTGAGATAAATGACGGAAGCGGAGAGACAGGCATATCTCAGGTTCATGTGGGACCCGCGGAACAGCCATAACTGCGATGAGTGTCCTGAGAACAGTAACAGCAGGCCATTGCCTTGCGGGCAGCAGAACTGCTGGGTCGATTGCCACACCTTGGCTGATGGAAGTCGAAACCGTGGGGTGGACTGTAACACTCTGACTGGAAAGGAAGGTGATGCGTCATGAAGCATAACTTCCCGAAAGGTCCGACAAGGGAACAGGGGGATGTAATTGAGGCGGCGGGATACGACCGTTGGAGCTATCTGGTGGTATCGGAAACCGATGATGTGCTGACGATATGCGCAAGGATTGATGACCACAATGTCATTAAGATATCAAAAGAAACGGGTGAGCGAATTGGTCCCAAAATGCAAACTGGCTGAAGACACGGGGAATGCCAAACAGCCAGAATGCGAGTGCTTTATTGGAGATTTAAGTATAGCACTCATCATATCCAATGTCCAGAAAAAAGAAATGCTCCAACCACTGCCGCCAACAGTGACCAGAGCAAAAAGGATTATATCAGAAAGGATTATAGCAATGGTTGAATGGAAAATCAAGGGGATTTATAAGGCTGACGCAAACGCAGTCTATAACGAGATTACTTCCATCGGTGAAAACGTTAAGCCGTCAGAAATCGTGGAATACGCACGGGATGAGAATACTGAACTTCACAAACTCTTCACCTGGGACGATACGGTTGCTGCGGAACGCTGGCGTGAGAACGAAGCTAGATGCATCATCAGGAACATTGTCATTGTTAAAGATCAGGATGACAAAGACGAAGACAAAAAAACTGTAGTGGTGCGAGCAATCGTGTCCACTGGTGAAAGGACGCAGGGATACACAACAATACAGAGAGTTGTTAAAAATCCTGACGCATACGAAAGGCTGCTTGCTTCCGCATTTGGGGAACTGAGAGCGTTTAAGAGGAAGTACGAGACTCTGTCAGGCGATCTTTCTGAAGTATTTGAAGCAATAGATATGGTCTGCTGATAAATGCGGATCCTGCCCAGATGGGCAGATGTGAGGGTGCAATCAACCTTATAACCGCTTCCTACTGGACGGCATACTGCGGAACACTTCTTTACTGAACAGGCCGCTGCGTAACCGAACAATACAAATCTGATTGTTCCTTCACACCTGCTCACCAGGTGGGCAATACTCGACAGGACAGCAACTAGACTGCTTCTTACAGCACCTGACTCAACCTCAGAGTACACAACCATCCATCGTTTCTGGTGGATGCGAGAGGATGAATTGAACGGCAATGAGCTGCATCGAGTACTACGTTACAGCTTAAAACATAACAGCACCATTTATTCATCTTCCGGCATCTGCCTGAAACCGGCAGACATACAATCCATGACACCACTGAACGTGCCAAAACTAAATATGACGCGACAGAAACTGACACCGCATTACACCTTAAAACTTGTGGATTGAATATGGTTGAGAAACCAGTAATAGGACAGGTGACAACTGGACAATGCTGGACAAAACATCACAACACACTACAACGCTTCTCAATCATACTCAGTCCATAAGTGGAATAGAGTACAACATCGCAAAGCACACTACAAAACTTTTCATTACAGAACAGCACAGAACATAGCACATTGACAATTTGGCTTTTGATGGAAGGTGGAGACACCTTACCGCTCCATTTTGAATGATATGAAACAACTACATTCAACAAAACTGTATATGACGCTATAGGACATGACTCCACTTTCCATGAGTAGCCAACTCAAATATTAAACAGAGGATAAACTTACAGAACAGAACACAACGCAGCATTGATTGTTGCGGATTGCTGAGAAGCAAAAACGTTTCAATATAATAACGCGCAAGACAGCGTGGTACACAACAGAACATAGCTTCTCAGCTACCCGGAGCATTCAATCTCCAAAGCATAACGGACAGAACCAAACAAAGAATCACCTAGGTAAACAAAACACTACACCGCAACTTTAACCGTTGCGAAGGGCTGAAAAGCGAACGCGACATGACAATAAAGGACAGACCATATCTGCGCTTAACAGAACAATAATGAACAACAGCTTCTCAGTCTTTCGGAGCGATTAACGTTCCAGCGCGACTTCACAAGTCGGAATAGATACATAACTAAGAAGGTTCCATCTCCTGATACAGCTGGTGTGGCTGTCAAATGGTCATAGGAGTGAAAGAGGATCGTGACCATCTCCTTATAATCACACAACATTGGGTGTTGCGTGAGGGTTGAGTACCTTTTGAACTCAAGTGAAAAGCGCAGAACCGCAACAGCATTGGACAGCGAAGAACTATACACTACTCGACTCTCGCGGAGCATCCAAGCTCCCCGACATATCTGCCGCCAACAGGTACGGTCGGAACACTAATACATCTCATTACAAAAAGGAGGATTATATCATGGCAACAAAGAAAGTCGAAACAATCGAAACTGGAATCGCCCTGGAGCAGATCAAACCGCAGACGATGATCGTCACGGTGAACGGTACTTCCGACCTGATCCTGTGCAAGAAGAGCAGAAGCTACGAGAGAGAAGAGGTCTTCAAACAGTCTCATCCGAAGGGAACGAAAATTCCGGCAGAGTATCAGCAGCCGTACAGTCTGTTTGAAAAGCTGATCACTTCCATTCACTGGCTGAACCCGATTGAGTTCCACGATGACGATTACTCCAAATATACGGAAGAAGAGTGGAACCGCTACATGACTGAGAACAAGCCCTGTATCCTGGCAAACTCTTGGATGGGATCCTTTAACGAAGCATTTATCAGTTGTGGCTTTAAGGACAGCACCGGCAAAGCGGGTACGGACCTGAAGCGCACCATCAGCTTTGAGACACTGACTCCCATCACATTTGCGAGAGCAGGTTTTGATCAGCATCTGGCTCAGACTTCCGGTCTGTCAAGAACAAACGTGCTGACACAGCAGAATGTCTTCTCTGGCTGGACAGCAGATGTGGAAGTTCATTATCTCCCGATTGCATTTCCGAAGGAAACGGTTCTGGCAATCATGCAGTGCGCAGGTTCCTTCATCGGGGTCGGTGCAAGACGCAAAGAAGGATACGGCAGATACGAGATCACCAACGTTAAGGAGATATTCTAATGAGCGTCACATACCGATGCCCGTTACAATGTCCGATCTACAAATCCTGCTTTATCTGCAAGACAAATTCCAAATTGCCTGCCGACACGGTGTTCCTCATCAAGTGTCCGTGTCGGGGGCATAACATCGCAGTATCGGCAGAGGACATACATCGGGCAATTATTAAGAGCAATAAAGAAAAGGGAGAAACCACAAATGAACAATACAGATGCACTCGGAGCACTCAAAGACATGATGCAGTACGCATCGCTCAACAAGTCAGATAAGGATGCGAAGGAACCCAGTATCATCGTCAAATCAAAAGACGATAGCGTTTCTGTTAAAATCGCAGGCAGCGATATCGACATACTCCATATGTCGGTGGCATTCATGGACGGAGTTATGGAAGCAATGAATAAATCAGGCGGTCCGCTTTTCGCACTTGCACTGGCTGCAGTATTAACGAAGCGGATCTCGGAAATCACGCATGACATTGCGAATGATAAGGAAGGGGATGATGAAGAGTGAATATTAAGCTGAAGCATGTTCTGATTGAAAACTTTAAAGGCATCCGAGAGCTGGAAATCAGCTTTGGAGACGCAACAATTATCAGCGGTCAAAACGCATCCGGCAAAAGCACAGTCGTGGACGCTATTGACTGGCTCTTGTTTGATGTAGACAGCCAGGGGAGCAGCACATTCTCCATCAGACGCAAAGATGAGAACGGTAAGGACATCGACAACATCGAGATCAGGGTTGTCGGCACTCTGGATGTGGATGGCACAGAGGTAGAGCTGTCCAAGACGCAGAAGCAGAAATGGACGAAGCATCGTGGCAGTACGGCTCCCGCGTTTGAAGGGAACGTCAATGAATTCCAGATAGACGGTTTTCCTGCGAAGAAGTCTGAGTATGAAGCCAAGATCCGCTCCATCATAGATGCCGGTCTGTTTGAACTGCTTACTAATCCGAGGAAGTTCGCTTCAATGAAGTGGCAGGATCAGCGGAAGATCCTTCTGAAGTTCGTTTCGGAAATCACGGATGAAGACATCCTGAATACGGATCCTATGAAGTACGAGCCAATCAAGGCAGATGTACTTGCGGCAGGTGCAGACAAGGCAAGAGAGAAAGCACAGGCTGCGCTGAAAGCACTGAAGAAAGAACAGCTTGAGTATCCTGTCAGGATTGATGAAGCCACCAGAAGCAAGGGCGAGACTTCCCTGACCGAGGAAGAGATAGTAAAAGCCATTGCGGAACGTGAAGCCGATCTGGAAGCCATCCAGAATGAGCGTGACAACCTTTCTGCGGCACTTAAATCCGTGGGTGATGTCCAGAACCAGATCATGAACACAAGGCTGAAAATGGGCGAAATAGCGAACCGTATCGCCACGGAAAACGCAAAAGCAGCGATGGTGGCAAGGGAAGCTGTCCAGAACGCACTGCATGAAGTCATGGATATTGAACAGAAACGCGACAAGGCATGTGACCAGGTTGCCGTTTATAAGAAGTCATTGGATGAAAGCACCGCAGAGATGGAAGAGATCAAGAACACATATCTCACCATCAGGTCAAGAGCAATGCCACATGACGAGACAGTGTGCCCGACCTGCGGAAGGGAGTTTCCTGCGGACAAGATTGCCGAAGTGCAGAATGAATTCGATAAACGCAAGAGCCGTGACCTTGACCGGACAAAGCGCAAGGGTGACATGCTCAATGCAGAAATCAAATCTACATCTGAGAAGATCGACAACCTGAATGACTTGATCGGAAAGCTGACAGCGATGGTCATGGAAGCGGATGTGAAACACAAACATGCAGAAGAAGCAGTCAAGAACGTTCCCGTGGTCGATTACCATACGGTTCCTGAATATCAGGAACTGGAGCAGCAGATTAAGGAGCTGGTAGAAAAACTCGCCACCATGGATAACGGTGATGCCCAGAAGGAAGCACTCGCCAAGCGTGAAGCTGAAGCCAGAAACGCCGTAAACGACCTGAATGCGGAACTTGCCATCATCACATCAAACAAACGTATGGATGAGCGGATTGAGTCTCTCAGGACGGCACAGCTTGACTGCGGTCAGCGGATCGCAAGTCAGGAGCAGGTGGTCTACCTTCTGGAAGAGTTTACAAAAGCCAAGATGGATATGCTCTCTGACCGGATTAACAGCAAGTTCAAGAAGGTCCGTTTCAAACTGTTTGATTATCTCATCAATGGTGGCGTGAAGGAAACCTGCGTGATGCAGATAAACAGCAACGGTTCCTATGTGGATTACGGCAGTGCAAATAATGCTGCGCGGATTATCGGTGGTCTGGATGTGATTGATGCCCTGTCCGGCTTATACGGAGTCACGGCACCTATCATGATTGACAATGCCGAAGCAATCAATGACTACAACATCCCTGAGATGGATGCGCAGATGATACTGCTGAAAGTGTCGGATGATAAGAAACTTACGGTCACCACATAAGGAAGGAGTCTTTTTGACAATGCGGACCCCCCTCATACGCAAAACAGATGACGAAATACCATCGAGTAACATTAAGGAGAAAGCGGTTTTTACACCGCTTGGTGCGTCCAATCACTCAGCTACCGAGCGCGAAATTCACGACTATTACGCGACAGATCCAAGAGCAGCAGAACTGCTGCTTGAGGTCGAAAACTTTTCGACATTCATCTGGGAACCAGCATGTGGCGAAGGTCATTTAGCAAAGGTTTTTGAACGTGCTGGTTATAAGGTTTTCAGTAGTGACCTAATATATCGCGGATACTGTAGTAGATACGGTTTTAAACAGTCGTTTGATTTCATGATGTATGATGGCAGGTTCGATGGAGACATTGTCACAAATCCACCATATACCAAAGGGGCTGAATTTGTTGAAAAAGCGATTGAGACAATCACTGATGGACATAAAGTTGCAATGTTCCTCAAATTGCAGTTTCTTGAAGGGCAGAAACGCCGCAAGTTCTTTGAAAAATATCCACCGCGAACAATCTATGTGCTCTCTAGCCGCATTAAATGCGCTAAAAACGGGGATTTTGACAGTATAGGTTCTTCTGCGGTGGCGTATGCCTGGTACGTCTGGGATAAAGGATTTACTGGCGCGCCGCAAATCCGATGGATTAACTGATTTTTATAGAAACTCTTAATAACCGCATAATTCATGAAGGGAGTGCAAATGAACCTCATAAAAGTAAAATTCCTCCGCAACGGCAAAGCATCCGGCAGACCGTACACATACGAGTCGCAGGTTCCCGTGGAAGTAGGCAACCTTGTCCAGATTAACGATACATCCATCGGAGAGGTTGTTGAAACCGATGTGCCTGAGTCTGAGATCGAGAGTTTCCGTGGAAGTCTGAAGTGTATTGTC
>Ga0326513_10001643_pt1 | contig 17088 bp, 27 predicted proteins | sample 2_2465_0518_D_FD_203654 | JGI IMG/M metagenome (GOLD analysis project Ga0326513, IMG submission 203654) | Bovine rumen microbial communities from UC Davis, California, United States - 2_2465_0518 | ecosystem: Host-associated > Mammals > Digestive system > Stomach > Rumen | place: USA... | reverse complement strand
CGCCTTGACCTTCAGATCGTGCCATGTTCGGCAGCTTATTCTTTTGCCGATATGTATGTCCTCAAGCTGGCTTGCTAATTCTGACATTTTGCTCATGTTCTGATTCCTCCACTCTTTCCTTGCACCCGTCCACATAGCACCACAACCCGCCGTCGTTGTCCGCCCAGAACGGGATGTCCTATTCTTTACAACTCGAAATATTCATATCCTGACTCCGTACTATCGACATTCCTTGTGTTCATCAGATAAAGGTCTATCCACTGGAACACGCCTTTGCTCGTTTCAACTATCCACGGATGTTTTCTGATAACCCTTGCCCGTCTGCCCTGCGGGATCTTCAGCTCTTCACCGATCCAAACCGTGTCTCGGTATGCTGCAACCTTCCTGACTGTAACCTCGTTTATTCTGTCTTTTGCCATTGACACATATTTGAATTGTGCAATAGGCACCGGATATTTCTGTTTGCTCACGCTTCCCTCCTCTGATCCTTTATTCTTGCGTTATCAACGGCGCTCTCTCTGGTGGTAAATGTCACATAGCAACTCAAGCACCGTCTATACCGCTTATATGTCTTGCCTTCATTCCGTCCACAATAGACGGTTATATTTTCAGATCCGCACCTCGGACAGGTCATTTCCTCAACCTCCTCCCGCAATTCTGACAATACCGCCCACTGTATGAGACTTCCTCACAGTCTGGACAGTATGGTTTCGTGTATAGTATTGTCTTACCGTCCTCGTCTGCTCCGTCCTCGACCTCAACCTCTGGAAGAGTTGACGGGATGATCTGCTTCCGTATTGCCTTCCCGACATTCACACCCATACATTCCCACTTGTCCAGCTCGTCAAGGAATGCTTCCTGTATCTGTATCACATCCGCCCCTCCTTCCGTCTGTATATGTTCTGTATGCTCAACATTGTGCTGACCGCCAACTTCTCCGCCGTGTCCTTCAGATCCTCGTCGCCCTGGTCTCTGAAATAATCATTCAGTGCTGACATTTCATCCCGCAGACCTTGCCAGAACTCGTCGCTATCGTCTGGATCTGAATATTTCTTGAAGATTTTCCAGAGCTCGTTGAAAATCTTGTTGAATTTTCTCAATTTGTTCTCTTCCATCATTCCTCCTGTTCGAACGGGTCACATTCCGCATCCATAAAATCCTCTTCCTCTTCCTGTTCCATCCACTCCGTAGTCCATTTGAACTTGATCACGTCCGTTCGGTCATTTAACATCCGCCTGCTTTCAATTTCGTAGTACAACGGGATGAATTCGTCTTGTATGCCCGCCTCTCTGTCCTTTGCGATCTCGATGATGTTTGTCCCCTGCTTAAAGTGAAGGTTGATATCATCTTCTTTGACCTTTTTGGGATCACAGAACTCATTGATATAACCCTTTCTGAAGTCGTGATTATTCCGGTGCACGATGAAAGCAGAATCAACAAGATTTCCAATGTTCCCAGTTCCCGATATATCCGTCAACCTCAAGAATGTGACTGTCTTCCGCGGATGCGCCACAAGCGCCACATGACAGTTGTATTTCTTTGCCATCTCCGCCAAATTCAACATCAGGGTTGTTTGTGCTCTGTATTCGTTCGTGTCCAGATCGCCGACATTGATGGTCATAAGGTTATCCAGGATGATAAGGTCAGGCTTTGATTTTAGGATCTGCGCTTCAATCTCGTTCATGAGTTTTTCATACTCTGATCCGTAGCTGTTGTTGTAAACCCATAACCGATCACCGATCCACCGCGCTACCTTGTTCTTGATTTCATCCGGTACAAAGTAGTATGTGCTTCCGTCCTTTTCGTATTCCCTGCCGTATTGTCTTCCCGCTGCCTGTTGGATTAACCACCGTGAGAACCGTTTGTCGGTAAGCTCTCCAGAGTAGAACAGGACATTGTGGTCATCATTCACGGCATGAAGTGCAATTTGTGACAGGATGGTTGACTTTGCCGAACCACGCAACCCACTCCATACACTGACCGCACCCTTCATCAGTCCATGGGTCTTCTTGTCGATGATGTCAATGTGGGTTTTGATGTATTCATTGTCCGGTGTAGGCTTCTGGATGATCTCTTCAACCGTTTCCCATGTCGGCCCATTCTCGACATTGATTTCCTTCTTCTTCCTGTCCCTGTTGTGCCGTTTCCATCCTTCCTCTATTGCCCTGTAAAAATCCTCGTTTCGTTTTTCGTAGGCATCCGGCTCAAATTTCAACCGTACATCCTGCCACTTTTTACCCTCGCAAGAACTATGAAGACATCTAAAGCCGATCGCTCCGGATGGTTGTTTCAGTATCATGGAATCAGGTGCCGTATGGTTGGAGTCAAACGGGCATTCATCCAGGATATATTTTGTATATCCATTACCGGCCTTGACCGTGTACTTTATGCCGTAATTATTCATCCAGTCTTCAATGTCAAATTCTGACGGTGAATAATTATTGTACTTTGCCGGTCTGATTTCTTCCTCTTCGATTTCTCCTGCCAACTTCTCAAGGTATATCTTTTGGGTCTGCCTCAGGTCCTTCACATCACCATCTATCAGCGCCAACCTATGAGGCCGATCACTTGTGCTTGAACCCTTCTGTGCCATCGTGCCATACAGCTTGCATATTCGACTTGGGTTATGGTTCGCCGTATCGACCATTACAATGTCGTTGTTGAACAGCATCGCCAATGAGTGAAGGCAGCGTTTAACCAGGTTGATATTGTCCTCATTGTTTGCAAGTCCGATTCTGTAAAGAAGATGGTACCCGTTCCCGCTGAAGGCCTTGACCGGTTCCTCAAATCCCTGCCCCTTCAGAAACACATAAACCTTTTGCGCCAATTCCTGAGCCGCTTCTAATTCTTCCTTTGTACTGGATATCCCTGTCGGCCTTATCGGGTCAAAGTCTATGAACAGCCATTCAATGACCTCTATCTCTTTATCCGATGTAGTGTTCTTTACTGCCAGGAATCTGTTCGCCTGCTGCCGACTGTATAAAGAGTCCATCGGCTTGTTGAGTGTGATGTATGTATTGGTGTTCCTCAGGTCCACGGTCTTAAATGCCTCGATCAGTGTGTCCGCGTCTCTGAAATACCCGCTGATAGGTTTGCCATTCCCCATGATCCTGATCTCAAACAGTTCACCGTCTGGTTTTAGCTGCGCGATCGCCTTCCGTAATTCTGTTTCGTTTATTAGTCCATCGTTCCTCATTTATTCCTCCACAAAAAAATCTGAATGCGCGGAGCGCTTATTGACATTTTTATATTCATTTTTAATGTCATTCTTAATATCATTCTTAACATTATTGTTTGTAACTCGTTGGCTGACTTGTTTGATGTCTTGTTTGATGTCTTGACTGATTCTCGTTTGCTGACTTGTTGGCTGACTTGTTGGCTGTTTGGTTGTTGGCGAAAAATCTTGGTAAACACTGTAATTTACTATCGTTATCAGCAATCCGCGGTTTGTCCTTTCCTGCCATATCATCCCTTCATTTTCAAGTAAATTGAGATATCGGCTCACTCGTTCTCTGCTCCAATGCCATCTATCAGCCAGGTGTCCTAATGATGTCCATTTTTGACCTCGTTTAATGTTGATTTTTGACACCCCCATCAAGAACGAACTATCTTTGTGATTTGCCATGAGTATTAAATCTATCCATGCGGCTCTTTTTCCGAACGGTTCTGCATCCTGCCATAAAACATTTTCTTCTATACTTCTGAAAATTTTTACATATCCAGTACTCATGTGTTCTCTCCTAAAATCTTTATGATCTCCCGTCCTGCTTCCTTCCTGTCGCAAAATCGGATGTCAACCCCGTATTCGTCCCGGATCGTGCAGAGGCTTTTGTATAGTGATTTGCCCTTGACTGCCCTTGAGTTGTATTTAAGCCGTGGATTTTCCCACCACCAAACATCTTCCAGGCATTCAAGCGGTTCTTCTATGAGTATGATCAGCCGTCCTTGTGACTTGATAAGCTCCTCGCGGAATCGTTCGTGTTGTTGGCTGCACACATTTCCGGCAATTTCAACCAGACTCTTCTTTGTGTCAATGCTCAAAATGATAAGGTCCTGCAGATCCTTCTTGTGAATGTTTTCAGCTCCGCGCTCGTCGATAATCTTCTGGATGTCGTCGGTGATCCTGATGTAATCCCCAAACGGGATGCGCAAGGGTACAAGTTCCACCCCCTCACGCATCATCTGGGAATGTTTGCGCCTGTTTGAGGCCCCATGCTTACCGATGAGCTGATTTTTATCGACTCCGATCTTAATCAAAAGGGATCTCCTCATCTGTTCCCTCAGGAACATTCACAAAGCCATCATCTGAATTACTGGAAGCGGCAGCGGATGCCTTCTCTAACTTGTCAGCGGGGATGCTCTGTTCTGTGACTTTGTTGTAATCACAAAACCATCTGATCTTGCGGCGCATTTTGGTTTCGCCGTTGTAGGTCTCCTCAACATTTCCAAAGACAACTCCGATCTTCTTGTTTTTGAACTGTGAAGCGAAATCATTGCCCCACTTGATGTCTGTCTCCTTGATCCCGTTCGAATCGGCATAGGCCTTCATGAATGACTTGAATCCGCGTGTACAAGCTCCGCCGTATTCCGTTGTGATGTAGTTGACTGCCTGGTTCGGATATTTCTTGTCAGGTCTGACATCCTTCTTGAACTGTTCCGTGAAATACCCTGCCTGTGGGTCCTTCTTGTCAAAGTCGATACTCACGACAACCATCGGATCTCCGTTTTTTGTCTCCCTTTCAGAGACATTCTTGATGACGGCATAATGACCGCCCAATGTGACGGGGACAAAATCCCCTCCGGCCTGCGTGTTCTCATAATTAGTTGGTTTTTTCATCTTTTTTTCTCCTTTTTGTTATGTTTGCTTGACCTTCTATTGTTTGCCTGTTCTTTTGCCGTTGCCCATCTACAATTAGACGGTTCATAATTTCCATCATTGTTGATTCTGTCAATGCTCAAATCGTCTCTGTAACCATGTGACAACGCCCATTCTTGGAAGGATTCAAAACTGTTCAACCATTCATCACAAATGATGATTCCTCGACCGCCCCAATCTTCATAATGCTTTTCGTTTGAGTTATAACAGCGTGTTTTCATACCGTAATAAATGCGATACAAACGATTATTCCTTGCGTTGTATTTTGTTCCGGCTTTATTTCTTGCAATAACCAATTCTGAATTGTAGCAACCGCAACTCTTTGTCTTACCTATTTTCAAACGCTGACTATGTGCAACTATTGTCTTTCCACAATCACATTTGCATTCCCAGAGTGAATTTCCATTCGCATCTGAACCAACTTTTTTAATAACAAGCAATCGTCCGAATCTTTGATTTTCAAGTGATAATGGCTTTCTCATGTTTCTAACTCCATCCGTAAAAGTCTCTTATTTTTTCATCCACATACTTCAGATTGTTTTCAATCTCAACTTCATCATCAGCGAAGAGCTCCTCGGGTGTTTTTGTGATGTCGAACCCGTCTGTCTGTGTTCTGAAGAAGTGCTTGCCATTGTCTGACATACACCTGATACAGATTGTGACCATTCCCTCCAGGCAGACTTTGTTATCTATCAGCTTGCCGATGGTCCTGATCTTCGTCTCTCCGATGTCGTTGGTGTCCTCATGCAGAATGATGTAAACAATGACATCCTCCGGCACATCCTTCTTGATCTTCTGGACAAGAAAGTACATGGTGTCGGCAATGTCATCGTACATATCAAAACTTGCATTGCCCTTCTTGTTCCTGTGGTTGTCCATGAAGTGATGTGTCATCAGATACCCTGCATCATCAATTACCGCCGTTTTGCAGGGCATTTTATTAAGTTGTGTTATAATGGTGTCCAGAGAATCCGTCCGGCATATATATTTGAAGGTTTTTCTAAAAGGCAGCGCCTTTCCTTCTATATTGATAAGCAGTATCTCGTCCTCGCCAAAGAACTTGAGTGATCTGCTTTTGCCGGACCCGGATTTTCCGTAAAGCAAAACAGGAAGTCCCATATCCTCACCCCTTTCTAATAACAACCGTTTTCTTTACTGCCTTCTTTGCCGGAGCGTCCTTGCAGATGTATAGCTCGCCCTTGTAGGTCCATCCGGTCACGGCTTTCAGATCCGATTTTTTGATATGCTTCTCCGTTGCGTTTTCCTTTATGGCATCCTCTTCCTTGACCTTCTGCGGATAAACCACAAACACCCTACCGGTCTTGCCTGGCTCTTTCCAAATCTCACCGATCATTCTTTTTCCTCCTTTCCTTCGTCTTCGATCTCAACAACCCTTGAACACCAAAGATCTGCAAAGTGCAGGATCAATGACAAAATTGTTTCCTTGCCGGAGTATGAGTATTTCAGCTCTGAATACATGCCGTTGTGGTACAGAATGGCGAACTCCTCATTCTCTGACAGATAAATCCATCTTTCAGCCTCAACAATGCTTCTGATCTCATGCGGGACATAGAGCAAGTCAGGGTTCGTCTTGTACGGTTTAGCCGCTGCCTTTCCGCTCTTGAGCACATTTTCAACATAATTCGGCTTGTTGAATGCCCCCATCTTCCCCAGATCGTGTAGCAAGCTGACAATAACCAGACTGTCATCAGCGATAAGCCTTCCCCAGGCTTCATTGAGTTTTCTGGCATATTCCAGAACATTCAAAGAGTGTTTTGCCAGTCCTTCCGGCTCTGCCAGATGGAAGGACCCGGAGCATGGTGCCGTGAAGAATTTGCCCTCTTCCATTGCGGTGATGAGGTTGTCAATGCCGTCTCTTTCGGTCTTCTTCAGCTCATCAATGATCTTTTCCTTTGGGGTCATATGATCTCAACCTCCTTCGTCTCGCCCAGTTTCAACAGCAGATCACCGATCGCATGAATGCTGATGGTGCTTTCGTGGTTGCTGATCGTGTCGTGATACAAATTCTCGATGTTGTCTCTGAACAAAAGCAGTCTTGCGTGTTCTTCTTCCAGATCCTTCCAATTAACCTCGCTCATTCCTCGTCCTCCTTCTCAGGTATTCCCAGCATTGCCTTGACCTCTGATCCGTTGAAGTATTTTTCTGACTTCGCCCTGTTGGTCATGATGTCCAGCATGATGTCGGCCTGCAAAAGCCTCTTGTACTCCGCGATTGTGATTGTGATTTTACTGTTGTCTTTCATGTTTTTTCTCCTTTCATCCTTCTGCCTCTATCAGCTGATAGAATGCTTTTCCTCCGGTCAGCTTCATGATCTCGACGCATCTTTCGTAGTTGTCCCGGTAGATGTCTACCGTCTGACCTGTTTCTATCGTTCCAAGGTGCCGGCCCTTTTTTACTTTGCTTTCACCTTTGCCGGTGTCCTTGCCGTACCCTGTGTCCAGAATCTCAAACACACCGATCACCTCTCCTGGCTTTCCGTTGTCGTTCAAATAAATCACGACCGCCTTCCCGTACCATTCCTGACGGCCTGCTGCGATACCTTCACGCATCCGATCGCCACGGCATCCTGTCGGATTTTCTGAATAGTATACGGTGATATTGACGGGTTTGATCTCTGGTTGAAGCTCCGCGCCCCAAACGGTGTCCGGAATCGTAAGTCTGCCGATCAGCATTCCCATTAAAATCCCAACCAAAAGGGCCCAGTGTTTTTTGTCGTGCATCTTTACCTCCTACTCTGAAATTACTTCATTAATTGCGATTATTACCGTTGCCAATTCAGACAGTTTTGCGTACTTTTGTTTGAATGCTATCAATTCGGCATAAGCATTTCTCAAGACAACTTCTCGCGTGTTTTCATTGGTTAAAGCATCTTGAATGTTAAGGAATAAACCTTTTTGACCTGGTTTTGTTCCTGATTCAATATTGACAAATGCTCTGGTCGGTTCTTTGTCTTCCTCAACAATTACCAAACAATGAAGGATCTGATTTGCCTGATACTTGCGGAACTTGTCGGCTGCCACCGTGTCATTCCATTCAAACAAAGGATGTAGAGGGCTATTAGCGGATTTTGCATTTTTTACGATTATTTCAGAAGATATCGCGCCTTCTTTGGCTTTTATCTTCTCGATTTCTTCGCCGACAACCTGTGCTTTGACTTTGTAATTGTAATTAGACCACTGATAAACCATCGTTGATTTTTCCTCCTTTCCTATAAAATTGGCATCCATGCCTGCCGGACCATGTCACGCCACTTCTGACCCTGACTTACCCTGACTTACCTTGCCATACCGAACCTCGCCTGCCACGCCTTTACGGACCTCTCCGAGCCGCAACGCACCGCACACCAACTCGCCCCGCCTTGCCTGCCTTGCCAAACCTTGCCTAGCCTCACCGAACCCTGCCGTGCCCGGCCTGAACCTGTCTCGCCTAACCTCGCCTGCCGTACCTGACCGCTCCGGACCCGTCCCTGACATACCCAACAGTAACCAACCAAACACTGCCCCGCCTGCCTTATGCTGTTTCGATATGGAACTTTCCAAACGATCCGTCTTTCTCAGGTCTCCACTCGCCCAGTCCGCAAACATATCCCCCGGCATTGATACAGTTAATGATCTGTTCAAGACTCATTCCGCCTGATGCGTTGTATTCAAGAGTCAAATCCGTATACCAGTTTTTGAACTCTCCACGGTATCTCAAATCTGCCGAACCCATTCCAATTCTGACCATATCTTCACGAATCTCCGGCACACTTCCTTTGATTTCGTACATATCGCCCCACTCTGTATTGAGGAAATATGACCCTCTCAGCTCCATCTGATTTTTAACCCACTTCAGACGATATGCTGCGGAATTTGCTGCCTGCTTAATTGCCCCAACGGGAAATCCCCACTTTGCGCCTTTCTTCACCGCTTTTGCGAACGCATCAGGTGTAGAAGTTTCCGGTTTTCCCTCAAGCCAATACAGACTCTGGATGAAATCATCAAAAGGATCTCTCTTTTCTTTTGCCGATGTCTTTGTTGCTCCCATCTGAGCATCAAGCATCATCTTCTTTGCCTTGTCGCTCCATGCGTGAACTATCAGCGGAGTGTCGCCAACGATACGAATGTTTATCTTCTGAATGTCAAGTGGTTTGATCTGAACTGTTTCTTCCTTCTTTGTTGCCATAGTTGAATTTCCTTTCTTTCTTTGTTACAATGTTTACAGTTGAATTTTCTTTTTGAACCGTTCACACTTGCTCTGTGGGCGGTTCATTTTTTGCGATTTTCAAAATCTCTTCATCCGTGAAAGCTCCGTGTCGTTGCATCAGCCACAACTCCGCCAGGGTGATACTCCCGACATCGTTCAGTCTCCGGCAGTGTAACCTTTTGTATTCCATTCCCAGCTCGTTACTGATCGCCAGATCGGACTTGATGCCTGCCCGTTTGAAGGCTTCACGGATAATGCTTGAGCGGTTCATGTCTCCCCTTCTTCGGTTAAACCGATATTTGTAGGCAAAAAATTAATGTCTGAATAGGTAACATGATACAGTTCTTCAATCTTTGTGATCTGCCGGACATCAGGAAATGTTTTTCCATTTTCCCACTTTCCCAATGTCTCCGGTGTCACTCCGATTTGCGCTGCAGCAGTCTTCTGGTCAAGACCCGCATTCACTCTCAACGCCTTTAATGTTATTGCCACTTGTCTCCCTCCTTTCAATATTTAGTGTTTTGTTTGTCTCCCGACACAAGATACTATAATCGGTTAAACCGATATTGTCAATAGTGATTTTCGTTTTATTTGATTTTTTTTGCATTTTATCCGATAATATCAGCAAGGAGGTTAATGCAATGGTAGAGAACAAAGAAATAATGGCAAAAAACATTCAAAAGTACATGGATCTGAATAATGCAAAAGCGACTGACATTTGCAAGGCTCTGAACATCAAACAGAATACTTTTTCTGACTGGGTAAATGCAAAAACCTATCCCCGTATTGATGCCATTGAGAAACTTGCAAGATACTTTGGAGTGTCTAAAGCTGCGCTTGTAGAGGATCTTGCTGACTGTGATTACACGCTGGATGAACATAATATGATTATTGAGTATCGTAATTCTGACAAAACTACTCGTGATGCAGTTCGTCGGCTTTTGTCTTACTCCAAATTAATCAACAAAAAGGAGGATAAAAAATGATAGGAATAATTTTCGCTATATTTTTTGGTTGGGCTGGTGTTTACCGTTTCTACAAAGGACAAACAGGGCTTGGCGTATTATATCTTTTCACTTTTGGACTTTTTGGGATCGGATGGATCATCGATGTTATTCAAGCATTTAATGAGTACAAAAATCCCAAAACAACAAGCAAAAGCAAAGGAAATGGTGCCATAATATCCGATGTTGTTGGATGTTTTGCTGAATGTCGAAAAAATGAAGGCATAAAACGAAAGGATGTTATCAATAATTTATCCCCCAACTGTCCGCTTCTGTTAGAGACGGCCTACTGGGAAGGTAAACCGTTTTTCCTTGTTGTAGATCCTCAAAGCGGTCTTGATATAGGTGCCTTACCAAAAGAAAATAGTGGATTCCTTAAAAACACATATCCTAACGCATCCTTCAAAGTCCGACTAATGGAAAAGGATCTGAATAAACCTGTAATAGAAATAGAGGTGATAAATAATGCCTAAAGCAAAAAAACTTCCCTCTGGAGCCTGGCAAACCTATGTCTATTCCCACACAGAGAATGGAAAGAGGAAATATATATCATTCACTGCCGGAACCAAAGCGGAGGCAGAACTCAAGGCCGCTGAATACAAGGCCAACAAGAAGCGCCAGAGATATGTTGACATCACTGTGGGTGAAGCCATTGACAGATATATCGAAAGCAAATCGGGCGTTCTGTCCCCGTCTACACTGCGGGAATATCTCCGATCGGCAAAGCATGACCTGGATGAACTGCGCCCAAAGAAAATTAAAAACCTCACATCAGAGGATCTTCAACTTTTTGTGACTCACTTAACCATTGAGGGCAAATCAGAAAAGACCATCCGCAACAATATGGCCCTTGTGCGTGCGTCTGTGGCTCTATTTCAGCCCGATATCAATTATAGGGTCAGTTTACCGCCCAAAAAGGTTTCACGCCCTGTGTCGCCGTCTGACGAAGCCATACAAGCCCTTCTCGATAACTCTCAAGGGAATTTACACAAAGCGATCCTGCTGGGAATCAGAGGGATGCGCCGTGGTGAAATCTGCGCCCTGATGTATGAGGACATTCAGGACGGTTTTGCCCATATCCATGCCGATATGATTATGGATTCGGACAAAAAGTGGATCATCAAAGAACGACCAAAGACTGAAGGATCTGACAGGACCATCCGTGTGCCCGATCTCGGACAAGGAACAGGCCGTGTTGTGACTTGCACCCCTGGAGTAATCACAAACCATTTTGCCCGCCTCCGGGACAAATTAGGTATATCTATCAGATTTCACGATCTGCGGCATTATTTCGCATCCACCGCCGCAGTCCTGAACATACCAGACATCTATACCGCCGATTTTGGCGGATGGTCCCGTGCAGGGAATGCTCCGGTGATGAAAAGTGTATATCAGAACAACATCAAGTCCATGTCAGACTACTACGCCGACAAGCTGGAGGAGCATCTGCAGAAATTCGACAGGAAAAGTGCAACATAATATGCAATTTGAAATGCAATTTGAAATTTGAAGAACCGCTCAACCACGCAGAGAAATCGCCTCGGGGTGACAGGATTCGAATTTGTGTCTGAAACCCGCATAAATACTGTATTTTCGGGCATTTTTGCCATAATTTGACATCATTTTATCCCACAAATGTCATAACAAAGAATGCCCATTTCATGCGGGTTGTGGCACTCATGACATAATGAATGCAATTTGAAATGCAATTTGAACTTGAACACTCTGTATAATAAAAAAAGGGCACCGGAAAACCGATGCCCAAAGAAAAGAAAGGATACGAAAAATGATAGTAAGCTGATTATATTATATAGGTGCCTTTGGAGTTGTTGATGCAAACCCATCCAGACGGGATCATCATCCAGTTACCTGACACGGCCTTGCAGGTGATCCGTGTACCCTTGCGCAGGATCGCGCAGCCTTCATTATCAAAGAAGCCGTTTTTCTTGCCGTCTTCCGTCAGAGCGTCAAATTTAAGCTTGGTTCCCTCCGGTTTTTCTCTGACATAGAGATCAGACTGAAGGGTGTAAACCTTGCCGGGGACATACTGACCGACCTGTGGAGCCGTCTGCGGGATAGTTCCGTTGTCGTATGCGGTCAGATTATATCCGTTTATCAGTTTCATAATAGCCGTTGCGTACTGCGGACCCGTCGCATATCCCCCCGCCACAATAGCGTTGATACACTCTGCCGGGGTTCTTCTGTTCAATGCGGGTTTGTACCTCTGGCATTGGCAGAGCATATCAAAATAGTCCTCTGTGGCATCTGTCACATTGTCGTAGGCTCTGAAAAAGTCCACAATCCTTGTCGGATTTACCCCGTCATAATATTCTGTCGTGCCGGTCTTATAAGCTGTGCCCTTCCAGGCCGTACCGAATTTATATGCCGATTTTCCTACCTTGACACCAAACAGGGCATTTGCATTAACCATCTTTGGAGCAGTTCCCCACCCGCTTTCGTGGATTGCCTGTGCGATACATACCGAGACGAAGATTTTATTATCATGCTTTCGAGCCTGTTCCCTTGCTATGGGTGCAATCATATTTATGAATGCGATTTGCTGTGCTTTTGTTGCCATATTATTACCTCTGAAGCTGTTCTATCAGCTGCTTAATCTTGTCGAAGCCAACAGTCGCAGAGAGAAATGATAAAAAAACCAGTGCGACAATCATGACTGCGATCTGCGCTGTAAAGGCCGTCCCCGTATAAATGAGGTATCCGACAGAAATCGCTATCGTCAGAACTACTGCGACTATTGCCGCCGCAAGATTGTAAGATTTGATTTTGTCGCCCAGAAGCTTTTTAAGAGCCTCCACCGTGAGCGATGTCAAAACAGATACTGCAGCAAGTGCCGTTATCAAAAAACCGTTATTCATTCTTTGTTTTCCTCCTTCAATAGGTCATTTATTTCGTCTTCTGTGAGTAGGTCAGACATCATCGTGGTGGGGATTGGTTTGTCTTCTTCCTTCAGTTTGAAGACCTTTATCAGGGCGCAAGATAATACCTCGCCACCAAAACAGGCATAAAGGCAAGTGGTCAGCGTGTCGTGTTGCGTCTTGGTGAAAAATTCTGCGACTGTGTAGATCAGAATCACGGTAAAGGAAAAGACAATAAACTTCGTTAGAGATGGCATGGCTTTGAAATATTTAATCATTCCGCCTCTCCCTTCATGTCCAGTTTATTTACCTGTTCCACTAACTTCTTTCCCGTCCCATTGCCGCCCAGATCCTTGTATGGTTCCCATAGATAATTGAGATTGTCATATTCTTCAATGGTGACATACCCGCGCTCTATGTACTCCTGTGAGAGGCCATAAATCCGGTCATGCAGAAGCGCAACAAGTGCAGCCCTTTCCGCCGTTTTGCTTTTGGCATTATTCTGATAAATGGTATTGATAAGCGTCCAGAAGCCTGTTGACGCAAAAACGGCAACTATGACGGCAACAATTAAGTCTGTTCTCATTTTTTCCTCCATTAAAAACGCCGCGAGCAAGGAATAACCTCGCCCACGGCAACTTGACACATCCGCTATATTCTAACCGTAGCGGGCGGATATCAGGATTCGGGTTCGGGCTGTATGTATACGATTTCCTCTGCCTTACCGTTGTAAACGTCAAGGGTTTCGTTTGCTATCCTCACATTAGCCTGTATCACATCAGGAGCATTAAGGTACATAGCACACTTACCGTGATAATCTACCATTGCACCCTTTATTCCTGCTTTGTTAGGAATCCACTCTGTTATGAGGTCGGTCATAAGGTTGTTATTACTTACCGCCATCACGAACAGTTTGCCTGTCACGGTTTCGGGGTCATCACCTGTCTTGTCGATTACTTCATCCCATGTTCCGTAGGTGTTGAACTGTTCGTCAGTTATCCTCACTCTTGCCTGTTGCGTATCTGCATCATTCCAAAGGTTCTTGCAAGTGTTATGAAAAGATATCCTTGCACTCTGTTCGTCCTCTTTTGTTGCAACAACGGTTTTCGTATCATCTGCGATTTGTTCAATGTAGAGTTTCATTTATGGTTTCCTCCTTTTAATAATATAATTTAACTGGGACACTATATGATTCGTTTGAACGGTCTAATACAGACATTCCCGATGTAGTAAATGAAAATAAAAGATATTTTGCACTGCTTGAAGATTCGATTTTTGCATACGCTTTATACATCGTTGAACTATCATAAATCCAATCTGATACATATTCATACCAAGTACCGTCCCTTTTTACGAACCTGTAAACAGCACCTCTTGCGAACTCGATATAAGTTCTATCTACTTCAGCTTGTGATAGGTTGCTAATAATATTATAAAGTTTTGCAAAGCCATCTGAAAAAGTAGTGCTTGTTACTTCCTGCAATAAAGTCCCTTTTTTTAGCCCATCTGCCACACTCAACACTTCCCAATAAGTAGCATTAGGTGGCTGATGTCCTGATGTTGCGGTGCTGTTCTTGTATCTGTATCTTACATTTCCTTCAATACAGGTCATGCCTTTTGAGTAGGTTGTGGAACTGCTGTATTGAGCATCCGCATAGTCGGGTGTCGGAGCGGTCACTACGGTCTTATCGTTTCCGCTATCATCTGTGACATTCAGACCGACAAACTGCAACTTTCCCCTTTGGGTCATTGCTGAACCCGAACCGTTTAAGATGGTGTGACCGCCACCTGTGATATGTGAAAGTTTGTACTTTATCAGACCGATTATCGTCTTTAATGCACTTCCGCTTGTGATATTTCCATCTTGCGAAGGATCAGTGAAGGTAACTATTGTATCTCCTGCTTCACCTCCGTTTGATGCTACTGCACCAACATCAGATGCAGTATAATCACCGCTTTGTGGCATAACTGCACCTGTTCTATTATTAAAGGATGTAACACCACCATCCTGCCCGTCCATTACATCAAAGCTTTGCCCATCCGGATGATCTTCATCTGTAATTGTAATTCTGTGACCACCAGTTATTGTTGAAATTGTAACCGTGGGTGAAACACCATCCTGTCCTGCAGCTCCCGTTTGTCCTCTGGGAATGTATAAATGAAATATTGGATCTGTGTCCGTTCCCTCATTTTCTACATAAGGTGTAGCATCGGGAGCAAGCATTGTGATTGCAGAAATCTGAACTGTAATACTTGCATCAATTCCACTATCCGTATATGCTCCTGTTTGAGTATCCCAAGTATACCAATGACCATTCGCCCCGATATATGGAGGATTTGCAGTCATCAATTCAAGAGCCTCTACCAGATCGTCAGCCTGTTCAAGATATGACTGTATTTGTGGCACGACTTCCAATACATCGCCACCAATGGCAATTACCCTGTCATCGATATCGTCCAAGGCTTTTGACATTCTGTTAAGGTTTGTCTCGTTTATCGCTGGGCTTGCGTTGTTGTGCCAATCAATTCTGTTGTAAAGTTTTTCCATCTTTTTTCTCCTGTTAGAAAATATCAAGAGTTCCGTTTATCATTTCATCCTGCAGATTCTGGATGCCGTTTAGGTTCCTTCTCAGGACATAAGACTTGTACGTTCCCTGCTGCATAGCAATTTCTATCGCATCGCCCGCTTCAAGATACGGAAGACCTGCGCACCACATCTCAAACGGGAACCACGATATATTTTGCATCTTTGCTACCATCGCATCCGCGTAGGCCCCGACCTGTTCAGCCGTCCAGACAAGATTGCGGAACAGCCAGTTATCGCTCATGTTATAGTCATCCGTTCCGTGGGTGTTGACTGTCCTTTGAAGCTTCTTCTCGACTTCCTGTCCGTTCTCCATCGCTTTGTAGGTAATAATCAGATATCGGAATGTCCTGACGTTTCCCTCGTCCGCCCAGAGTTTTGAATACATTGCAGGATATCCCGCTTCTGATGTTCCCATCGGCAGAAGGTCATTTGCAGGGTACAAATTATCACGGGGATACAAAGCGCCCTCGTTTAGTTCGATGCCTGCGAAAAGGTCTGTCACTCTGTCAAGTTTGCCATACTGACAGTTTGCTTCAAAAACTGCTGATTGAAGATCTCTTAATGTAATATCTTCAGATATGTTTTCAAATTCCGATTTACTTACAACTATTTCATTTATATCTCCACCAAGATGTCTTGCATATATTGCAGTTCCTTCAGCATCAAAATATGCATGAGTTGTAATAAAATCACTTATTGTAGGCATTATTCTATCAGTAAAATCATAAATTGTTGTTACATCTAAATGATCGTCATAAAGAAAATCCGGATCAAACCCAACAGGCATATGGACATAAAGAACTATTCCGCTATTATCAGAAGTAAATTCTTCAGAATATATATCTGTCATAAAATTTGTATGATAATTTGCTTCAGTATTATAATTATCAAATTCTGTCATAGCGGGAAATGTTGCAATAACAGTTCCATCTGTCTTTTTTATTTCATAACAACCTTGAAAATATTTAGCATAAGGATGATTACTGATAATAAAATCTGGAAGATAACAACCTTGTGCAGGTGGTGTATATCCCGCACCATGTAGTGAAATACCAATATTTGCATAATTACCATAATCGTTTGGATATGAGGGACATGGATTTCTTTGTTCTGAAAATGTTGCACTAATTGCATTCAGAAGTCTTTTTGTTTTTAATATAAAACGATATTGCCCCCCACTTATCCAATCAGAGGGGAAATGGATTTTTACATATTTTTCATATACTGTAAAATAATGGCCATACAAAGTTTTCCAATAATACTCTCCTCCTACAGGATCCCATATATACTCTGCTTTACGAACGCCGCGAGCTTCAACCCCAACCTCCATTCTGTTATGCAATATATTTAATTCTTCTTCGCCAATATCAGCGATACCATAACCTTCAAGTAGTTGCTTTAAAAGAATATAAAGGTTTGTTGAATCATCAGGATAATGATCCAGTGTCTCAATTATTGATTGATTTGCTCGTTGATCCAAATATGCGCTTTTCAACTTGTTATATGCAACAGCCTTGATTATCCCTGTTGATGCCTGCC
>Ga0326513_10001642_pt1 | contig 17089 bp, 17 predicted proteins | sample 2_2465_0518_D_FD_203654 | JGI IMG/M metagenome (GOLD analysis project Ga0326513, IMG submission 203654) | Bovine rumen microbial communities from UC Davis, California, United States - 2_2465_0518 | ecosystem: Host-associated > Mammals > Digestive system > Stomach > Rumen | place: USA... | reverse complement strand
CTCACAAAAAACCGTGAAAAGGTCAATTCAAGGGGGGGATCGCCAAGAATGGAGGTGAATTGATGGAAGCTGACAAGATTGGTGAAGAAATGAAAAGAATGAGCGAGATCTTTTCTGACTTATCCGAAATCGAAAAGAGTTTTCTCGCACCGATGATCCAGAACGCGGCATTTATGAAGGTCACTCTTGACAGCCTTCAGGAACAGATCCTCCAGAGCGGCTGTGTTGATGAGTACAACAACGGCAATCAGAATGGACTCAAGACTTCGGCCGCCATGAACGCCTATAACAGCCTGGTCAAGAATTACAATGCTCTGATGGTCAAATTAAAGTCTTTCCTGCCCAAGGAGAAGAAAAAAAGCGCCATGACGGAGCTGATGGAGAAATACGGATGACCAGGAAGGATAATGCCATTTTTGCCTACTACCAGCAGATAAAGGAGGGCACCGTGCTGGTGGGTAAGTGGGTGCGGATGGTCTATGAAATCATCGTTCACGGCATAGAGGACGGGCGTTGGGTGTACGACCAGAAACGCGCAATGAGGGCCATTGATTTTATCCAGACATTCTGTCGGCACCACGAAGGGAAGCTGGCTCCGGGCCGTATCAAACTGGAGCTGTGGCAGAAGGCGCTTGTGTCGGTGATCTTCGGTGTCTTAGATAAGGACGGCTATCGGCAATTCCGGGAAGTCATGGTTGTTATGGGCCGGAAGAACGGGAAAACATTATTGGCTGCCGCCATCAATGCTTATATGCTTTATTTTGATGGTGAGTACGGTGCCCGGCTTTATATGTGTGCTCCGAAACTGGGCCAGGCTAAGTTATGTTTTGATGGTCTGGTCCAGATGGTCATGACGGAGCCGGAGATGTCGGAGCTGACGGAGAAACGCCGGTTTGATATCTATGTGCCCGGGACGAATTCCTCGGCGATGCCGCTTGCCTTCTCGGCCAAACGCTCGGACGGCCTGAACCCGAGCGCGGTCACCTGCGATGAGGTGAGCAGCTGGCCCGGGGAACAGGGGCTGAAGCAATATGAAGTCCTCAGGAGCGCCTTCGGCGCCCGGGAACAATGGCTGCTGATGAGCATAAGCACTGCCGGTTATGTGAACGAGGGCATCTATGACGAGTTGATCAAACGGTCGACTCGGTTTTTGATGGGCGATTCGCAGGAAAGCCGATTGCTTCCGGTGCTCTACATGATCGACGACACCGAAAAATGGTCGGACATCAACGAACTGAGGAAGGCAAACCCGAACCTCGGCGTGAGCATTTCGGTCGATTATTTGCTCGAGGAGATCAGGATCGCGGAGGGCAGTCTCAGCAAAAAATCGGAATTCCTCACGAAATACTGCAACATCAAACAGAATTCTTCGACCGCCTGGCTCAGTACGGAGACCGTGCAGAAGTGCCGCGGGAAGCATCTGGATCTTGAGGACTTCCGGGGCTGTTACGGGCTGATCGGCATCGACCTTTCGATGAGCACCGACCTGACGAGCGCCGTCTGCATGATTGAGCGGGGCGGGCGGATCCATGTGTTCGCCAAGTTCTGGCTGCCCGCGGCGAAGATCGACGAGGCAAGCGTCCGGGACAACCTGCCATACCGGCAGTACATCACCCGGGGGCTGATGGCCGAATCCGGGGAAAACTACGTCGACTACCAGGACGCTTACAAGTGGTGCACCGACCTGATCGAGCGGTATCAGATCTACCCGCTGTGGGTTGGTTATGACAAGTACTGCGCGCAGCCTTTGATCCAGCAGATGAGCGCCTACGGGTTCCACTGCGATTCGGTCATCCAGGGCGAGAACCTGACGGGCATCATCAACACTACCGAGGGCATGCTGAAGGACGGCATGTTCGATATCGGGGACAACGACCTGCTGGCGGTGCATTTCCTGGACGCCGCCCTCAAATGCAACGCCGAGAACGGGAGAAAGAAACTGATCAAAATGAACGCTTACGCGCACGTCGACGGCATGGCTGCCCTGCTGGACGCGATGTGCATGCGGCAGGTGCATTATGACGAAATCGGCCATCAGCTGATGAACACGGGGTGATTTTATGGGACTGTTTGAGAAAATCTTTAAAAAACCGGCGCCAGTGAAAGCGGCGGAAAGCGCCGGGACTTTCCAAACGCTGACCGCTTACACCCCGACTTTTACGAGCTGGGGCGGGGAGATCTACGAATCGGAGTTGGTGCGCAGCGCCATCGATGCCAGGGCGCGCCACATATCGAAGCTCGAAATCTCCTTTGACGGCAGCGCAAAGCCGCGGCTGAGGACCCGGATGAAGCAGGGGCCGAACGACTGGCAGACTTGGAGCCAGTTCCTTTACCGGCTTTCGACCATCCTGGACCTGCAGAACACGGCGTTTATCGTGCCGGTGCTCGGCGATTACGGCGAAGCGATAGGCATCTATCCGGTGCTTCCGTCCAGGTGCGAGATTGTGCAAGTGAACGGCGCGCCATGGATCCGCTATACCTTCTCCAACGGCCAGAAGGCCGCCATCGAGATGGATCTGTGCGGGATCATGACGAAACACCAGTATCACGACGATTTCTTCGGGGATTCCAACCGGGCCCTGGGCGACACGATGCAGCTGATCAGCATGCAGCGTCAGGGCATTGAAGAGGCCGTGAAGAACAGCAACACCTTCCGCTTTATGGCGCGGGTGAATAACTTCATGGCACCGGCGGATCTGTCGAAAGAGCGGGAGCGCTTCAACCGCCAGAACCTCCGGGAGGAGGGCGGCGGCCTGCTGCTGTTCCCGAACACCTATTCGGACATCCGGCAAATCGAGTCCAAGCCGTATGTGGTGGACGCGGACCAGCTGGCCATGATAAGGACGAACGTTTTCAATTACTTCGGCGTAAACGAGGAGATCCTGCAGAACAGGGCCGACGGCGACCAGATGGACGCCTTTTTCGACGGCGCCATCGAGCCGTTTTCCATCCAGCTGTCGGACGTGCTGACGCGGATGCTGTTCACGCCGCTGGAACGCGGGACCGGGAACAAGGCGGTCGTGACCGCGAACCGGCTGCAGTACATGAAAACGTCGGCAAAGATCAGCATGGCCCAGCAGCTGGGCGACCGCGGCATGATCATGATCGACGAAGTCCGCGCGTTGTTCAATTATCCGCCGCTTCCGAACGGGGCAGGACAGCGCGCGCCGATCCGCGGCGAGTATTACAACGCCGGAGAGAGAAAAGGAGATGAGGACGATGCCGGTCAAATCTGATCGTGAATATCGATTTTTCAGCAGCTTTGAGCCGTCAGGCGAAAACGAGCCGTATACCGTACGCGGATATGCCAGCACATTTGACGAGTATGTTCTGTTTGAGGCGGAAGACGGCACACAGTACAAAGAGCGCATTGAGCCTACGGCATTTGACGGCGCGGACTTGTCCGACGTCGTTTTTCTTTTCAACCATGAGGGCAGGGTGTTCGCCAGGCTGAAAAACGGCACTCTGCAGCTCGGGACGGATGAAAAAGGGCTCTGGGTCAAGGCTGACCTGTCCAGCACGGACGGCAGCCGCCAGATGTACGAGGACATCCGCACCGGGCTTGTGGATCAGATGAGTTTCGCTTTCACGGTTGCGCCCGACGGGGACAGCTATGACAGCGATACCCATACAAGGGTCATCAGCCGCATGAAAAAACTATATGACGTGTCGGCGGTGACCTTCCCCGCGAATCCGAATACCAGCATTTCGGCCAGGTCCTGGGTCGACGGAGTGATCGAACAGGAACGGGCGGAGCGACTCGAAGCCGAACGGAAAGCGGAAGAGCGGGAAAAAGTACTGGCTCTGCTGGAGCTGGAGAAAGCGAGGGCAAGAGAATGACCCACGAAGAGATCGAGGCCCGCAGGGCCGAACTGGACGCCATGGATACTTCGTCCATGAGCGCGGAAGAGATCACAAAGATGACGGAAGAATACCGGGACCTCAACCGGCAGGATGAGGAGATCCGGAAGGCCGTCGCCGAAGCAGCCGAGACCCGGGCAGCAGTTGCGGCTGGGGCCGGGACCGTAACGAAGACCTTTGAAGAAACGGAGGAAAAGAGAAATATGTTTGACGTCAATTCTGTCGAATATCGCGACGCGTGGCTCAAGAACCTGCAGGGCCGTGAAATGACCGCCGAGGAGCGCACCGCGCTGGCGAACGGCAGCTATGTGATCCCCACCGAAACCCTTAACAAGATCGTCGGCAAGATGGAGCTGTATCCCCTGCTGAACGCGGTGGACGTGCTGCACATCCCCGGCTATGTTGAGGTCCCCGTCGAGGGCACCGTGAACGAGGCCGACGTGGTCGCCATGGGCACCGCCGCCACCGACAGCGAGGACACCATGGGCCATGTGAGCCTGGCCGCCTACAAGATCATCAAGACCCTGGAGATCACCGCGGACGTGACCGCCATGGCCGTTCCCGCCTTCGAGACCTGGCTGGTCGACCGCCTGGCCAACAAGATCTACCGCCACGTGACCGACATGGTCGCCAGCGGCACCGGCTCCAGTGAACCCTACGGCCTGAACACCATCACCGCCACCGACCAGACCTACACCAAGGCCGCCATCACCTTCACCGACCTGCTGACCATCATCGGCAAGCTGCCCACCAGGTACCTGCCCAATGCCAGCTTCGTCATGAGCAGGACCACCTTCTGGACCAACGTGATGGCCGTGAAGGACAGCCAGAACAACCCCATCGTCGTGGCCGACAGGCAGGCCCCCGCGAAGTACAACGTGATGGGCTTCCCGGTGATCCTGGAAGACGAGATCGGCACTGACATCGTCTTCGGCGACCTGAAGGAAGGCTATGTGTGGAACTTCGCCAAGGAAGTGGAAGTCGCCCGCGATGAGTCCGTCGGCTTCCGCACCGGCAGCACCGTGTTCCGCGGCATGTGTCTGGGCGACGGCAAGCCCACCGGCGTGGGCCTGGTGCGCTACACAAAAGCCACCTGATGTCGGTGAGCAGCGACATCGACCCCAGTGAGAATCTGCTCGGCCTGACCGTGGGTGACCTTGAGGAGGACGTGGCTGAATCCGGCGGCGTGATCAGCGGCACGCTGAAATACGTGACCGGGTACACGGGATTCTCCGGGGACAGCGCGGAACAGGAAGGAAACTACCTGGCGATCGTGTGCACGGCGAATGAGGGCGACACCATCACCGTGCAGCTGACCGGCGGCAGCCATCCGGACAGGGTGGTCACCCTGGACAGCGACGGGATCCTGGTGGCGCGGATCACCAGCACGACCCAGACGCTGATCTATACGGCGACCGGGGCCGACGGCACCACCGAAACGCGCGTGTACAGCCTGAGCGGCCTGACACTTGAAGAAGCGGAGGGCGACGGCTGATGAAGACGCTGGGAAACGCGACGCCCAACGGAAATCCCGAAGGCGTGAAACCGGTGAAGAAACCCAGAAAACCGAAGAAGACGGAGTGATGACATGCTGGAAGCGGTGAAGAAGGCGCTGAAGATTACGGTCTCGGACTACGATGAAGAGATCCAGGACTTGCTTGATGCGGCGGTCCTGGACCTTCAGACCGCCGGGGTCTTCTGCGGCGAAAACCCAGACAAGCTGGTCAAGCGGGCGATCATCACATACGTCATGTGCCATTTCGGGAACGCGACCCCGGAGGAGTACGACCGGCTGATCGCCTCTTACGGGGAGCAGCTCGGAAGGCTCCAGAAGACCACGGGCTACACCGATTGGGGTGATGAGTATTAAGCGCTATACGGTGATTTATCTCATCCGCGAGAACCCCGAGGCACATGGCGTCTTTGATGATCATGAGCGCTTTGAGCGCAAAGTGTACGCCGTGATGCGGTCCGTGGGCATGCGTGAGACCTACGAGGCCATGGGGCACGGCATCGCCCCAGAAAGGGTGTTCGACCTGGCCATCCCAGAGGAGTACAGGGACGAGAAGTTCCTCCGCTGGGATGGCAAACTCTACAAAATCGTCAGGACCTACCTGAACGGGGAGACCCTGAGCCTGACCTGCGAGAGGGGGAACGAGCGTGACTTACGCTGAAGTGTGCCGGGTGCTGAAAAGCCTCGGCCTCCCCTGCGCGCAGGTGGCCTGGGACTCCCCGCCGGAAAAGGACTACATCGTCACCCGGATCGGCGGGCAGGAACGCGACCTGTGGTCAGACAACGTGATGACCGAGCAGGAACTGTACTGCACCGTTGACCTGTTCGTGCACAATTCGGAAGGCGCGGAACTGGCCCAAAGGATCCAGCAGACGCTGAACAGCCTGGGCATCCGGTGGGAACTGACGAGCATCCAGTGGGAATCCGAAAATCGGATAAACCACTGGGAATGGACTTTTTACACGAAGGGGATGCTTTGATGGCCAAGACGCTCAGCTGCGAGCTGGTCGGGCTGGACGAAATGGTGAAGCGCCTGGAAGACCTGGGAACCAAGTCCGAGGATATCATGAACAAGGCACTGTACGCAGGGCTGAAAGTGATGGCTGACGGACTGAAGGAAGAGATCAGGGCATTGCCGGAAGACAGCGGCTTTAAGCGGATCCCGAAGGAACCGAAGAGGGACGTTGTCGGCAGCCATGACAAAAACGACCTGATCACCCACATGGGCATTTCCCATTTCAGGAGCGAGACTGGCAAGGTCTACGCCAGGATCAGTTTTAACGGGTACGGGGAGATCAAGACGAAAAAGTACCCGAACGGGCGCCCGGTGGTCCTGATCGCGAGGGCAATCAATTCCGGCAGCTCCGTCCGCATGAAGCATCCTTTCATCAGACCCGCAATTTCCAAGTGCAAAGCGGCAGCCATCGACGCCATGCGTAAGGCTGTCGAGCAAGAGATCAACAATACAGGAGGTTAACAGTATGGCTGTTATCGGGTTGAGCAAACCTTATTACGCCACCTACGGGACTGACAATGGCGCCCTGGATTACGGTACGCCCGCGGCGCTCGGCAAGGCTGTCGAGGTTTCCATTAATCTTGACGAAGCCGAGCCCATCATCCTTTACGCCGACAACGGGCCCGCGGAAACCGCGAGCGGATTCTCCGGCGGCACCCTGAACGTTACCATCGACGAACTGAGCCTGACCGCGGCGGGCGCGATCCTGGGCGTCACTCCCGGATCCAGCACCACTCCGTCCGGCACCACGCTGACCCTCGGCGGTGAAACCGCGGCGCCCTACCTGGGCTTAGGCATCATCGTCAAAAAGATGGTCAGCGGCAGCATTAAGTATCTGGCACTCATCCTGCATAAGGTGCAGTTCCAGGTGCCCGGCATCGAAGCGACCACCCAGGGCGAAAACATCGAATTCCAGACGCCCGAGCTGACCGCGACCATCCTGAGGGATGACACTTCCGCCCACAACTGGCTCACCCAGGGGCAGTTCGACACCGAGGCGGACGCCGTGACTTTCATTACCGGATTTTTCGCTTAACAGGGGAGGCATCGGATGAGGACCGGCAAATTCAGTTTTTATGGCAAGGATTACCTGATCACTTTTTCGGCCCGGGTGCAGTACGCGCTTGAGGCCGAGGGCATTTCCCTGGAACAGCTCCAGGAATCCAAAATGCCCGTCACCCAGGTCGTTAAAATGCTCAGTTACATGATCGACGCGGGCGACCGTTACGCCAAAATGAACGGCATCGAAAACCCCGGCACCGTTTCGTTCGATGAGCTGCTGGACGGGCTGGATATGCCGGACATCAGCGAGATCCCGAAGATTCTGGCGGCGGTCATCAGCGGCGAACGCAACGTGGAAGCCGAGCCGCCAAAAAACGCAGGCGCTCCGTCCTGAGCACCGCACAGGCGGAGAGCATCACAACCGAATGGCTGATCTGGTATGGGGTAAAGATGGGGCTGTCATTGGATGAAACCATGACGGTCCCTCTTTCCCTGTTACTGGACCTGATCGCGGTGGACCAGATAAAGAACGACGGATTCAAACAGAAGAAGACACAAAAACAGAACGACAGGGAGTTGGAGATCATCCTGTCGCTGAAATGACCGGAGGTGAGATAAATGGCCGATTCCGATGTCGGAATCAAGCTTGTGGCTGAAGACGCATCGTTTAAAACGGCGATGGCCAACGCCAACCAGCTGATCAAGCAGATGGCTCAGGAATGCAAGGAAGCCGCCTCCGGTGTCAATGACCTGGGCGCGAAACAGGAAGCCTATGGCAATATGCTCGAAGCCCAGAAGCAGAAGCTGGAATTGCTGAACAAGGCCCACGAAGAAGCCAAGGCCAAGCTGGACGAGCTTGCCAAGGCCCTGGAAGAGGCTCAAAAATCCGGCGATCCGGCAGCCATCGAAAAAGCGTCCGAAGCGTACACCCGGCAGGCCACCGAGGTATCCAAACTGGAGACCCAGATGAGCGCATGCAGGACCGCCATCAACGAGACCACCACACAGATGGACGAACTCGGGACGGAGGCGGACGAAACATCCGAAGCGGAGAGCGATCTCGGAGATGCCGCAAAAAAGGCAGAGGACGAGCACGGGAAATTCAAGGAGACCCTTGGCAAGGTCGGCGAGGCCCTCGGAAGCCTGGCAAAGGAAGCAATCGCGGCGGCATTGAACGCCCTGAAAGAAATGGGTGCCGCTCTGGTCGACGTCGGGAAGGCCGCGCTCGAAGGCTATGCGAGCTATGAGCAGCTGGCGGGCGGCGTGGAAACACTGTTCGGCGAGAGCTCCAAGCAGGTGATCGAATACGCCAACAACGCCTACAAGACCGCCGGGATGAGCGCCAACGAATACCTGGAAACGGTGACAGGCTTTTCCGCGTCCCTTTTGCAGTCCCTGGGCGGGGACACACAGAAGGCCGCGGAGCTGGCAGACCAGGCGATCATCGACATGTCCGACAACGCCAACAAAATGGGCACGGACATGGAGAGCATCGTCGCGGCGTACCAGGGCTTCGCGAAGCAGAATTACACGATGCTTGACAATCTGAAGCTTGGTTACGGAGGCACCAAATCCGAAATGGAAAGACTGCTGCAGGACGCGGACGCCCTTTCCGATTCCTTCAACCTGCAGCGCGATTCCGCGGGCAACCTGGTTTACAGTTACGCCGACATCGTCGAAGCCATCCACATCGTACAGGAGAACATGGGTATCACCGGCGCGACGGCTCAAGAAGCGTCAACGACCATCGAAGGCTCTACCGCGGCAATGAAAGCCGCCTGGCAGAATCTCGTGACCGGAATCGCCGATGAAAACGCCAACATTGAGCAGCTGGTCGGCAATATGGTGGATTCCATTCTCACCGCGGGGGACAACATCGTGCCCCGCATCGGTGAGATTATCGAAGGGATCTCCAAGGCCATAACCGAGTTTGTGTCGAACGGCCTGCCGAAGCTTCTGGACGCCGTGCCTGGCTATGTGGACCAGCTGGCGCCGAAGGTCATCGAGGCCGTTAAGACAATCATCACGGCTGTCGGGGACGCACTGCCGCAGGTGCTGGAAATGGTCAAGAAGATCCTGCCGGATCTCATAAAAGTGCTGACCGACGTTATCCCGGATATCGTAAAGGTCGGCACGGAGATCCTGACGGGGCTGATCAAGGGCATTACCGACGCCATGCCGGAACTGGTCAAGGCGGCGGCTGAGATCATCAAGGGCCTGATGGACGCCATCATCACGGGCCTGCCGGAGCTGTTGAAGGCGGGCGCGGAAATGATCAAGGCGCTGGCCGACGGCCTGAGCGAAGCGCTGCCGGACCTGGTCGCCAAACTCCCGGAGGTGATCGAGGCCGTCATCAAGGGCATCGTGGACAACCTGAGCGGCCTGATCGACGCGGGGCTGAAGATCATCATGGCGCTGGCGGACGGTATCGTTAAGGCGCTTCCTGACCTGGTACAGCGGCTGCCCGGTATCATCGAAGCGGTGATCAAGGCTGTCGTGGACAACCTGCCCAAGCTGGTGGAAGCGGGCGTGCAGATCATCGTCGCCCTGAGCAAGGCGATCCTGGACGCGCTGCCGCAGCTGATCGCGGCCATCCCGCAGATCATCGTTGCCATTATCAGCGCATTCACCGGTGCGGATTTCAGTGAGATCGGCAAGCACATCTGGGACGGCGTGACAGCCGTATTTGAAGGCATCGGGCAGTTCTTCAGCGGAGTGGTGACCGCCATCCAGGGCGCTTTCTCTACCATCGGGCAGTGGTTCTCCACCACCTTCCAGGCCGCGTACACCGGGATCCAGAACGTTTTCCAGAACGTCGGCAGCTGGTTTGCGGACCGCTGGAAGGATGTGCAGAACGCCTGGCAGTCCGCGGGCGAATGGTTCAACACCACCATGAAGAGCGCCAGGGACTTGACGGAAAAGGCCTTCAAGGATGTCGGCAATTGGTTCGGCGACAGATGGAAGGACATACAGAACGCCTGGCAGTCTGTTGACAAATGGATGGGCGAAAAATTCAGCGCGGCGTGGGAAGGCATCAAGACAGCCTTCTCGTCGTTCGTTGATTTCTTCAAAAACATCTGGGAAAGCGTCAAATCCACATTCTCCGTTGTGAAGGACGTTCTGACGGGCTTTTTCCAGGGCGCCTGGGACGGCATCAAGAGCATATGGGACAACACAAAGTCGTATTTCTCCGGGGTCTGGGAGAACATCAAGGGTATCTTCGGCAATGCGTTTGAGACCTTCAAGGGCATCGGCAAGAACCTGATCGACGGCGTGAAGAACGGCATCACGAACGCCTGGGACAGCTTCAAAAAATGGTTCGATGGTCTTTGGAAGGGCTGCATCGACGGCATCAAGAAGTTCTTCGGCATCGCGTCGCCTTCGAAGGTCATGGCCGAAATGGGCGGCTATGTCGTAGAGGGCTTTGCCAAAGGCATGAACGAAAACGCCGGAATGATCGACGCTGCCGCGAAGAACACATTCGGGCGGCTGGATAATCTGGCGTATGTATCGCCTGCGGTGTCCGGCACTTACACCGCAAACGGCACGGCCTACGGTGAAGCCGGAGCCGCGGGAGCCGTGTATAACCTGCAGATCGACGGCAAGACCTTTGCACGACTTACAACGCCGTATATCGACCGCCAGCAGGGCCGCGACTGGTCCAGGCAGGTGGCATTGGGGGTGGGCGCTTGATCTTTAACGGACGCGATCTGATGGCCTTCTGCGGGGCCGGGGTCTCCATCAACAAGGAGATCCCGCCCGCCACCGTGGGCCGCTCCATTACATCGATAGGAGGCTCCGGCGGGCATATCCTGGGACACGTTGAAGATGCACCGAAGACTTACACAGCCCGGGTGAACCTGCATGGCCAGACCATGGCGGACGCCTGGGCGCTGAAGCTGAAGCTGGCTGAATGGGCACGGACGGACGCCCTGGCGGACCTGATCCCGACGCATGACACGGCCAGGAAATACAGGGCCATTGTACAGAGCATCGGGGACCCGGAATTCAAATGGGGCGCCTGCACGATCGATGTGGTCTTTTTCGTGCCCGACGCGCGCATGATCGCTGTCAGCAGCACAACGGCGACCGGAAGCGGCACGGCCACCTTTGCGAAGACCGGAAGCGCCGACCCTTTGCTGGCGGTGACTTTTGTGCCCGGGGTTGCCGTGACGGATCCGGAAATTACGCTCAACGGGAGCACGATCTTCGGAGTGACCGGCGAGGTCGGCGCGGACGTGCCCTGCGTGGTGGACTTTGAGGCCAAGACGCTGAAGGTCAACGGCGTGTATGCGATGGACAAAATCAACTACATCACAACGAACTGGCACCCGGATTTCCTGGCGTCGAACACTCTGGCCGTCGAAGACGCGGCCATTACCGTTGAGGTGACTCAGAGATGGCTGTGATCTATGTATTCGACCCGCACCTCAGATGCATCGGGGCATTTGAGGCCGCGGCGCTGGTGCATTCCGAAGCGTCCTATGAAGCCAAGGCGGAGTTTAAAACCAGTCTCAGCCTGACATCCGGTTATAGTTTCGGGTTCATGTGCGTGGACGGCAAATTCCGGATTTTTGAGATCGACGAAGTCGATTACAGGGACGATCCGGGCGATTTGTATGTGAGCGGCACCGACCTGGCCGTCAGGGAACTGACCGACATCGTGGTTCAGGACGTCAGGTGCGAGGCCATGACGGCGCCGGTTGCGCTGGAGCACCTGCTACAGTCCACCGGAGCGCCCTGGACGGTCAACGCCGTGGTGACTACCGACAGCATCAGCAGCCGCCATTACTATAAGCCGCTCTGGAATGCAATCGTCAGCCTGATGGACCGCTACAACGTGCGGATGGTTCCGTATTTTGTGATCAACAGCTCGGCGGCGATCACCGACAGGGTCATTGATATCGAATCCGTGAATCCGGTCTATCGTGGGCGCTTCTTCGAGAGCGGGGACGAGGCCAGCACGGTGACCGTGACCGTCAGCGGCAATCCCAAGACGGCGCTTTACGGCCGCGGCAAAGGCGTGGAAACCGGGGAAACCGAGAGCGGAGACCCGACATACGGCCCGCGCCTTACATTCAAGGATGTTATCTGGTCGACCCTTAACGGGGATCCGGTTGACAAACCCGCTGGCCAGGAGTGGGTCGGGGATCCTGACGCGCTGGTGGCGTTTGGCCGGAGCGGAGCCCACAGGTATGGTGTGGTGATCTTCGAGGACATCACGAACGCCGAGGAGCTGCTGCAGGCCACCTGGGATTATCTCCAGACCGTGTGCTGGCCTACCGTGAGCGCGACGGCCACCATTTACGACCTTGAGATGGCCGAGGGCTATTCTTACGCAGCCGTCCGGGTGAATGACGAGGTGGTCATCAGGCCGAAGCTGTTCCCCGCGGACGTGACGGCGCGCATCATCAAAATCGACCGGGATTACGTCAACCCGGCCCAGACGCGCCTTGAGATCAGCACCACAGGTGTGACGGTGTCGGCGTCCTCGCTCTACTCGGAGACCACCAGGCAGCTGGCCGCCGCCCAGGAGATTGCAGGGAACGTGATCACCCGCGACAGCGTGATCGACACGATGGTGACAAAGATCATGTCCTCCGGGACCAACATGTTCACGGATCCGGACAGCGGCGCCTTCTGCTTCGTGTCGGCGGACGGCACAAGCGCCATGATGCTGACCGGCGGCGGCTGGATGATCGCCGATGAAAAAATCGGGAACGTCTGGCAGTGGAAGACCGCGGCCACCGGGGAAGGCATCGTGGCTGACCAGATTACCGCGGGCACGCTTCAGGCGTCGCTTGTCAAGATTTTCGGGTCCGAGCATTTCTACTGGGACGCACAAAACATCTATATCAAAGAATGGTCGCCCATCGTGATGAACATGTACGGCGTGACCCTGACCAAGACGAGCGGCACGTTCCTGACGACATATTTCCCGTCAACAAATATCCCAAGCGGGTCTACAGTGGTCGACCTTTGGGTCAATTACCAGGGGCCTCCGGAAGGGGCTACGATCACCTTCGAGTGCACATCCGCGGCCGGTGATTTCTATGTTTGGGTTACTGATAACTGGGGCGATGTTATCACGCGCCATCGGGTAGATATGGGGCCGAATGCGCTGAAGCGGACCGTCACGCTGACAGGCCGGTCGTTCTCCGCATGGATAGCGGATGTCTCATACAGTGCGATCACAGGCTTCAAGGCTTATGTGCTCATTGAGGACGAGACGGACCTGAACGTGGAACAGGATCTCGGCGATTTTACCATCCCCGCCACAGAAACCCCGTATAACGGCGTGCTGAAGACCGGCTGCACACTCGGGTCGTACACCCTGCACGTCAACAGCATCAGTAATGACACGTCAGCACAGATCATCATGACCGGCATCAACTCGGGCACCGAAACACAGATCGGCTGGGTGACACGCGGCGACTATACGCTTGATTTCAGCTGCCGCGAACCGTTTGACCTGACCTACTACCGGCCTGCGTCAACGCGTCAGATCCGAATCGGGTGTTATGACGGCACACATTATGGCGTCGGGTTCTCGCCTGATGGCGGCGTGACCTGGGACACGGCCATCGACTTCGATGGAGTTAAGATGGTTGCGACGGCGGGCAATTACTTCACCCTTAAAAACAGCGAATTCGCGGCAAGGGCGGGATCATCTGTCAGCATCATGTCCGGCGGCAATTTCTATTGCTACGCCGGGAGCGTGGCCACCTTCCAGACCGATGACTTCCTGGTCAAAAACCGCGAAGGACGGAACCTGCTGTCGATTTCATCGGTCGAGGGCAAGGAGGGCCAGATCGTCCTTGGTGAGGAGGGCTTCCCCGTCAACTTTGCGGGCGGTTTCATCCTGCCGGTCGAGAACGGCGGCACCGGGTACAACTTCGGGCAGGTGCACCGGATCACGAACACGCCATCTGCGTCTCTGGGAAACGATGGCGACCTGGCTATCCGTTATGCCAGTTCGTCAGGTGCATATGACCAGTTTGTGCCGACGATCACGATGCCGGGCTCACAGTCTCAATCATATGCCACATACGGCGGCCTGTCGCGTTTCTGGAACAACGCCAACGGCATCAACAGCGGCATTCCTTCCGGGCACTGGGCCGCGGGTAATGACAACGGGTACGCTTACGGAATTTACGGCCAGTTCACCAGTCCCACCACGGCCATTGACGGCGACGTCACACTTGACGTGACCGGATATCACTATTACAACAACTCGTCCACGCTGACTGCTTACATCATGGACGGCAACGGCAACATCCTGGCCACCAGCGCGCTGTCGTTGGCTTACAGACAGTCAGGCATGGCGTCGTGTGTCTTTGCATCGGTGCAGCTGGCGGCATCAACAACGTATTATCTGCTGATCTGCGATTCTTCTGGGACACTGGGCAACACGTCCAAGAGCTACATCGCCCAAGGTTCCGTTATCTTCCCGGCGTATTCAGGCTCTGCCAAATGCGGCATTTATCTTAAAAGCGCAGGCGCGTGGGTCACGGCCTTCGAAACTACTTGATGAGAGGTGGACAAAATGAGCGACATCCAGATCATCCTTAGGCACGACGTTTACCTGGACCACAATGTGCCCCCGATTACACTGACGGATCCCATTTATGCGGGCGATGCAGGCGCGCAGCGCATCATGTTTCGGGTATTCAAAAAGCATGGGGCGCAGGCTCCGATCAACCTGTCCGAGTGCATTGTCACTGCACATTTTGTGCGGCCTGACGAGGGCGACGTAGTGATCACCGGCACCGCCGGGACCGAATGGAGTTACGTGGATCTCCCCGCGGCGTGCTATGTATATCCCGGCGCGTTCTCCCTGCTGATCAGGATCACCGGCGACGAGCTGATCACCTCCGTCATCAGGATCACCGGGCGCGTCGAAAAGGCCACCAGCGACACCATCATCGACCCGGGCACCGACGTGGGAAGCATCGAGGAGATCCTTGCCGCGTTTGATGCCATTGATGAATCGAAGGATACCGCCGTCGCGGCAGCCGAGACTGCGACCGGAGCAGCCGAGACCGCAACGAACGCCGCCGAAAGCGCGACCGCCGACGCCCAGACCGCGACAAGCGCAGCTGCGTCCGCCCAGGAAGACGCGCAGGCCGCCGACGCTTCCGCCGCCGTGGCTCACGCGGATGCCGAGACCGCGACCACTGCCGCAGGGACTGCGACCACCAAGGCCACCGAAGCGTCTGCCAGTGCGTCCAGCGCGCAGACATCCGCCACCCAGGCCGCCGCCAGCGCCGCCCAGGCAATGAGCGGGACGCCTGAAGGATATGCCGATCTGGTGGATGAGGTTGGTGACTTAAAGAGCGCAATTGACAAAGTAGATGAAGCACTAATAACGCAGGAAACTATAACAACGGTTGTTACCGCAGATTCGGGAGTTGCTTGGGAGAGTGGATATTTTTGGCAACCTTCTTCCGGGGTGATGACAAAAAGCGCATATGCAAGCACTTCATGTGCTATATATGGAAATGTACAAAAGGGAGATATTTTCAGAGTAACTGCGAGATCGGCAGGGTCTGCATATGCGCTATGGCTTGCAGATGAAAATGGTAACAGAATCAGTCATTTTGAATCGCCTTCGGGAAATGGATATTATGCAAATGATGAATACGAAATACCATTCGATGGTGTATTATATATTAACACAGTAACTACCGGATACCTTACTGATTATAAACTGTATCAGTTAGATAGCGTAGAAAAAAGCTATTTGCCACTTATTACTCTGCAAAACAAAATCAACACTGTAGAAAATAAAACAGACAGAAACAGCGAAAGTTTAGACTACATTATAAGTTCAATTCCAAAAAAAGATGTTTTTGTTGATGTGATGTCTGACCTTGTATTTGTTGACGGAAAGTATGTAAGCAGTGGAGGGACGGTAACAGATTACGCAAGCACCAAATATGCAGTTTATGGAAGCGTTGCAACGGGTGAAAAGTTTATGTTTTCCGGCAGAAAGGTTGGTTCATGTTATTGCATTTTGCTTGTTACTGATGTAGAACCTGTGTCCGGAAAATACACTGTTTTGGATGTTGTGACAGAGGGATATAATGAAACAAGCTATATTACAGATGCGATATACACCGTTCCACAAAATGGATACCTTATATATCAGAGCTTAAAATCTGCAACATTAAAACTTGAAAAGAATACGACATTCTTTGATAAAACAGCTTCGCCTCTTAATGGCATTAAATGGGTAACGATCGGGGATTCTCTGAACGAGTTTAACAGCACGGCAAAAAACAATTGGATAAAGTACGTGATTGCAGATACTGGTGTTATTAACACAAATCTTGCATCAAGCGGCACAGGATTTTACAGAGGGATTGCAACCGATGACCATCCTACAGCGGCGAATTACATCGCGAAGCTGTCCAGAATTCCAGCAGATACTCAGCTCATAACTGTTGCCGGAAGTTTCAATGACTTGACAACGTCCCCATGGCCACAGTTGCCTATTGGCACATCGTCAGACACCGGGACAGAGACAATTGCGGGATATATGAATGCCTTTTTCGATGCGCTAATAGAAGCCTTCCCGCTTGTTCCAATCGGTGTGTATATGACTGCGCCGTGGAGCAATTACCGCTATGGTGTAGAACGGTCAGATGCTTATGTAACGGTGCTGAAAGAGATCTGTTTTAAACGGGGTATTCCGT
>Ga0326513_10001641_pt1 | contig 17105 bp, 15 predicted proteins | sample 2_2465_0518_D_FD_203654 | JGI IMG/M metagenome (GOLD analysis project Ga0326513, IMG submission 203654) | Bovine rumen microbial communities from UC Davis, California, United States - 2_2465_0518 | ecosystem: Host-associated > Mammals > Digestive system > Stomach > Rumen | place: USA... | reverse complement strand
AAAATAGACCGATGGAAAATGTAAATGAATTATTAAACCAAGATGCTTTAGTAGAGTTGCATAAAGCTTATACAAAGAATTATGTAGCACACAACATTATTAAGAACTCACAAGAGTTGTTAATAGAGAAGACTAAGGAATGGTTTAAAGAGAATGGGTATGAAGACCCAGATGTAAAACTAGCGACTAATGAAGACTTCTTAAAAAGAGCAGACAACGATGAGAAAGCTGCAGAAATGATTAAGACTCAGTATACAACTAGATGGGCTGAGATTAATGAACTCAGATGAGCTTTAATGAAAGCTGATGTTGAGATACAATCTAGTATAGATTGATTAAAATTTGTTTTAGACCTTATTAAATAATAACATGGCTAAAAAGAAAATCGTTCCAGAAGAAATGGAAGCAGAGGTAGAAATGATTGAAGAGATTAAAGTTGAGGATAAAAAGGAAGAGAAACCACAGGTAGTTTCATCTAAAGAAAAAATTTGTGAGTTCTATGGAATCCAAGACGCAGAATTGCTTAGTGCAGATAGAGACCTTTCAAAATACTGACTTTCTAAACAAGAGGAAGAAGTATTAGTAAAATGGGCTGAAGAAAATCTTAAGACTAAAGCAAAAGAAGTTACATTTGTAATCTATAACTTACCAGAAGAAGTAAGAGCAGTTGTAGAGAAATATGGAGTAACTCCACATCAAGTAGCTTATGAAGAATTAGGTGAGTTATCTAAGGAAGAGAAGAAAATAATATTAGACTATTTTAAAGAAGTTTAGTTATTAATTAGACCGACAATGGATTGAATACAATCAACAGACGCTACAAAAGCAATCGTTGCTGAGAACGACTTAAGGAGTAGGATTAGACAATCCTGTCTCCAATGGTGAATTAAGGCTATTGATATCACACCAGAACTCTTAAGGGAGAAATGAGTGCTTGATACTAATAGGGTAATGGATGTAGTGGTTAAGTTAATCTGTGAGTTCTATTGAATAGGGATGTGGGAATTATCAGGGAATAGTAGAGAGTTCTTAATGAATAAATACTGAATCCCAGAAGATAAGTTAAACACATTGTATAACCATGGTAATGTAGCATTAGCATATAGTGAGTTTGCTAAGCAGTATTACTGAGACTGAAAGCAACCAGCAGATGTTCAATTAGACCCATTACCAACTACTACAACTGTTGTTGATTTACCAGAAGAAAAAGTTAAACAAGAAGAAGATAGGATGTTAAGAGTGTGAGTAGATAATCTAAAACAGATGTTGGCTGTAGAGACCGACCCTGATAAAAAGGAATTATATGAAGCACAATTAAAGGTTTTAGAACTTAAACTTAAGCAAAACTAAAGATGCAAACACTTGATAAACAACTATACGAACTTACAAACAGTAAGTATTGGAAAGTCTTAGAAGAATATCTGAAAGCAAATAAAGCCATCGTAGAGGAACATCTGTTCAATTCAAAGAGCTGATACATAGAGAAGCCTACGAACTGAGCAGTTGTCCTCATAAAGATGAGGGAAGTATATCAGAAGATGCTAGACTTACCAGAGACATTAAAAGGATTAGCAGAAGATGAGACTGCTAGTGATAAATTGTTAGAGACCGTTAAAGATATTATTAATGACATAAGTTAGCTTATATACAGATGGGGCGGTGGTCGGTCTCCACTCCATCTCTATAGAGGTTAGCGACGGCTACCTTGGTGGTTAACAATCCACATAATAAAATTGTGTCCTACATGGAGTAGACCCATGTTCGCTAGAGATAGCACATTTATCTATAATCAATTCAAATGACCGAACAGACCGATTTAAACTCAATACCTTTGAGTGAGTTAGAGAAGATGGTGGCTGGCATACCTACAAGCCAGATGGATACAGAAAATCCACAACCTGAAGAGCCTACGGAAGAGCCTAAAGAGGAAACTCCAGAAGCACAACCAGAAGCACCAAAGGAAGAGGAGAAACCAGAGGAGAAAGGTGAGCCTGAAAAAAAGACACCAGAATCTATCAAAAAACTTTTACATCAAAGGAGTGAACTTAGACAAGACAACGACAGGCTTAAGACTGAGTTGGAAGAAGCTAGGGAACAGTTGAGGAAACTTCGTTCATGAGAATTAGACTCTGAGTTTAAGAACTCAGACGGTGAGGTGGACGAACATAAAAAGGAGGAAGCTATACAAGATGCCTCATTTAATAGCAAGATTATTGAAAGAGAACTAAACAACTCTAACAAGAATCTTGATAGTAATAGAGAATCGGAGATGGCTAAATTCTTACTTGATAATCCAGACCTTGCAGATGTCAAAGATGAACTATTGTCTTATGCAAATGCACATAAAGACTTAGACATTGAAGATATAAAATATCTTGTCTTAAGCAAGATAGACCCAACAAGGCTACTAGATGAACAAACTAAAAACAAGCTTAGTGGTAACTACTCTATTCCTTGAAAGTCTTATGATTGAAAAGAGGAACAGAAAGCTGAAGACCCTAAGAAAATGCCTTTAGATAAGTTACAAAAGAAAGTAGAAGAGTTGGGATTACTTTAATTTGTTAACCAACTTTTATAAAATGGCTATATGGACAAACCCAGCTGCATGAAGTCAAACGACTCATGATACTACAACTAGCTCAGTTAACGCTAGCTGACAATTACTTCAGACATGGTTAGATAGAACTGTGTTAGAAAACTTTGAACCAAACTTAAGGTTCTACGATATGTGAGAAAAACCAGCACGACCTGCAGGTTACAACACATTAGCTTGGACTAGATGTAATAAATTAACAGTTACTCCAACTAATGCTTCATTAACAGAATGAGTAACACCAGACGATACTGCTATTACTTTCACAACTATATCTTTGACTGCTAACCAATACGGTATGTATGCAGTAATCTCAGATATCCTTGAAGATGTATCACCAGTTCCTATGGTATCTAATGCTCTTAAAGTTATTGGAGAAAACATGGCTCGTATTATAGACCAAGTAATCCAAGGAGTACTTGCTGCAGGTACAAACGTTATCTATGCTGGAAGTGCTACATCAAGAGCAACTATCGCTGCTACAGATTTATTGACTGCAACTGACTTAGCTAAAGCTAATGCTTTCTTGTCAACAAAAGCTGCACCAGTATTCTGAGATGGATACATTGCTGTTGCACATCCAAATGTAATCTTTGACCTACAAACAGGAACTGCTGCTGGAGGATTCATGGATTTATCTAAATATACTGAAGCTGGAAGAGCACAGTTAGTAAACGGAGAAATTGGAAAGATTTTCAACGTAAGAGTTGTATCTTCTTCTTTCATCCAAACATTTGCTTCTACAGTTACTGTATATCCTACATTCGTAATGTGAAAAGGTGCTTACGGAGTTGCTGATTTGCAAGGACTAAGAAGCTACATGGTAGGTGATGGTGCTTCTAAATCAGACCCATTGGCACAAAGAAGATATGTTTGAGCTAAAGTTGCATTCAACGCAATCATCTTACAACCAGATGCTCTTGTTAGAATTGAATCTGCTTCAAGCTTATCATACTCTTGGTAGTATAAAGTGGGACACTAAAGCAGTGTCCCCTTTTAAGATATGTCTGTTATGATAGATGTATCTTAAAAGAAGTATTTACTTTACAATTAATAAACAATGGCAAAAGCAATATGAAGTTATATATCAGATTGGATGAATGATAATGCTAGGAATGCATGAGATTTAGATGCAAATGTAGCATTAGTATGGTTCAATAGACGTTATCATGAGATAGAGTGAAAGATAGCAACATTCATTATGGATAATTATTTTGATGAATATATGGATATGAACTTAGTAGCAGGACAAGCTACTTATGAATTACCAACATGAGATAGTAATTGAAGCACGCTACCAGATTATCCTGAACTTAGAAAGTTATTAGAATTGTCTATTGATTATAACTGAAATTGAAAGTTTGCTAAAGCTGATGAATTTCCTGATGGTGATGTAGAACTTCCATTAGAGTTTTATTCTACACATCAATCTACATGGAGACCACGTTTTAAGTTTGAATGAAAAGACCATATAACATTATATCCAACTCCTAGAGAAGATGTAGAATGATGATTACGTATTAGATATGCTAGTAATACACCAGATGTATCAGCTACAGATACAGAGGATGATTTAACAATACCTTGGCAATACATATGGGTAATCTTATTGTGAATGAGTTGGGATAATGCTAGAGCTATTAATGATACGAAGAATGTACAGATGTATAAACAAGATTATTATCAAGCTATGAATGATATGTTGGCTGAGTTATCAGATAGATATATCCAACCAACAAGATATCACACACCTAATTTAAGATGATTAATGAACTAAGCCATGGTAAAACTAAAACAATACTTAGAGAATAGCTGGTATAGATGAGCATCACAAGATAGGCAAACATGATATGCTGCACAGTTTCAGTATTGAGAAAATGTTAACATTAGAGATATGAAGAATGGAGTTTGTTTATCATGAGGTAGTACAGAATCTGATAGGGTATATGATACCAGATTCTCATTCTTTGTTTATGATTGAATGTTATGTACAGTAGATTCTAAATGAGATATTCGTAATAGTCATTGATGAAAAGTATATAATTTGGAAACACGATTTACGAATGAGATACCTTTATGAGTACAGTTCTGAAAATATATATACGTTGCTAGTCAAGCATGAATATTTAAGATTGATGTAATCAATGAAACACATACAGATGTAACTCCAGACACTACAGAATGACGACCACTAAGACCAACTAATTTATGTGTTCTTAATTATGCTAATGCATTCTTATTAGTGTGAGTTAATAATCAGGTTTGGAGATTTGATAACACATGATTACCTCCTAAAATGATTAGAGAGTTTGATTCTTCATATAAGGTGCAATGATTAACGCAAGAATGAAACTATCTAAAGATATACACATCAGACTGAGTAAATACAAAGATACATTATGCTAAAGGAACATTTGATGTAGAATATACATGACTTGTACAGACTGTATCATTTGCTTGATTGTCATTAAATATATGATGAATAACATCAGACCAATGACAAGATTATGTAATGTTTGAATTTGCACCATGAGAACTTAAGTTATCAAAGATATCATGATATAACAAGACTGATATAAGATGGACTCAGACATGGGATTGACAAAAGGTATTTACAAGTGCAGTACATCCATATATAACAGCAAGTGATTGAGTAGTATTTGCTGCTACTGATGAATGAATATGGACATTTACAGAGTATAACTGATGGTTGTGGTGATGATGTATAGAGTTCAAAGAGACTAATCGTATACATACTATGTTTAGACATTGAGAGAGATTATATGTATGTATAACTATACCATGAACAACTGATTATAAGTTGCGTTATTATGATTTAAGTTTTCATCCAGCAACATATCAATCTAATGGTTTTATAATTGGTAGAGTGTTTGATTGAGGTTGTGCATGATTATTCAAAAAGAACGACCAAGCCACAATCACATATAACATGCCAGAGTGAACAAGTATGGAATTAAGTTATAGATATGATAGAAGTTCTTTTTGATATGATAAATCAAACTTTAGTCTAATAAAGAGATTAACAGATAGCAATGAGTGTTATGATATAGTAGTACCTACTACACCATGAGCAGATAAACAAACATGATTGCTAGAGATGGAAAACTCTACAGACCTAATCTTATTAGAGAACTGAAGTTGAATTATATTAGAAGATTTAATGATATGTCCATTCAATAAGACATGGAATTTACTAGAATATAGATTTGATTTAAGTACAACAAACACAAGTAAGACACCTATTTTATTTGAGCATAGCCTAACATATTATGACTACATGAGAAAGTATAGATAATGTAGATATGGAAAATGTTACAATCACTAGCGACGCTGCTTTTGAGAGAGTAACAAGTGATGAACATTTTGAGGATGAGAGTGGTGAGTGATTTCTAAAACAGAATACATCAGGACTTGTTCAAGAAGTCCCAAACATCTCATTCCTAGATATAGCAGATACTATGCTTGAAAACAAAAAGACTTTGTATAATAGAGAGAATTGGATACTAAGAGTAGGTAAGGCTGGTAGAAGTATAGAAGCTCAGCCACAAGATATAGTAACATTCAGCATAGATGAAGACTATACTGTATCTTCTTGAGAACATTATATAGAGTTTGATAGTAGCATATCTTCTCAGCACTACACAGTATGTACACCATGACAACAGGGTAACATATACACGATTGAGATATTAGAGACATGACGTTATATTATATCATACTGATATCAATTAGAAACACATTCATCAACCGATATTACAATATCTGTTGGGTTATATACCGGTACTCCTATTATTACAACGATAAATGAGGATAGATATAAAGGCAATCTTATGGAGATGTTATCTTGATGAAAATACATACCAAATGTATTGCTAAACAAATGAGAAAAGATATGTATGAGAATAAATACTGATGACCAAGTTACTATTTGAGAATGAACATATCTTAATATACAATTCCAGCAGTATAACGTATGAATACAATAATCTTTAATATATAACATTTAACTAAATGGCAACAGAACAACAGTTTATAGATGCTTATAAATGATGGGATGAAAGTAAGCAACAGAAAGCTTATGAAGTTGGTTGACAAGAAGTCAAACAATGGATAGATAATTATAAGGCTTGAAACACTTGAGGGGAAAATCAAGACAATACTTGAGTTAATCTTGGTAATTGGAATTACTGAGATACAAGTCCAGATAGACAAGTTGAGATTGTTAACAATCTAAATGAAGCTTACCAACAAGACCCTAGTAGATTCTCAGATTGGGATACTTTCTCTAAGAACTTCAATTACAACTATTCATGAAGAAGTGATACTGAGAGAGAGACAATGAAAGGTTGGTATGAAGATAAGATGAGACAATCTAATTGAATGGATTATAATAATACAAACAATACAGACTATTTCTTATCACAATTAATAAATGGTCAAACATTAGGTTGAACATGAGCAGCAACTACTGCAGCATATAACAGATATAAAGATTATCAATCTCTATCATGAATGACACCAGAGCAGATTGCAAGTGCTGTATCAAACAATAGCATAAACCCAGTAGGACAAAGCATGATAGACCTAAAAAATTATTCACCAGCTTTATATGCACAAGTACAAAGTATCCTAAATAATAAGACATCAGTAGATGATATTAACTCTGTATGAAGTGGTATCTATAACGGATTAACTAAATCAGAAACAAATAGCAACTACACTAAATATAATTTCACAGATGAATATAAGAAGAATGCTAGTGTTATCAAACAGTATAATGAAAGTCTATATAAGAAGATAGAATGATTAGGTTGAGATACTGCAGCTTATGTATCTATTGTTGCCACAATGTTACAAAACCCATTAATTCAGGCAAACAAAGATGAGATAGAAAACATAGAGTGAGAGATAAATAAGATACAAAATAACATATGGACTATATCAGATAGTGCTAGAGCTAAGTTATGAAGTGAAGCACCAGAAGATTTAGTAAGTGCTTATATATCTCAGCAAACAAAAGAGTTACAGAACCAATTAAGAACTGCACAAAACAGTTTGTTAGTAGCACAATGAAAACTAGATAATCAACTAGCAGATGTAGATACTCTTATAGACGCTATTAATCAATGATTAAAAACTTACTGAGAAGATTGAACATGAAATAATAATTATCAGTATGTAAGTTGAAGCAAATACCAAGAAGCTTGATACTTTGATAAATCTACAGGACAGTTCTATAAACTCTGAGAAACACCAGACACTAGAGATTATGAATCATCAGACCCTACAAGATTACAAGAGATAGCAGATAATCTAGTAGATATTGCTAACTCTAAGGATGTATATGTGTTTAGAGATAGAAGTGCTTTCAATGATTACTTTAAATACAATAAAAGAAGTGCTGCACAAAAAGCAGTACTAGATGAGTTCTGGAATGCTAATGCAGATAAACTACAATGACCAGCACAACAGAGATGGAAAGAATATCAGAAAGAACAAGCTAAGGCTAGTAAATGAAGTTGATGAAGATGAGCTTGAGGTGGCTGAGCATGATGATGAAGTTGAGATGATGTATCAAAAATAAAAACAGCATTGATAAATGGTACATTTAGTTGAGCATGGACACAAAGTAATCTAAAACAATATTGATATAGCAAGTGAGCAGATGCATGAACTATACTAACAAAGATATGACAGACAAGTACTCCAGAAGAAGTTAAATCAATTATGTGACACTTAGATAAGACAGATAAAAGCCAACAAAGTGCTTTAGTATCATGATATCTTTCAGCACATAGAGAAGAAATTAAATCAGCATTAGATAATGTATCATGATTATGAAAACAGAAAAAGAGAAAAGAATATGCTAAGAATCTATTAGAATCTTTATGAGCATGAGCTAGTGATAAAAATATTAATACAATATTAAAAATATGATGATATCAGGAAGAAGAATAATTAATTTATATATAAACATATATACATGGCACAATCATTACAATGATTTGTAAACAAGTCTTCAAGCATACAATCAAAAGCACAAGAGGCTATCAGTTGAATGAAGAAACAGGTAGTCTCTTCTAATGAAGCAACAAAATCTGGGAGTACAACTACTCCTACTATTACAGAAACTCCTAAAATAACCAGCACTCCTAAAGCACAAGCTAGCATAACCCAAACGCAAGACATAACTCCAGTATCACAAGGTACAATTAGTAAAGTACAGCCTACTAATTTATTATGAACTACAATTCTAAGAAAAGCTGCAACCCCAAATTTGTTAGATTGAGAAACTAATACAACATGAATATCATGAACTATTAATAAATGGTTATATGAGAAACCAAAACAAATTACACAAAAATTTACTGAAACTGATTTGTTTGATAAATCAAAAAATGTTATTATAGATGCAACTAGATTTTGAATTAGTACTGTACAGTGATGGCTAGAACGTTATGATAGTTTACCTATAGTATGATTACCAAAATCAGCACAGGAGTGAGAGGTATGAACAAAGATAAAAGAGCAAAGGAATGAAACATTAAAATCTGCATTTGATAAATTAGAATCACGAGACCAATGAATATCAAAGGACAAATGATATAGAGAAGCAAAAGAAAGAGCAGATGAATGGTCTGCATCTTGAAAATCAATGTGGCAAGCTTTACAAGAATGAAATTGGGATGTGTATCTTACTAGATGATGAGAAGTACTTGGACAAATTATGCCAGCTTTTGCCACATCAATTATTACAAAAAATCCAAAAACAGTAGCATGAACTGTATTTACTACAGTGTATTGAGATGCATATAAAAGAAATCTTACGGATGTTGTAAAAGACCCAGATTTTAAAGATTTAACTTGACAACAGAAAACAGACCTTGCTTCATTATTAGCAACAACAGAAGCAACAATAGAAACTATATGAGACATGTTAGAATTAGCACCATTCATGAAATGAAAAACATCTCTTTCTAAGATGTTCTGAATAAAGAATGCATTTGCTAGTTTTTTAGTAAATTGGCAATGAACTGCTGCTACTGAGTGATTTGAAGAAGTATCTACTGAAGTACTACAAACATTCATTAAACAAGCATATGGTTCTCTTGATAAGACTTCTCTTGAAGAATTATGGCAAATATTCTCTGATACATATTCACTTATGCAAATAGCATGATTACCATGATGAGCATGATGAGTAATAGAAACACGTAATAGAAATAAAGAAAGAGAAGAACTATCACGTGAAGCAGATAAGTATGATAACTTTAATGATTTTGAATCTGCTGCTGAAAGATGATGAGTTGAAGATAAAGAATTAATAAAAGACGCTTGGTCTCAATCTAAATGATTAACTCCAGAACAGACAGAAACATTAAAGGCTGATGTTAAATATGTAGAGAAGCAAGAGAGAGAGGCTACTAAACTTTATGAAGAGAAAAATGAGATAGAAAAAAAGATAAGTAATTTAAGAGAAGAGTCAGAAGAAAAGAACGAAAAACAAATTTCTAAATTAGATGCTCAATTACAAGAGATAGATAATCAAATTAATGAAATAGATAGAAACATACAAGAATATATGGAAGTATATTGAGAACAGAATACAACAGAAGAAGTTAATACTAAGCTTCAGGAATTATCTAATCAAAAAGAGATAGAAGAGATATATGAATCATCAAATAAACAATCGTATATAGATGAGTGATGAGAGAATCTATCAGAACAAACTATGAGAGAGATTTCAGAAGAAAGCGAAGAAAAAGAAGTAAAGATGCCAACTACGCCCGAGTGATATAAATCTCTTTCTGAAGCGTTAAAACAGCCCTGAAATACTTATCTATCAAACATATCAGATTTCCAACTAAAGTTCTTAAAAAGAGATATACAGGATATTTGGAAGTATGAGTGATTCTATTGACCAAATAATAAATCATATAGATATCTAATTAAAGCTATCAATGCTGAGTTAGAATCAAGAAGAGAAAGTGAGACAATATCATCTACAAAGAAGCTAACGTTCAAGAACGCACAGGATTTCGTTAATAAAATGATAGCCATAGATAAAAGGAATTGAGATTGGTCTGAATGAAAAGTAGACAAAAATTTACGTAAAAAGTATTTTGGATGGTTTTTAAGAAACAATATTGAATGAGATTTCTCAGCACATTTACCATGATTAAAATGAATCAATCTAAAGCAGATAGAAAAGAAACTAACAGATAAGAATCTTAGAGATATAGCAGAAATGATTGCTCTAGTTAGTAAAACATTCTGAATAGATTTCAATAAAATTATTAATGATTCTAATATATCTGTAAATATAGTTGATAACCAAGATAAGTTCTTGTATAACACTCATAGTTATGGTTTGATGAATTGGATGCCAACCAAAGAACAGGTATTAGATTTAATAAAAAGGACTTGACGTTGAAACATGTGATTAGCAGGAGACATTATTAAAATGTGAGTTGCTATCACATTAGATAGATGACTAGAATGGTCTGGCTCAACTATGGCACATGAATTAATGCATTTGTTAGACTTCGCTATATCTACAGAAGAATGATTACCATTGAAGTATGATAATTGAACTGATTATACAAGTTCAATAGAATGAGATTATGATTGGAAAACATTTAAGGTATGAACTTATAAACCAAATTATCATAATAGATGGACTGAGATTCTTGCTAGATATGCACAACAATATTATTCATGGAAGAATCATCCAGAGGTGTTTAAAGAATATTGTAAAAGAGATTGGTATTGGACAGAAGAAGAGTTTTTAAAACTTGTACCTAAATTTGAACAGTTTATTAAAGATAGATTATGAACTAAACTATTAGATGAAGAAAACAAATTCTATTATGATATAGTTCGCAAAATGAATGAGAACAAATTTCAAACTATATCTACAGAATTTGATACTGAATGATTATCAGATAAAGATGTTAAACTTAAATTAACTCAAATAGAAGAAGAATATGCTTTCATAATAACTCATCTTAATGAAATGACATGAACTCTTAAAGAGGAGATGGAAGCTTATGTACAGCTATCTAACTTACAGCAGAATTATGAGATGGCTAAAGCTAAATGAGAAGAGTATCTACAAAAGTTACAGACTACACCAGAGCAACAAACCACAATAGACACAATAACATCAACAGTATTGCCTCCAGTAGAGACACCAACCAATCCAAATCCAAAACTACCACAGAATCCAGAGACAATAAAGAATTGATTACCACAGTTATGATGAAGTAACATAGAGAATGGATTATGACAAATAGCTGAATGAAACGAACAATGACCAGCTACTTTAAGTAGAAGTTATATGTCAGAAAGTGCTATAGCAGCAGTAAACAAAAAGAAGAATAATATTAAAACTTTCAGAAAAGAATTGTGACAAGCATGGCATGATATTATTACTCCTGCTATATCAAGAATATATAATATATCTCCTAGAGTAGCATGAAGATTAATAACTATGGAAGCACAGACTGATATCAACATTCATAGATATAGAGAAAAAGCTAAGTGATTTGTTGATACTTTATGAAATCTTAAATGAAAAAAGAATGCTGCTAAATTATTTGAGATAAAGAAAGCATTGTTAGATTACTGAGCATTAGCATCAGAACAAACAGAAGATACTATTGAAGATTACAAGAAAGAAGAAGTTAGAAAGCTTAGAGAAGTATTGTCAAAGAATTGATTCAAAGAAAAGGATATAAATGATATGTTCTTTGTATTAGATGATATCTGAAGACAATACAAGGAAGCTGGATTATCAGTAACTCTAAGTGATATGTATTTCCCTAGAGTTGTGAAAGATTATGAATGATTAATAAATTATATGAGTAGAGTATCTGGACAAGATATAAGCCTAAATAAAAGAACTCTATTAAATAGAATAAGAGAGATACAGAACTCAGATAAATCTGATGTAGAAAAAGAAGCATTAATCAGAAGAGCAATAACAACAGATTTTACACAGCCTTGAACAACATCACAACACTGAAAGGAGAGAAAGCTATGATTGCTTAGTGACTGGTGAGATTGAATATATGCTTACTATGAAGACCCTATAGAATCAATAGACCACTACATTACTACTATGACTAATGCAATCCAAAGACAATTGTTCTTATGATGAATGAAAGAGGATTCTAATTATAAATGAGATATACTTAATCAAAGTACTTCTGAATCAGTATCAGCAATCATTGATAACTTAGTAGAGAAGTGAATGATAAATGAAGATGATATAGAAGAATTAAAGCATACTGTATTATCAGTTCTAAATAAGAAAAGGTCACCTAAAGCAGTTACTGCTATGAAAAATCTAACATACTCATTAACTATTACTAACTTCTTATCAGCTATTAATCAGCTAGATGACTTATGAATGGTTATACTTAAGGATAGAAGTTGATTTAAAAACATAGTTAAAGCTATATTTAAGAAAGCTAATATCAAATATGATGAGGTGTGATTAGATGATGCTTATGAAATGTTTAGAGAAGAATGAAAGGTTACTAATTGGTTGTTCTCTAAATCATTATTTAACATGTTTGATAGATTAGGTAAAACAAGTTTTATCAATGCTGCATGGGAGTCATTAATACATCAATATAGTAATGAGAAAACAAGAGAATACTTGCATACTAGATTAGTTGCTATGTATTGAGAAGAGGCTGCAAAGAGAATGGAAAAAAAGATTAAGAATAAAGATTATAAATGAGATGATGGTCAGATAGATATAGAGATACTTAGAGACTTATTATATCAATTATGAAGTACACAGCCTATCTTTACATCTGCAATGCCTACAGCATATCTTAATCACCCTTGGGTTAGAATGTGTTATGCCTTATCATCATTCACACTAAAAAGAATTGATTGGATAGTACAGTGAACTAAAGAAGTGAATGCTAAACATTGACCAGTAATAGCATGAATGTGGTTTATGTGAGTATCATTCTACTTAGCATTATTCTGAGCTATTATATGAGATATATGAGATTTCCTTAAGGGAGATAAAGAAGAAACATTCTTATGGAATCTAATAAACAATTGAATAGAAGATGCATTAAAAGCATGATGAAGTGATGCCTTAAGCTCATGGCTAAAGATATGGGATTTATCAGACTATGACCTAAAGATATTCAAACAGCAAGGTATAAAATGATTACTCCTATCTAAGATATCACCAGCTATATTTGATATAGGTACTGACTTTATTCAAGCTATACGAAAACATGATAAAAATGAAATAACAGACCTTGCTAAGTATGTACCTATATTCTGAAAGTTAGTATATTATTGGTGTTGGGATGACTTAGGAAAGGCAACAAAGAGTACATCATCAGACCTTGACTTAGACCTTGACTTAGATTTAGATTTGGATTTGGATTTAGACTTAGACCTTGATTTATAAAATTAAAAAACTCTTGATTTTATTTGATAAAATATTATGTAATGAAAATAGATATTATGTGATTAATGCCAGAACGTATAGGGATTAAGGTATGAAATGAGATATACGATGTCTTTCAAGAAGACTGAAAGTATATCTTAAACACAATCCTAAACGATAGCATAGAAACAGATAATATCTATATCTATATAGATGATAAACTATTTGATACTATTGATAGGAGAATTGCATTAAGAGCATGAGACACTTTACATCTTGAATACAGTATCTATGTGGGAGAATAAGTTTACAAAGGAATGGAGTAAAGCATATTGAGAGAAGCATGATACATTAAGTATTATTGTGAATAGAGTTGTAAAGATTAAATCAAAGTTAGAATGGTTTTATAAATGAAAGATAGTACTATGGAACAAATCAAAGAGAGGATTAGTATGATAAGACCTAATGAGTGAGAAGATACGCATTTAGAAGCACATGAAAAGATAAATGCTTCTATCACTCAGTTTTATGAACTCTTTGATAATCTGATAACAGAGATAAACTCTATAGAAAAGAAAAGTGCGGACGCAGAAGAAAAGAATTTTGCGTCCTTTTCTAAACTAGATGAGACAATAATGTGAATAAGTAATGGTATAAAGTTGTTGGTTAATAAAGTGCAGGAGTTAGAGAAGAAGATTAATGAGTGAAAGAAGTTCCTAACAAAAAGATACCAATGAATAGTTGATACTGAGAGAGAGACTACTGTTGATTTAGAGACAATAACAGATGATGAATTGAAATGAAAGCAGTATCTTGTAAACGTAGTGATAAATGAGGCATTACCTAATCAATGAGCAATAGATTATTCTTTTCCAAAGACTACTTTAGTCCAATGAGAATATACACCACGTATTTACCTAGAGGCTAAAGAGTGAGAACATGCAGTATTAGAATATGATTTTACAGTTATATTAACAGAAGTATAAGATGGCTATATATGTATATATCAAGAATGGTGGGATAATCAAAAAGAGTAAAGACATAGTTAATTGATTAAGTTATGATTCAGTAGAGCAGGTAAATTACAACTTAGATGATAGGTTGATATATGAGAAAGGGAAGATAGTAAAGTATGAAGAATCTGAATTGTATAAAAAGGATAAATGAATACTATGAGTAGCAGAAGAAAGGGACAAACTAAAGAAGAAGCTTGAACAGAAAACACAGGATTATGATAAGCTATCATGTGATTTCTTAAGATTAAGAGCTCAATATGATTTGCTTAAAAAGAGACAAATATAATTTATTTCATAATATATGATATAATGATAAGAACATTCACAATGACTGGTAATGAAATGAGAATAGAAGTAGTTAATCCATGAGTAAATGATTTAACACAAGAGAACCTTGATACTAATGGAATAACAGAAGCTTATGGAAGAGGTTTAAGACCAGAGATTATGTTTAAAGCTGCTGATAGTAATTCAGCACCTATTTACATAGCAGAGAATACAGGTGATAGTGCAGATAAACAGTTCCCATTATTCCCATGAAAGACATTGACATTAGACTATTCAACATATGTAAAGACAATGAATATCTTTTATGTAACATGAACAGCTAATGATATTTTATCCGTTATCTGTAGATAGATGGCAGTAAGAGAGTATTGAGAGATTAAGTGAATACAATGAATAACTGTGCAAGAGAACTGAACAACACAGGTTAGTTCTACTGATACAATAAACATTGTATGATGATGAACTGTTACTGATGTAGGATGAGTTGCTACAATCAATATACCACAATGAGTTGAATGGTATAGAGAAGATGTAACAGCTGGTAGTGCTACATATACATTAGTACATAGTCCAGCTACAGATACTTCATTTCTAGTGTTCACTGATTCTGGAACATTAATGTTTCTATGAATAGATTATACATATAATTCTTCAACAGAGACTATAACGTTCTTAACATTAGAGTCTAATGAAGCTGCTTATATATGGATAGCACATGCATTAGTTAATGGTGGTAATGTATGAGATATGGTAAAGTCTGTATACGACCCTACTAATATTAATAGTAGTGCATTTGATATGGATAACTTTATTGATGGTACTAATAAGCATTATGTATCTACTTCTGAAAAAACATTGATATGAAGTGCTATACAACCATGAGACAATATATCTGAGTTAGTTAATAATGCATGATATATTACATCATCAGCATTGCCTACAAAAACATCAGACCTAACTAATGATAGTGGGTTTGTTACATCAGCAGACATTCCAACAAAGACTTCAGACTTAACTAATGATAGTGGATTTATCACATCTGCATGAGATGTATATTGACCTAATTCTAGTACAAACTGAAGTATTGTATTGTTTGATTGAACTACAGGTAAGCTAATAAAAGATAGTGGATTAAATATATCTGTAGTTAGTGCACAACCATCAGGGAATGAATGTACTATGTATTATGATAATGGTACTATATACATACAGGTAATAGCAGCAAGCAACATTCTGTTAGAGGATTGAGATAATCTAGTAACAGAGGATTGAAATAATCTTGTATTAGAGAATTAACATTTTAATTAATAATTATATTAAACAATGGCAAACACAAAAATCTCAGCATTAACAGCTAATACTAATCCTAACTGAAGTGAGGAACTTGTATATGCATATAATAATGCTAATGGTAAAATGACACTAAACACTATGAAATCATTTATATGATGAGCATGAATTACTACTCTATCTTCAGATGCTAACATATGGGAGTTATCTGATTGATTCTATGAGACTACTTATGATTTATACTATATGAATGGTGGAAAAGTAAAAGCTTCATCTTGAGGAACAAAGAAACAGTTATTATTTGTAACTTCAGATTCATGAGCTAAATCATATTTTGGATTCAATATTTGAACACGTAGTTGAACTGTTAGTAATTATGCATTCTTTGGAGAATCTGTATCTTCAACAACATGAACATTTAATCAATTATGAGATAGAGAATGGGCTCTTAATCATTTTTGATATGGAATGG
>Ga0326513_10001640_pt1 | contig 17107 bp, 14 predicted proteins | sample 2_2465_0518_D_FD_203654 | JGI IMG/M metagenome (GOLD analysis project Ga0326513, IMG submission 203654) | Bovine rumen microbial communities from UC Davis, California, United States - 2_2465_0518 | ecosystem: Host-associated > Mammals > Digestive system > Stomach > Rumen | place: USA... | reverse complement strand
TTTTTTTGTGCAAAAACAGCCCCCAAAATTTGAGTTAACTCATTTTGTCGATTGAGTTAACTCAAACGATGAATTGAGTTAACTCAAATCATGATGTCAATTAACTCACCTAGAATTGATGTTTTTTGAAAAAAGTCCGGATATTGTTTGCATGGTAAAATGAATTTACTTATATTTGCAGCATGAAATTATTCAACTATCTCTTAACTATATTATTTTGCATGGCTGTTTGGGCATGCAATGACCATCGGGAATATCGTAACCTGTTATCTCGTGCTGAGGCCGAAATGTATAGGAACCCTGATTCTGCCTTAGTGATTCTAGATAGTCTGGGTATGCATCAGTCAGAGTTAACAGGTAATATGCAGATGCAATATCTTCTTCAATTGACAACTGCACGTACAAAGATGGGCGAGCCTTTTACTACTGACTCACTCACAAAGTCCTTGGTAGATTATTTTGAGGACAATGGCAGTGATGAGGAAGTAGCCTTGGCCTATTATCTCTATGGTTGTTCTCTTATAGACTTAGGACAAGCCCCCGAGGGACTTAAAGCTTATTATACAGCCTTGGATTATGTTGATACTACGAAGATTGATTGTAACTATAATCTTTTGAAATGTATTTATGGTCAGATGTCCCTGATTTTCGATGATCAGAATCTTCCTCAAGATGAGATTTGGGCCTTAAACCACTATGTGGAGAATGTTAGGAAGACGTCTAGTCACAACGATTATCTTTTTGCGAAATATAGGTTAGTCAGTCCATATGTTCTTTTGAATGAGATAGACAGCGTTATTTCAATTTGTGAGGAAACGCATCAAGCGCTAAAGCGAATTGGCGATAATCAAGGGTCTGCAAGGGTCTTGGCCCCCCTCGTTTATCTTTATATGGAGCGGGGACAGATGGAAAAGGCTGCATGGGCAAAGGAAATCTTTGAAAAAGAATCAGGATGGTTTGGTAAGAATGGAAATATAGAAAATGGGCGTGAAAGTTATTATTATGCCAAAGGCCTGTATGAATTAACAACCAATCAACTTGATTCTGCAGAGATGACATTTCGAAAGTCTATTCAGTCAGGATGTCTTTCTGATGGATATAAAGGTCTCCTTGCTGTATATAACAGGCGAAACAAAGCAGATTCTGTATATCGTTATGCTCTGTTGTATGAGGCTGCACAGGATACTCTTCGCAACCAGATGCGTACTGATGCTATCCATCAGATGTCTGCCCTATATAATTACAATAAGAGTAAGGAAGAGGCCGAAATGGAACGTGAGAAATCGCGTAGGCTGAAGATGTATATCACATTTTTTTCTGTTGTATTTATCTTGTCTGCAGGATTTGTCGTAAGATTCTATCAAAAGTACCAAAAGAAGAAAAAACGCGAAATTCTTGAACTCAATCGGAAACTGGAGAAATCTCTTAATACTCGTACCGAAATTCTCATGGAACTGCGCTTGCTAAAAAGCAAGGATTATGAGAGCGTGATAGCTGCAAAAGAAGCAAGAGAAGCTGAATTGACAGAAACTATTAGGCAATTACAAGAGCAGAAAGGCGGCAGCAACGATAACTTAAAAGACGATATTGACGCATTCAAAGATAGTAAGATTGGACAGCTGTTTATTAGGAAATCAAATAAGCAAACAGAGAGATGTCAAGCCAATGAAGCAGAATGGAATCTGTTGACTCGTCAATTCTGCCAGGATCTCCCTATGATGTATAAGTCATTCACTAATCATAGCCCTCTCTCTCCATTAGAATTGCGTGTTTGTATCCTTTATATTCTTGGTGTGTCAGAGAAGAATTTTTATATCCTATTAGGAAATGCCCCTTCAGTTTTAACAAATGCGAAGACGAGGGCTAACCAGAAACTCTTTGAAAAAAAAGATGCTCGAAGCTTGAAAAATAACCTTCTCCAGTCTATAAATCGAGCTTGACGTATTTTGACGTAAAATTTTGTAACTTTCATTAAATTAATAGTTTAGACGTTGTTTTTGCTGTGTTGGGACCTTTTGCGAATAGAAAAGGTCCTTTTATTTTTTTGTTTGTCTAAAAAATAGATTTAATTTTGCGAGCAGAAATAAACCAATGACTATTAATAAAATGACAAAGAAATTGTTTTCCCTTTTAGGATTATTCCTATCTACTTCATTAATTTGTACAGCTCAGGAATCAGAAGAGCAGATAAAACTTGAATTAGGTTCGACAGAACAAGTTGTTCTTAATGGCGAGCCATCCCAATCGATTTCTGATGAGTTGGTCTTGCAGGTTAGAATTTATAATCCTACAAATCCTACCAGACCAATTAAACGAAGTCCAGTTTCAATCCCGTCTTTGAGCTTAGATGATCATATATTATCTTTTAATACTTCTTGTGATGGATGTACATTACAGTTGGTAAATGAAGATGGAGAAACAGATTATTCAATTGTTATCCCAGAAAATACATCAACCATAACCTTACCTTTAAATCTTTCAGGAGAGTACGAATTGCAACTTGTTCGTGGTAACTATTGTTTCTATGGGAATATAGAACTGTAAATATCGATATTTTAAGAGTTATAGTAGTATTATAATATTGTTATAATGAGAATTTTAGCATATTCTCCATATTATTTTTATGTATCATTATGAGTAATATCAGTATAAATGATGCTTTGATAGACCAAATAGTAGAAGACGAAATACAATATAAATGTAATGTACCTTTTTTGGCAAAAGGGCTTCTTGGAAAATGTATTTTTCTTTTTTGGTATGCAAAAAAACGTAATAATGTTAGATATAAGAATATAGCATATGATTATCTAGACATTATTAGCAAGTCTTTAAATCTCCAGTCAGACTTGGGATTATATCGAGGACTACTAGGTATTGTATGTGGATATTCGTATATTTTGCAGGAAAAAGAAGTTGATGGTGATGTTAATGAAATATGCAGAGAAATAGATGATAAACTATTTCTATATGCAACAATGAATTTGGATGAAAAATACAATTCTGGAAAATACAATCAATTCGAAGAGTTCTATGTCAATTATATGCTATATGTTTTATATAGATTAAGCAAGTCTTATACAAAGAAATATGAGCAACAAATATACACGCGACTGTTGATAAAGATATTTAATCATATTTATCAGCATCATCAGGCAGATTTTTGCGAAGAGCCTTTCCCATGCTCCGTTAATTACAAATTGGCAAAATTCTTTATGGTGATAGCGTATATGTATAAGTTGGGAATAGAACCGTTACGTTTAAAATCTGTCTTAAATGAGTTAAAAATCCAAGTTCTATATAAACTTCCTGTAAGTGGTTATAATCGTGTTGTCTTATATGGATCGTTAAAAATGTTAGCAAAGAATATGCCACTTGATGAGGACTGGGAAAAGTATATCGCTTTATTAAAAATTGAGATTGATCTTAAGGCCATTGTCAATCAGGATATTGTAGATACTAATCTATTTGCAGACAGTGGAATGGCTTTATTGTATCTCTTTCTGAAATATATCAATCGTGAGGAAACAATGATAGAGATACCAAAAGATGATTTCTTACATAAAATAGAGTATTCTTCCATTTGGAACCAAATTCAAGAAATTTCCAAGTCCAATGATTCCTGGATAGAAGGTTTGAATGGAAGATTAGGGCTTATCATGATGTATTATGATTTAAAATGAATTTTATGAGGAAAAAGGATTTGTTAGACATGACTTTTTTGATTCCAGTGAGAGTCGATTCCATCATACGAATTGAGAATTTATTGGCATCAATACATAATATCCAAAGAAGTTTTAAAACCCATATTATGGTTCTGGAAGCAGATATAAATTGTAATGGGGTACTAAAAAAAATATTGCCGAAGAACGTTGAGTATATTTATATTAAGGATAATGATCCCATTTTCTACAGGACTCATTTCCTGAATATAATGACTCAGAAGGCAAAAACAGATTTCTTGGCTATATGGGATGCAGATATTATTATTCCTGCTCGCCAAATATATGAATCTGTACAATTGCTAAGAACAAAAAAATGTGATGTTGTATATCCATATGATGGAAAGTTTGCTGATGTTACAACAGTATTGCGCGAATTGTATATAGAAATCCAGGATGTAAGATTGTTAACAAATAATGAATCGAAAATGATTTATCCTTATGGCTTAGAGATGCTTGGAGGGGCTATTTTTGTAAATAGGCAAAAATATATATATGCAGGTATGGAAAATGAAAAATTCTATGGCTGGGGACCTGAGGATGGAGAAAGATATCATAGATGGAGAAACCATGGATATACAATAGAGCGAGTAAAAGGTAATCTATTTCACTTAACTCATCCAAGGAATATCAATGGAAGATATAACTCTGATTTGCAAAAGAAGAATCTTGATGTAGCTTTTTTCCAGACTTTAGGAAAATGGTATTAATTAGGAGGATATTTTCAATTTGAGTATTTATTGTTAATAATTTTGAAATAAACAAATATCAATTGATATATCATGAAAGTGTCTCTGCTACTTTTGTGACAATAGCCTAGCTAACTATTGAAATGAATGCAGGCATTATAAATTATTCAATCATTATTAATTATTATGCGTAAAATTAGAAAAATCTCGTTGAATGGAAATTTCGTAACTCTGTCAGCAGAGTCTATGCGACAAATCATGGGAGCTGAGTCAAATTCGGTTACTTGCTATCAATTTACGGATGGTTCGTGTGCGAACATAAAGGGAGGTTCTTCATGTACTCATGAAACAGGTCGCGAAGGAAAATGTGGCGCTACCTCTGTGGGCAGTTGGTATCTGCCTTGTACGTGCGTTGTTTCTTAATCGCGAAAAAACTTGGTATAGCATATCTGATTTTTCAGATATGCTTTACTAAATTATCAGATAAGAATGGTATATTATCCGTAAATTCCTTAAGTTTCTGCAAAATATAAACAAAATGAAAAAAATACTTTTGTTCATATGTATAATTATTTTACGCGATGTAATGGCTCAAGACGTCATAGATACATCGTTATTTACAATTGTATATGATTTTAAAGTGAAAACCTGTGATGATCAGGGCGTTCCTGTTACAGACTCAATGGGAGTAGTAACACTGGTAGGAACAAAAGTAACAAGTTCTATGCCATATAGTAATTATGTCAAATTAAAAGATAATTATCCTGAGTTAGATGATTTGTATCATGAATCCATCATGCATTATCCAACAATATGGATTAATTATCCTTCAAATTCCATAACTATACGGGAAACAATCATGCCAAATGTATTTGAAACAATAGAAAAGAAAGAAACATTAAATTGGATCTTGAATGAAGAGGATACAATAACGCTTCAGGGTTTATTATGTAAAAAAGCCACTACAATATATGCGCAAAAGGAATGGGTGGCATATTATACAGAAGAAATACCATCATCGATCGGACCTTGGAAATTATATGGTCTACCCGGCATGATAGTAAAAGCTTCTGATAAAGATAATGTTCATTCATTTGAAGTCAGAGAATTACATCAAGAATCCTTACCAATAAAATACGAAAAGAATACTATTTTTAAGGAAGTAAAAAATAAGAAGTTAATAAAGTATAGGAATAAAATCTATTGCAATAAGAAATATCCAAAGAAACCGTTGTATTATACAAATTACAGTCCTTTAACTGCAAAAACGGTAACTGTTATACAATCAGAAAAACAAATTTGGCTTGATGGAAATTTAATGCTTGAGAAATCCCATGTTTTTCAACCATTAGAGTATTAATATATGAAGAGTAAGTTTGTTAAGGAGAAGTAATTTAAAATCAAGAACTATTAAAATATCGTACAATAAAATGAGCCAGAATGTGTTAAATTCCTTTTTAAAGGCGATAGGTGCAAAATATACAAAGGAGTATCTTTCTACATTGTATAAAGAACATCCCAATAAGAATAATATGTATGGGTTAAAAATGATACTCCACAATTATGGGATAGAAACAAAAGGATTATTCTTTTCTGATAAGGAAAATGCAGAGCTGACATTTCCATGTATTTTGCACATAAAAAAAGATAGTTCAGATTTTGTTTCAGCATTGGAATTAGATGCTGATAAAATTACTTATATCTTGAACTCAAAGCGATATACCAAAGATGTGACAGAGTTCTGTGAGATGTGGACAGGAAATGCTTTGGTTTGTGAATCGGCCGTAGACAATGTTATAGAACCAAATTATTGGAAGAACTTGTTAACACAGGTTGTTAATACCCTTTCTTTGTTTGCCTGTATTGGAATTCCTGTTCTTTTGGGAATTTTAGCTGCTTTTAATGTGAAAGAAGAAATGATTCCAATAAAATCGTTAGTTGATACTATTCTAAATCTAGTTGGAATGACATTTTGTTTCTTCTTGTTGGAAAGACAGATAAAGAAAGTAAGTCGATTTGGTGATGCTGTTTGTTCATGCTTTGGACATAAAAGTTGTGCCTCTGTCTTGGATTCTGAATGGGCAAAAATAGGTAACTATTCTTGGAGTGAAATAGGTTTTTCCTATTTTATGGCAAGATTCTTAATGTGTATTTTTCTTCCAAATTGTGCAAATGAACTATTGGTCATTAATTTGGTAGCCATGATGTTTAGTTTATATAGTTTATGGATTCAGGCAAGAAAAATACATGATTGGTGTGTACAGTGTATCATCATTCAATCCATCATATGGACAATTGGTGTTTTTGACTTCTTATACGGTACTTCAGCATTGCTTAGCTTTTCAATATACGTTCCTCAAATCATAATTTGTGGATTACTCTTTGCTTTGATTATTATTTTAACCAACAAAGTAGTATCTAGTTATCAATTAAGAAATGAATATCAGGAGGAGGTTGCTTTGGCTCGCTCAGTGAAAGCAGATATGAATTATTTCAATTTCAAGTTGAATAGTGAGCGGGAGATAGAAATACCAGATACAGATAAGTGCGTATCGTGGGGGAATCCAGACTCAAAAATAGTTATTTCAGTATATACTAATCCTTTTTGTAGTCATTGTAAAAAGATGCATAAACGTTTGGAGAAGCTGCAACATGAATCAAATCACTCTTTCTTGATAAAATACATCTATGAACCTTTTACGGAAAAGATAGATTTAGGTACAAGAATGCTAGTAGCTGCTCATCAGCAGTTAGATAAGACCTTAGAGGACAAGGTTTACAAAGAGTGGTTTTATGATGGAAATGTAATGTATAATGAGTATATCGAGAAATATCACCTGGATGTATATTCTGAGGATGTAAATAGAATCATAAATTATACCCGTGAATGGAAATTGAAGGCTGGATTTAATTCAACCCCAATCGTTATGGTAAATGGGCATCTTAAGCCTGTGGAGTATGATGTAGAAGACTTAATTTATTTTATAGAGTAAGATGTTCTTTCCACATTACACGCAACTAGAGGCATCGGATTGTGGTCCGACCTGTCTCCGAATGATTGCGAAATTCTATGGTCGTGCGTACTCTGCAGAAATGATACGAAAACATAGTTTCATTTCTCGCGAAGGGGTATCTATGCTTGGTATTAGTGACGCAGCAGAATATATAGGATTTCGGACGTTGGGGGTAAAGATGTCATTTAATCAACTGGTAAATGACGCGAATCTTCCATGTATTCTCCATTGGAATCAACGTCATTTTGTAGTGTGTTACGACATAAAAAAGAATCTTCGTGGGTATTATAAACTGTACATTGCCGATCCTTCTTCTCAGAAAATGTGTTATAATGAGGAAGAATTAAAAAAATGCTGGATATCAACGAAGGAGGATGGATTAGAGCTTGGAACAGCTCTTTTGTTAGAACCAACACCTGAATTTGGCAAACGAGAAGATGATATACAACTAAAGAAGAAAAGTCTGAGTTCCTTTTTAGGCTATTTTTCTTCCTATAAGTTTTTACTTGTTCAGATAATATTTGGTATGATAGCAGGTAGTATGCTTCAGCTGGTATTCCCGTTTCTTACTCAGACGATGGTTGATAAAGGTATAAATGGACATAATCTAGATATAATATCTTTAATTTTGATGGCTCAACTTGGGCTATTCTTAGCTCAGCTATTGATTGGATATATACGTAGTTGGATTATGCTTTATATCAATTCACGTATAGATATTTCTTTGATCTCTGACTTTCTTGTTAAGTTGATGAATATGCCCTTGAATTTCTTCGATATGAAGAATACTGGAGATATTATGCAACGAATTGGAGATCATGGTAGAATAAAAGGATTTTTGATGGGAAATTCAATTAATGTAGTCTTTTCATTGGTTAATTTTTCTATATTCACTTGTATCTTAGGCTATTATAGCTCAAAAATTCTTACAATATTTCTTGTCGGAAACACCTTGTATGTCGTATGGATTTTGATATTTATGAAATACCGAAGAGAATTGGATATAAAACGTTTTAATCAGTCAGCCTCTGATCAAAATAAGGTTATCCAATTGATACAGGGTATGCAGGATATTAAATTGAATAATTGTGAACGAAAAAAACGGTGGGAATGGGAGCGCGTACAGATTAATTTGTTTAGAATCAGCGTTAGGGGGTTGAAGATCGGGCAAATTCAACAATCAGGTTCAGTTTTTTTTACTAAGACAACTGATATTATCGTTTCCTATATTGCTGCAAGAGCAGTTGTAACTGGCGACATGACTTTAGGTATGATGATGTCGCTGACATATATTATGGGACAAGTATCTGCTCCGATATATGATTTCATAGGATTCGCCCAATCATTACAAGATGCAAAAATCAGCCTTGAGCGTTTAAATGAAATACATTCTCAGGATGATGAAGAATCAAATATTGAGAACAAACTCGTTGATCTTCCCAAAAATAGAAATATTGTTGTGAAGGATTTAAAGTTTAGTTATAGTGGGGCAGACAGAGATTACGCATTGAATGGAGTCAGTATTGAAATTCCGCAAAAGAAGGTTACTGCTATTGTTGGTGAGAGCGGAAGTGGAAAGACCACGTTGATTAAGCTTCTTCAAGGTTTTTATAAACCCAATAGTGGAAGTATAACTGTTGGTGGTATTGCTTTATCCGCAATAAATCCTCATTTATGGAGACGTATGACTGGTTCTGTTATGCAGGAAAACTATATTTTTTCTGATACAATAGCAAATAATATAGCATTGAGTACAGATGAAGTTGATGTTTTAAGATTGTATAATGCAGCAAGAATGGCTAATGCCGATGGTTTTATTTCTTCTTTTCCTATGGGGTATAATACCAAGATAGGAATGGAGGGAAATGGTTTAAGTCAAGGACAACGGCAAAGAATTCTTATTGCTCGTGCTATTTATAAAAATCCTGAGTTAATCTTCTTTGATGAAGCAACTAATGCTCTTGATGCTACTAATGAAAGTGTTATCATGGGTAATCTTCATAAATTCTATGAGGGAAAGACTGTTGTCGTTGCAGCTCATAGGTTGAGCACTGTTAAAGATGCTGACCAGATTGTTGTAATGAAAGATGCAAAAGTAGTGGAAATCGGAACCCATAACGAATTAGTTGCAAGACGCGGAGAGTACTTCTCTTTAGTAAAGAATCAACTAGAATTGTGTTCTTGAAATATGATAATAATCAAAGATAAGAAGGGGATTTATGTTCCGACTATTGAGCTAAGGAATGAGCCGGTACAGGAATTGATGGATAAGAAGCCATCATATATACTAAGATATGGAATAGGGTTGATCCTGTTCTCATTATGTTGCCTATTTGTTGGTAGTAAATATATTCCTTATCCTGACGAACTTGAAGTAAATGTGGTATTACCATCTAACGTTATTTCAAAAGAATTTACTAATAATTCCAAAGCGGAAATACTTTCAATTATTCCATTTTTAGAATCTAAAGTTACAGAGGGCGATACTTTGGCAGTCTTATTCCAGAATAATGATACTGTAGTTTATATGAGCCCATTTGATGGTAATGTTTATGTATCAGGAAAGTATTCAGTTGGAAATATAGTTGATACAAGAGATTTGGTTATCTTAGTATTCAACAATAAAGTTAAAACGCTTTCGTATGCTTATTCACTACTAGATAGCGCCCATGTAGCAAAAATAGATTGTGGTATGGTTTTGGAAACCGAAGAAAAAGATGGAAAGTATAAGGTGAAATACATTTCGAGGATTCCAGATGGAAAGGGATTATATAGCGTCTATTATGAATGCATTTCAGAGAATGAGAAATCTCGAATTATTCAGGAAATGCGTGTTGGAAGAATTCAAATAGACAAATCCAATGTGTTTGATAGGTTTTTTAAAACTGGTATAGAAAGAATGGTAAAAATATGAAAAAGATAATATTGTGGATGACTTATCATGATGATAAGCAAATAGAAGAGTATCATCTTAAAGAAGATGAAAATATAAAGCTGTTTAAAGGAAATGATACAAGCATTAAAGGTGATAATATCAATTATCTTAATCGTTTCTATTCGGAAATAGGTACATTCTATTACGTATGGAAAAATAACTTGAAAACGGATTTTGTTGGCTTCTGCCATTATCGGCGTATGTTGCCAACAATTTGCGAAGTAGATAAAGGAGAGTGTTTGGTATATCATATAAATAAGGATATCTCAGTATATAATCAATATAAATGGTCGCATAATTATCAAGATATGTGTGATATTATAGATTATTTAAATGAGAAATATGGTAATGCTAATAAATACTCAGAATATATATTGAAAGGGAGCGTCTTGATTCCATGTTGTTGTTTTATTATGCAATGGGAAGACTATGTCAATCTATGTGAATGGTTGTTTCCTATTCTTTTTGCATGGGATAAGAAGAATGGATTGAATTTGGATCCTGAAAAGTATATGGAGAAAGCAAGAAGAGATTTTCGTTATGAAGATGTGAATTATCAATGTCGGGCTGTAGCATTCCTTGCAGAGCGACTAATTAGTTGTTATATCGTGACGGAAATGAAGCCTTTCAGTATAATAACAGTGTAGGGGCAGGTTGAATTATTAGTTGTTTGAATAATGAAAAGAAGTTTAATCATATTTATCTTTTTTTTAATTCATGCTTTTTCTTATGCTCAAGTTAGCATAAATGGAAGAGTCCTTGATACAGATGGAAAGCCCATAACAGATGTAATTGTTAAGGTTATTTGTGAAGGGAAGACATTGTCTTTTGCTACAACAAAGGCGGATGGAAGATTTTCAATGGAGGTGAAGAATTCGAAACAGAAAAATGTCAATGCAATTTTTTCTCACATCAGTTATGAAACAGACTCAAAGAACTTGATATTGCCAACTAAAAAGGGGAATGTTGAATTAAATATGGTACTTATTAGCAAGAATGTATCGTTGATGGAGGTGAAAGTTCGAGCATCAACAGTTAGGCAGTCAGGTGATACCCTAAGTTTTAACTTGGCATCATTTCTTGGCAAGAATGATGTTACTCTTGAGGATGGAATCAAACGTTTACCTGGTGTAAACGTAAATGAGAATGGACAGATAAGCTATATGGGTAGACCCATAAGCCAGTTTAATATAGAAGACCTAAATCTTCTTAATGGGAAATATAATCTTGCTACCCGAAATATTGCTGCGGATAATGCAAAAACAGTACAATTGATTAGGAATTTTCATTCAAGAAAGGTAGATGAGGGAAAACCAAGCGATAATGTTGCCATGAACATAAAACTTGCAGACAAGGCAAAACTTAAGCCGTTCGGAAGTGAGGAAGCAGGTGTCGGGTATATGGAAGAAGGAAGGGATGAACTACAGATGATATTGGGTTTGACAGGAATGCTGTTTACGGATAAATTTCAGGTACTAGGGACTGGAAAAATAGGAAACTATAAGAATTATGGTCTCTCAGATTTAAATGACCACTTCGGTAATTCAAATATTTCATCAATAGCGACTACATTGTTTGGTAGATTCTCTGCTGGACGACCTCCCATGGGAGATTACGAACATCAAAGAAATGCAATTATATCTCTTAATGGAATTCAAAAAGTTGATTCCTTTATAACGATAAGGGTTAATTCTGATTACGCATACAGTAATATTACAAATGATGTTAGTCAGAGTACCACATATTATAATGGCTCAGATTATATTGTGATATCGGAAAATACCACACCTTTCGCGATATATCACAAGCCAAATGTCATGTTGGATTATGAAACAAACAAGAAGAATTTGTATTTAAGAAATACGTTAACAGTCAATGCTTTGTTTGATAAGAACAACGGAGATATCTTGTTTAATTCATCTACCGTATCAGGTACGGATTATAGTGTAGAACAAAGAAGACAATCAACAACAATAGGAATTAATAATCATTTTAATTATTACAGAAAGACGGAAGGAAAAGGGTTAGGGGAAATCGTGTCGGATATTTCCTTCAATACAACTCCTAAACTAAATTTGTTTTTTAATAAAGCAGGTGAAACATATGGTCAAACAGCTCAATCCACGTCTCTCGCATCAAATACCTCAACTACAGTCGGATATGATTTTAATTCTTCTTTGGAATTATCTGTTTCGTTAAGGCTATTTGCTGGCTATGACTTTGTGGAGACTAACCGTAGTATGACAAATGATATCAATAAAATTGATGGTTGGAAAATTATTCCCAGTTTAGCTCCTATGGCCTTCTTTAAGAGTAAAAACAAAAAAATCAATTCTTTTTTGGGCGTGCCATTGGAATGGAAGAATTTATTATATGGGAATTATAATTATTCAAAAGTTACAATAAATCCTTGGATTAAACTTGAATATATCCAAAATACAAATAATAAGTTTTCTCTTAATAGTTCTTATAGAACTAATATGGGAGATATGATATCGTTATTGACAGATAGTATGCAGACGAATTATCGTTCTGTTTATGCTGCTTCAGGGGTAATTGGAGAATCAACGGCTTTTCAGTCTTCACTAAGTTGGGATATGTCTTTTCCATTCCAATACATTTCTTTCTATACTGAAATATCTCATTATGTGAACAGAAAAAATACATTGCCTTCTCAAAATATAAATGGAATAGATACGTCTAATTCTATTCTTATGATTAATAATAAAGCAACTGGTTCGGGGGCCAAATTATCTGTAAGTAAAAATATTCCCGTTTTAGTCTCGAAATTCTCAATTGACGCTTCGTATGGATTTGGTGAGGTGGTTCAAGCAGTAAAGGAGAAGCAGATAAAGGTGAATAACAATAATTACAGTATTGATGGAAAAATGGATATTACACCATTAGAGTGGGTGGAGTTAAATTATGGAATAAGTTTTTCTAAAAACAAGACTCGTTACGATGGATACAATAGTGCAATAGAATCTCTTGCCCATTCAGGATCAATACATTTATTCCCAATAAGTCAGCTAGATATAACTCTGAATTATAATAGTGTCAGACAACAGATATCAGAAGACAGATATAAGAATATGTCGCTATTTAATATATTTGCACAGTATAAGTTAAAGAAATGCATACTTAATCTGGATATATCAAATATATTTAATCAACGTAGTTATTCATATTCGCTTTTTGATGGCATCAATACATATAGTTATGATTATAGACTTTGTGGTCGTACTGCAATGCTGAAAATCAATTTTAATATTTAGTTTAAATATGAAACAAGCAATATTACTGCTTACCAATAGGACAGACTATGCTGTCCGTGACAGATACATGAAACTGGAAAGTGAATACTGGCAAAAGGCTGATGTGTTCTTGCTTTTTGATAATTCGGCTTCCATTGATAATCGTGAACTCAAGTGTTTTGGAAGGGTTTATACATTCAGTGTGTCAGAACTGATAAGCGAAGGGTATACTGCACTGAAAGATGGTTTCTTAGGCAATTGTCATTATCCTCTGTTGAAATTTCACAAGGACTTCCCTGAGTATGACTATTGTTGGCTGATAGAGGATGATGTTGTGTTTTCTGGTGATTGGAGTGTTTTCTTTGATGTTTTTGCTGATGACACATCCGATTTGTTGACTACCAAGGTGCGTCGCCATGAGGATGATCCGTCTTGGTGTTGGTGGAATGGTGTGAAAGCACCAGAGGGGATAACTTTGTCAGCGGATGAATTGTATGCTTCGTTCAATCCTATCTATCGTTTGTCTGCAAAGGCTATAGAATGTCTTGATGAGGAAATGCGGAAAGGCTGGCTCGGACATTTTGAAGCTATTGTGCCTACAGTGTTAGCAAGACGCGGCCTAATGATTCATGATATGTCTGGAGAAGTTTTTTTTTCGGAGGATACCCATACATGGACGCCATTACGGATTCAGCCAACGAAACCAAATATGATTTATCATCCTATAAAAGAGAAGATATCCAAAAGCACATACAGAAAGAATTGTCTGTTGTCTATCGTTGGAGAACATAGTTGCCATAAAGCATGGATATCAGGCGATGTTGAGAGAAACTATGATATTCATCTCGTTGTTTATGATCTTTCTTTTGGAAAGCATTATAGCGATGCAGATTTCGCTTATGTAAAAGCAGGGCGAAGAGCGGAACTCATAAAGGATTATTTCGACAATCATAAATATTTGCTTAACCAGTATGATTATTTCTTCATTATAGATGAAATGTCAGCAATGACGGCTGGACAAATCAATGATCTGTTTGATGAGATGGATAAAGAAAGAAGTGATTTTTCGCTTGTCGGAATGACAATGCCGTGTTTCCGTCTTGATTTGATGAAACTGTTACTAAGTGATAATCCAGAAAACTCTGTAGTATACTTCTAAATAGTTATCAATGAAATACGATTACCTGATAGTTGGCTCCGGCCTTTTTGGCGCCACGTTTGCCCGCCTCGCTACTGATAGTGGGAAGCGGTGCCTGGTGATAGATAAGCGCCCACATCTGGGCGGCAATGTGTATTGCAAGGAGGTGGGGGGTATCCATGTGCACCAGTATGGGCCGCATATCTTTCATACTTCTGACAAAAAGGTTTGGGAGTTCGTAAACCGTTTCGTAGAGTTCAACCGCTTCACGCTGATGACGGTGGCAAACTATAAGGGACGGCTATACAACCTGCCGTTTAATATGAATACGTTCTATGGGATGTGGGGCGTGAGGACGCCAGAGGAGGCTCGAGCGAAGATAGAGAGTCAGCGCAAGGCGGTAGGGCAGATAACGAATCTGGAGGAGCAAGCTATTAGTCTCGTTGGACGTGATATCTACGAAGCGCTGATCAAAGGCTATACAGAGAAGCAGTGGGGTAGGGCGTGTAAGGATTTGCCGTCGTTTATCATTCGCAGATTGCCTGTGAGATATACCTTTGATAATAACTATTTCAACGATACTTATCAGGGAATCCCTATCGGAGGATATAATGTGTTAATAGAAAAACTGCTGGAGGGGGTAGAGGTGAGAGCGGACACGGACTTCTTTGATGGCATGGAGCATGAATGGAAGGAGATGGCTGAGATGCTAGTGTACACAGGAAAGATAGATGATTTCTATCATCATCGCTATGGTGAGCTGCAGTATCGCTCGCTGAGGTTTGAGCATGAGCTTTTGCCGACGCCCAACTATCAGGGTATCGCCATCATGAATTTCACAGATAGGGAGACACCCTATACGCGCATCGTGGAGCATAAGCATTTCGAGATGATGGGCAGCGAGGTGAATAATCTTCCCATGACGGTGATTTCGCGTGAGTATCCGCAGGATTATTGTCAGGGTGCTGAGGCTTATTACCCTGTGAATGATGAGGCAAACAGTCTGTTATATGCCAAATATCAGGCTTTGGCAGAGCAGGAGAATCGTGTCATCTTTGGTGGCCGCCTGGCGGAATACAAGTATTACGATATGGACGACACTATTGCAAAGGCAATGGAAAAGTTTTGCAAATATCAGGAGAAAATAGTATCTTTGCAGCAGAAAACCTAAACCATATAAATAATTGTATGATTATGAAACGATTATTATTATCTTTGTTTATGTGTATTACTGTTTCAGTGGTATTTGCACAGACAGGTTTTAAACAGTTGCAGTTCTATACCCAAATGATGGATGGATCTGCTTATTGGGAAAGCATGCATCAGTACTTTATGAAGGAGCATCAGTATCGTTATGCTTGTATTACGTGCCCCTCGTCTGAGCCAGAGTCTTGTCTTCTTATCGGTGATTCAACTCTGACTATAGTGACGTTAGACAAGATGATCTATTCGTATTTGCGTGATAAGAAGTTGGAGAAAAAACCTAAGATTAGTCAAAAGACATTGTCTGTAAGTAAACGTTTTGTTATAGATCTTTGTAATCTGATAGACTTGGGGTCTTTGACTTCTGATGCTTACGAAACCAACAGAATGACTGATGGCTCCACGACTTATTTCTTATCCTATTCCCAGATTTATCATTCTTCAAAGACGCGCGCAAAGGGGAGTGCTAATGGGGGCAACGAGGCTTCGCAGTTGATGAGGCTATTGAATCAGATTCGCGATGCTATTATTGGTAAGTGTCCTTTCGTGGAGTCTGACCTTATGACACAAATTCATAATCAGCATAAACATCTTTTCACGCTCTTGCCATCAAACTTTGCAGACCGTGAAATGTACGACTTGTATTAATGTAGGTATAAATACTATCCATTGACAGACATGTTATTCTAGTTAGACAGTATTTTTTTCTCTAGTTAAGGAGTAAATTGCACGAAATATCATGTCACCAGTCAGAAACCATAGGTTAAGGCATCGTAAGTCATAGACTAAGGACTCGTAAACCTATGGTTTAGTAACCGTAAACCATAGAGTTACGACCACTAACTCATTGAGTTGCTACCTCAAACTCATTGAGTTCTGGTCTCAAAGTCGCTGTAATTTGATTACAAAGCAATTCTGCTTAAGGTGGCCGGAATGCGATGAGGGGGGAGAGTGTTGGGGGGCAGAAAAAGTCTCAGTAATTATTGCATGGTAAGAAATGATGACATCGATGATTCCCCATCAGTCACCATCCCAGAATTATTCAATGAACATCAGAATCTGATTTGCAATCTGTTCCTCAGTCTTGCCTTCAGAATTGAAGACGAGGTCGTAGTTGCGGGTCTCGTAGCGGGAAGTGGCAGTATACCGCCTTAC
>Ga0326513_10001639_pt1 | contig 17113 bp, 10 predicted proteins | sample 2_2465_0518_D_FD_203654 | JGI IMG/M metagenome (GOLD analysis project Ga0326513, IMG submission 203654) | Bovine rumen microbial communities from UC Davis, California, United States - 2_2465_0518 | ecosystem: Host-associated > Mammals > Digestive system > Stomach > Rumen | place: USA... | reverse complement strand
TGAATTTTCCGGAAAGTATTGTATTTTTTTTTTTTTGAGTATAATAGTTTTTAACATTCAACATTCTGGATGTTGAAAATTTAGAATCAAGGAGAATATGCTATGAAACTCAAAAAATTTGGTGCAGGTCTAGCCGCTCTGTGTATGATGGGGGCTGTCGTTCCGGTTCTGCCGAATGTTCCTGCTTCTGAAATTTCGCTGACGGCAGAGGCTGCTAATGAAACTACTGCTGACGGTGTCTGGACTTATGATTATAAATTAAATTCAAAAGATATTGTTCTTTATTCTTATAACGGTACTGATAAAAAAGTTATCATTCCGTCAGAAATTGATGGAAATCCGGTGAAAAGATTAAGACTGAGTTTATTTGACCCTACTTTGACCGATAATGTTGCTGTTGTCATTGAAGAAGTACAGATTCCGAACGGAATAGAAACTATTGACCAGTATGTATTTGCAAATACCAACCTGAAATCCGTTGTGATTCCGGATAGTGTGACACATATTAGTGACGGCGTTTTTTCTGGCTGTGAAAATCTCGAAACTGTAGTATTCGGAAAAGGGTCAGACATAGCAAGCTGGGTATTCGGCACTGAACTTCCTAATCTGAAAGATGTTACAATTTTAAGTGATGCTTTTAATGTCAAAAATATGAATGCCTTTTTCGCTAAAGCCGGTGCATGGAAAAATGTTACATTCCATTGCCCTGAAGGTTCTGAGCTGGAAAGTTTTTTTGAAGAATATAATGCCAACAGTTCACATAAAGTAAAAGTCAACTATGATAATGACCTTTCCGGAGTAGTAACAGGTGAAGAAACTACAGAAGCTACTACAGAAGCTACTACAGAAACAACAATTGCTCCTGCTCAGACAGTACTTACAGCCGGCGATGCCACCGGAGACGGAAAAGTTGATATTCTGGATGCAATTACCGTTAACAAAGCGATTCTGGGAAAAGAAGCTCTTAGTCCTGAACAGCTTGCGGCTATCGACTTCAACGGCAACGGCAAGCCCGATTCTGAAGAAGCTCTTAAAATTATGAAATATATTGTCGGTCTTGTTGACAGCCTGACGGATTGAAAATCTGCTTTGTCTCTCTGCTTCTTCGCAGAGAGACTCTTTTTTTGTGGAGAGTGCCGAATTTTTAAAGCCGTTTTTGTCTGAATTTTACAAAATCGCCGGAAAGGATTGCAATTTTTCATCAGCTGTGTTATAATAAATTTAATAAAATTTTGAAGATGCAGGGAATTTTTCTGCATCCGTATGTAAAGGAGTCCAGAATATGGCACAGAAAGTTTGTTACAGCTGCGGCGCAAGACTGGCAAATAATCAGCTTAGCTGCAAAAACTGCGGCGCTCATCAGTGGCGCAAAGGTACAGATAAAATGAGCGTGGATAAGCTCAAAGAATTGGCTGATGAAGAATATCGTCAGGGCAGACTCGGTACTACCGAAGAACATAACAGACATATGGAAAAATCTATGTTTCTGTATTCGATCATTGTAGAGAAAATTGCATACATGGCACCTAAGCTGGAAGCAATCGAACCTATGGAAAGATGCATTCATATGCTTGATTTTATTCTCATGCAGGAACGCCGTGCAAGTTTCCTCGGCGATGAAAGAAGACAGGCCCGCTACAGAGAACTGATGAATCAGATTACCAATGCAAAAGATAATCTCGTTTATGAACGTATGGAAAAGGCTCATGCTACTGAAAAAGCCAATGCTCCGGCAGTCGCTCCTGCTCCGGAAATTCCTGCTCCGGTCGAGACTGCTCCGACAGCAAATACTGCTGCTCCTGCTCCGGCAGCTGAACAGCCTGCTCCTCCGAAGCCTGCTCCTGCTCCGGTTCGGGATAATCTTGATGATCTTGTAGATTATGCAATCTTTACCGTTTCTGAAATGGATGAAATGGGTAGCTGGACATTCTTAGGCAAGCCCAGAACCAAAAACTATATGATCAGTATGCTTAGCTTCCTGCGTGAAATCAAAGGTCAGATTGATACCCTCGAACAGAAAGAACGTGAAGTGCTTCTGCATGTGATGTTCCAAGTTGCTGACAGCTATAAGAACGGTACTTATCCATTCCCGCAGAATCCGGACAGAGCCATCGCTTGGCATACAGAGGCTTCTGACAGAGGTCTAGTGCTGTCACAGCTTGCGATCGGTGAAATTTATCTCAACGGCAGCGGCGGTATGCGTGCACAGCCGGAAAAGGCTCTTGAATGGTATCAGAAAGCCCTTGCTTCCAACAGTTCCGAGAAAGTGAACGAATATGCACAGGCTGCTATTGAACATATCAAGTATACTATGAATCAGAAGTAAGATAAAATTCAGGCACTCCGGAATTGTAATGCTCCGGAGTGTTTTTTATCAGTTCTAATCAAGGGGGAATCAGCAGTGCTTTGTCCTTTCTGTAATCAAAAAATGCAAAAAGGTGTTATGTCATTCGGTGGAAGAGACAGCGTTACTTGGAAGTCAGGAGAAGAAAAAACAGGCTTTATAAAAATGGGAAAAATTACTGCTGTAAAACATACATTCTTGGATTATTCTATAGAAACTTATTATTGTGATTCCTGTAAAAAAATGTTATTTGATACTGATGTACAGTTTTAAATTCTATACTAAAAAGGAGTGCTATCTATGTCAGAAAAAGAAAAAATGCTCGCCGGAAAATTATATGATGCCTCCGGCGAAGAATTGACTCAAATGCGGAAAACAGCTCATAAATTATCAAAAGATTATAACGATACTTATGAAGATGAAACTCAGAAAAGAAAATTAATCCTCCGAAAACTCCTCCCTCATGCCGGTAAAGATTTGTATCTGCAAGGGCCGATTCAGTTCGATTACGGAGAATTTACGACTTTCGGCGATAGATGCTATGCGAATTTTAATTTTACTGTCCTCGACTGCTGTCCGGTGATCATCGGCGATGATGTTTTCTTTGGCCCTAACTGTACAATTGCGACTCCCGTGCATCCGCTCTTAGCTTCTGAAAGAAATATGAAATATCGTCAGAATGGCGATCTCTATGATCTCGAATATGCCAAGCCTATTGTAATTAAAAATAATTGCTGGATCGCAAGCAATGTGACTGTCTGCGGAGGTGTCACGATCGGAGAAGGCTCTGTCATCGGAGCTGGAAGTGTCGTTACAAGAGATATTCCGGACGGAGTATTCGCCGCCGGAAATCCCTGCCGTGTCATCCGGAAAATTACAGATCAAGATTCTGTCTATCTCAAAAAAGAATTGTTTTGAATCTACTGCACTGTTACAGTCAGACTGATTCTGATTTTCATATTCTTCTCCGGCTTGATTCCGGAATTTTCTAATAAATCCTGTATGCCGATCACATCTGCTTTCGCTGAAAGCATCTCATGAATTGCCGATTCGCATTGTTTCTCAACGAGTCTTTGCAGAGGCTGATTTAATTCCGGTGTTCCCGTCCGTATGATGACATGATAAGATAATTCCTGATTTTCAGATTTTTTTTCAATTCTGCAATTGCGGATTAATATATCCTGTTCTCCGTCCGGAGTCTGGAGTGTCATCGTAAAACTTCCGGAATTCTGTCGAAGCCAATACATTCCTTTTCCGGCGAAATCAGATAATTCTGTGCATCCGCCGTCTTTATGAAGCAGAATCAGAGCCGGAACACTCTGATCTGCTTTCTGCACCGGAAGTAAGGCAGTTTCCCAGACTCCATGCCATTCATTCAGAGCCGTTGCAAGATCGGTCTTGCATAACAGGCCGTTCTGCTCTGACATGCGAATCATGTGAATTACTGAAATATTCTCAGGATTCTGAAAATATTCTTCCGGCTTCGCATACAGAATCTTACATGCCGGAGATAAGCCTTTTTCAAATAGTAATTCTTCCGCCGGATTCAGTGTACAAGTTCCGTCAAGACATAGTAATTCCGTATGGCCGATGAATACTTTGCCTCCGTTCTGAGATTCTTCTTGACGGAGTACTTCGGCTATGCTGATTCCCTCTACAGGCGGACTCACTTCCTGATTGAAATTCTGTGTGTAGAAACTCAGTTTTCCGTCACAGGTCAATCCGACAGCCTGTGTGTATAATCTGTCCGAAATGGTTTCCGTACTGCATCCGGTCAGAAATATACACACACATGGAAACAGAAACTTAAAAAATTTCATGGGAATACTCCTTTTTCTGAATGCTTTTCATAAATTGTCGGATTCTCAGTGATAAGGGAATTATCAGAATCAAAACCGGAAGTGAATAAAATATCATATCTTCCAGAATATCACTCTTGAAAAAATATGCCGGAATCAGCATAAATATCAAAGATACCGGAGCAGACCATTTTTCAGCAATCGGATAAATCTGTTCAGCAATATGCTCGATAATACCCGTCTGCAATGTCGTGTGCATGATATGCAGCATGACAAATACTAAAATATATAATGCATCTGCTCTCTGTCCCTGTAAGGGCTGGGATAATGCTGTCAGAGTAAAAAACGGATAGCCATTCAGATACATCAGTCTGCCGCCTGCCGTAATACTGAAAAATAAAATTAAAATACAGAATATCGCCTTTGAGATCAGATAACTGTTTACAGCTGTATTTTTATGATTCCGGACAGAATCTGATAAAATCCAGACAGCCGCAAGCTCTCCGCTCAGAGAAAAATACGTCCGGATACTCGGCAGAAAATCTGTCATCTGAAAAGAAATCCGACTCAGATCAACTCTTTTCCATGCCCCCAGAATCAGAACCGTCAGGGAAATCAAAAATAATCCCATCACGATCGGAGCCGCTCTCGCAGTTGCTCTCAGTCCGGCCGAACTGGTGTAAAAACAGGTGAGGGCAATCAATACAGCAGCCGTCAGCTTCCCAGAAGAAGGTAATAACTGCGGCGGTGCGGCTTCCCATAACTGTGAAAATCCATTCGCTCCACAGATCAGGAAAAATAAAATATAAATTATTCCAAGCCATTTATGTGTTTTGATCTGATTTGAAAACGTTCCCGTCCGGAGTGCTAACATTGGCAGACAGCAAATGATCTGAATCAGACAGGCAATTATTGTGCCTGTAATCTGACCGCTTCCGGATAATGACGGAATACAGATCACTGACCATGCTCCGGAAAGAAATAAAATCGCCGCTAGCTGATGATTATGAATTTTGTTCATGATATTCCTCCACTGTGAAATTACCATACTGCATCCGATGGAAATTTACTCTTGTTGCAACATCCCGCATCGCTCTGCTATAGAACGGTGCAAGCGGTGCTGTCACAGGAAATCCAAACGTTTCTGTAGCACAGAGATTATATAATACAATCATACCCAGCAGGCCGATTCCAAATAATCCCCATAACCCTCCGGCAATGATGAATAACAATCGCATGACAGTAACAGGTGCATTCAGATCAGGTGTCACAAATCCGGCGATTACAGAAATCGCTGTCATCGTCAGCATAGGAGTACTGATCAATCCTGATGATACTGCCGCATCACCGATGATTAATCCTGATACGATGCTGACCGCTCCGCCGACTGCTTTCGGCAGTCTCAGACCTGCTTCACGAATGATTTCATACATAAGAAGTACAAAAATTGTTTCTGTCGGAAGTGATAACGGTGCTTTTTGTTCAGCATCAGTCAGAATTAATATCAAAGTACTGTTCAGTAATTCCGGATGATGCATACTCACGGCGATATATAAGGCCGGTAACAGAATGGCGATAAAAAATGCTCCGTATTTTACCCATCGGCTGAATGCCGCATAATATGGCTTGTGATGATAATCATCCAGAGTCTGAAAACTTTCGATCAGTAATTTCGGAATCACAAGAGCAAAAGGCGAACCGTCAATTAATAAGACAACTCTGCCTTCCAGTAGTTTGGAGCACAGGACATCCGGCCTCTGGCTCAGACTTACACTGTCAAACAAACTGCCTCGGCATTTTTCAAGAAACGGCTGTAAATAACCTGATGATAATACTGTATCTAATTCGATCGCATTCAGTTCTTTTTTGATCTGCCTGAGCATCTGCGGAGGAACTCTGTCAGTCATATAACAAAGACAAATATCTGTCTGACTCAGATTGCCTGCTGTAGAAAGTTCAAATTTCAGTAAAGGCGTTTTCATTCTCCGGCGAATCAGTGACATATTTGTTCTGACTGTTTCTGTTAATCCATCATGTGCTCCGTACAGATTCGCTTCTCCTGACGGTTCACTGACACTTCTTTTGTCATAGCCCTGTATGCCGAATGCTAAGGCTGTTTGCTGACCTTCTGCGACAATTACTGCAAAACCGGAGTATAATAATCTGAACAGATCATCAAAATTCCTGACAACCGGTCTGTCAAGAGATAATAACAGATGATTCTGGAGATGCTGAAAAAAGGTATTGCTGTCAGGCTGAACAGGCATTTCTGTCAGCGGTCTGATGAGTAATTCTGTCATGATCGCTGTGGAGCACATTCCCTCACAGGTCAGAACCGCACAGGAAATCCCTCCCGCTGTAATGCGATTGATCAGAATATCTGAACTGTTTTTGCATATCTGCCGTATCTTGGCAAGAATTTCTTCCAGTGTACCGGAAATGGTTTCTTGTTCCATGCTTTCACCTCCTGTTCTTAACATGCCCTTTTCCGGAGATTTTTATGCAGAATTTCAGAATAATATGAAAAAAATGTTGCATTTTTACTGATTTTGTGGTATACTGTTATTGATTATAAAAACAGACAAATCAGAAAGGAAACAACTATGAATCTGAAATACAGAAAATTAAATATATTATTAATAGCCTCTGTACTGATCACTTCCCTTACAGGCTGTGCAGGCAAGGAATCTATAAATATATTACAGCCCGAAGAAAAAACAGATGAAAATTATGTAATTGATATTGAAAGTATCGGCATTCCTGAAACCACTGAACCCCCTACTGAACCCGCTTTTCAGCCTGTTGATCTTACCTTTGCCGCTGTCGGTGATAATCTAATTCATTCCTGTGTTTATAAAACAGCATATCAGCATTCCGCTGATGGCGTTGTTTATGATTTTCATTATTGTTACCGGAATATTGCTGACAGAATCGCCGCCGCTGATCTGGCTTTCATCAATCAGGAAACTTTGATCTGTAACGGAAAATTAGAGCTTTCCGGTGCAAATCTCAATTTTAATTCCCCTGTGGAACTCGGCTATGATCTCGCTGATGTCGGATTTGATATTTTTAATATGGCAAATAATCACGTTCTGGATAAGGGCGAAGAGGGAATTGAACTCACTCTCGATTATTGGGATGATCTCAGAGAGTCTTATCAGGATAATGTCTGGATTCTCGGAACTTACCGGGATCAGGAAGATATGAATAATTATCGCATTATCGAGAAAAAAGATCTCAGAATCGGTATGCTTGGCTATACAGAGCATACTAACGGCTACTGGCTCTCTGAAGATTCTGAACTCGTCATTCCCTATACAGATGATGAAGAACTCATGCAGAAACAAATTCAGGAACTCTCCGCTCAAACGGATTGTGTCGTTGTTTCTCTGCATTGGGGCGAGGAAGATACTCATGAAGTTCTGGATTCTGTGAAAGAACTCGCTCAGAAAGTCATCAACTGGGGAGCAGATGTTATTATCGGTACTGGGCCGCATACCCTCCAGACAATGGAATATCTTACCCGTCCGGATGGAACAAAAGGCTTTGTTTTCTATTCGCTCGGAAATTTTATTTCCGGTCAGACTGATAATTTCAATATGGTCGGCGGTCTGGGAGAATTTCATATCTGCCGTGATACCGAAGGTGTGATTACTATCGAAAATCCAAGTCTGACTCCTGTTATCACGCATTATGAATCTGATATGACCAATGTCCGGAATTATCCTTATGATTTATATACTGATGAACTTGTCGAAGATCATTTTATTCCCTATTCTCCCAGCGGTACGGCTAAAAGATGGAACTGGGAAGTGATTGATACCATCGTTGAAGAAAATGTCCCCGAAGAATATCGCAAGAATTTTACTCCGCATTCTGATATTGATGACGATGATGATTATGATGATTAATCGCTCTTGAAATCCGCTCCCTGTATCTCTGAAAAAAGGTTGAAAAAACCTTAAAAAATCCCAGCATTTGTGAGAAAGCTCTAATTGCCGGAACGAAATTTGTGAAAAACAATGATTTTAAAAAAATCATAAAAAAACTATTTACTTTTTAAAAAAAATAGTGTATAATAATAATTGCAGAAGAGAGTTTCAGAATCTAAGGAAAACGTTTTATATAGGTCTATATTAAATGTGAAAAATTCTGCCGTCTGTCCGGCAGAACTTCTATCCGGTATTGTCATATTGCACAAAGGCTATGCTGCGTTTTTAGCAATTTATACAAAATATAAGAAATTCTCTTGACTTATGTGATATTTTGTCCTATAATAACAATAAGTAGATGTGGGGCAGTCCTGTCACAAAATATAATAGGGCATTTTTAGTTTCTGCCTATTATATATGCGTATATTATTTTTTAATTTCATTACCATTTCCAAACAAATCAAAGGAGGAAAGACAATTATGAGAGTAAGGAAGTTTGCTGCCGCTATGGCTGCTGTTTCCATGCTGGCAGTTGTTTCAGCACAGGCTGCTTTCGCTGCTGACAGCGTTACCGTAACTGCCGAAAAGGTGACCGCTGAGGCTGGAGCTGATTTTACTTTAGCTGTCAAACTGAGTGGTGTTCCCGCTGCTGGTATCAATGCTGCTGAGTTCGAGCTGACTTATGATGCTTCTGCACTGACTATCACAGGCGCAACCGCTGGTGATATTGTCAATAGTGATGCTTCCGGTAAAGAAGGCTTCGACGGCGTGACTGTATTTGATGCTGATTTCTCTGAAGCCGGTACTGTTACTGTAACTTATGGCGTAGCTCTTGATGATTCTGCTTACTGGGTAACGAAAGACGGTACATTCCTGACAATTTCCGGTAAAGTAAATGACGGTGTTGCTGATGGTACTTATGCTGTTGATGTAAAAGCTATCGATCGTGAAACCTATGAGGGTTCCGGCACTCCGAACGCTGAAATCTTTATCGGCAACATGAATTCTGAGGGTACAATCACAAACTATACAGTAACTGCTAAAGCAGGTGCGGTTGTTGTTGGTACAACTCCGTCCGAATCAGAAACGGAAGCTACTTCTGAAACCGTAAAGCCCAGTGAAAGCGGCGATATCCTCAGAGGTGATGCTGACTGCAATGGTGTTGTCAATATCGTTGACGTTATCACTATGAACAAAGCTATCATGGGTAAAGAAAATCTGTCTCCGCAAGGCCTCAAAAATGGCGACCTCAACGGTGACGGCAAGCCCACTTCAGAAGAATCTCTCCAGATCATGAAAAAGATCGTTGGTCTGATCTCTGAACTCTGATTTCTATTAAAAATGTCCGCCAATTCTGACATCTTTTGTTGAGACATCATTGAAAAATTTTTAATCTCAGGCAGGCGGCGACAAACGCCTGACTACCAAAACAGAAAGGAATTAATTAGTTATGAAGAAGGTAATTTCTGCACTGACAGCTGCCACAATGGTAGCAAGTATGTCCGCAAGCGTAATGTCTGCGTTTGCTGTTTATTCTGAAAGCGATATGGCATTTGCTCTGAAAGTAAATCCGGATTCTTATTATCTCCAGAATGGTACTCCGGATGATCCTCAGCTTTCCTATGAAGCTCAGACTGCTAAGTTCACAGTATCCGATGACGGCAAGACAATCACATTTGCTTCCAAAGAAGATGCTGCTGGTGCAAAATTCGGCGTTGATTTCTATTTTATTGCTGACCCGACAAAGGCTGCTGTTCAGATGATCGGCGGTATGCTCCAGACTGATAATGCAAGCGTTCATCTCCAGCAGGTTGGTGCTGACTTAAAGGCCGGTGCTACTAATGAAGCTGAAAAGTCCTATACTGCTGCTACATGGACAGTTGAAAAAGATGCTGATGACAATGCTGTATCTGATTTCACACTTGGTGCTGAAACAACAGACTTTACAGCTTCTCAGTTCGTTAACACATTCGGCTATATCAAGAGAGGCAGCTACAAGCACAACACAGGCGATATGTCCTACTCTCACAACAGTGAATGGGCATGGGCTTCTACTTACACAGGTCCGGAATCTCTGATTATTCAGTGGACATACGGTCTGAATAAGAAAGAAGGCGCAAACTCTGCTAATACTGCTGCTTTCCTCGGTGCAAAGTCCGATGATTTCCCGCTGACAGAAGTAACTGTATCTCTGGACGAAAATATTGCTGACGGCGTTTACAACGTAACATTCAGCGATACTTACGAACATGCTGAATACGGCACAACTGTTGTTTCCTTCGTAAACGGCGATGGTAAGACCAAGGTTACACCTGCTACTATGGAAGGCATCAAGATCGTTGTTGGCAGCGATACTCCTACTGAAACAGAAACTCAGCCGGAAGATACATCCGAAGATACTCAGCCGACAGAAACAGAAACTCAGCCTACTGAAACAGAATCTCAGGAAGTTCCGAGCGAAACAGAAACTCAGCCTGAAGCTACAGAACCTCAGAACTTTGACAGCTACACATGGAAGATCGCTGATGTAGAATATACTCCTCAGGGTGCTGATGACTATTTCTATGTACCGATCACTGTTTACAACGACAAGGGTCTGAATGGCTTCCAGTTCAAGATCAAGATCGACGGCAAGAATATTGAAGATGCTGACTGCCCGTTCGCTGTTGACGAAATTACTGATGAAAACAGCTCCTATAAATTCGGTCAGTTCCAGGCTAACGTTGATAACGGCTTTATCGCTGGTACAGCTTCCGGTGAAGGCGACCAGACAATTGAAAATGGTGCAATCGCTCTGGATTATATCTTAGTTCCTACTAAGGACATCTCCACATATACTCCTGGCAGTGTTTACAAGATCGAATTCGTAACAGATGATCCTGCTAATGCTCCTACATTTGCTAACTTCGCTAAGGAAACTTATGATGATGTTGTTCTGGCTTCTGGTTCTATCACAATTCCTGGCGGCGAAACTCCGACTGAAACAGAACCGGTTGAATCTGAAACAGAAACTCAGCCGACTGAAACAGAAACAGAATCTCAGGAAGTTCCGAGCGAAACAGAAACACAGCCGTCTGAAACAGAAACTCAGCCGAGCGAAACAGAAACTCAGCCGACAGAAACTCAGCCCGTTGGTGATTATCTGTACGGTGACGTAAACAAGAACGGCAAGGTTGAACTGGTTGACATCGTAATGCTGAACAGATTCCTCACCAAGTATGACAATCAGGCTCTGGATGCATATCAGGTAGAAGTTGCAAACTGCTATGATAACACAACTGCTGGTGCTTCTACAGAAGCTAACCTCGATGGTCTGGATTCCGTTGAAATTCTGAAGTACCTCATCGGTCTGATCAGCAGCCTGAATCCTGGTCACTAATTCATCACACAGGATTTTTCTGAAAAGTATAAACTGTGTTCAGGCGGTTTCCGCCTGAACACGGTTTTAAAGTCCTGAAAAAATATTTCAGAAAGGAAATATGTGCAATGAAGAAAATTTTATCTGCATTGACAGCACTGTGCCTGTGTGCTTCTATGACTACGGGAGTCCTGCCGGCTTCTGCACTCAGCTCCCTGTCACCGGCTGATGCAGTCATTGCAAAGGCAAATGGCTATGAATGGTATATTCAGGATGTTGAGTATACTCCTTCTGCCAATATCAATGATGATTATTTCGAAATGCCGGTTAAAGTTAAGAATGACCCTGGTCTGAACGGTTTCCAGTTCATGATTAAAATTGACGGCAAATCTATTACTGATCCGGATTGTCCTTTTATCGTAGATGAAATTACAGATGATGGCAGTGCATATAAATTCGGTCAGTTCCAGGCTAACGTAGATAATGGCTTTATCGCCGGTACAGTATCCGGTGAAGGCGACCAAACTGTTGCGGATGACAGTGTAGCCTTGACATATGTCTTTGTGCCTAAGGCTGGCGTTACTTATGCACCCGGCTCTAAATATGAAGTTTCTTTTGCTACGGATGATCCGCTGAATGCACCTACATTCGCTAATTTTGTAAAAGATACTTATGATGATGTAATTCTGACATCTGGTTATATTATTATCCCCGGAGAATCTACAGAATCTGAAACTCCTGCTACTACAGAATCTGAATCTGTAACTGAAAAGGAAACTGAAAAAACAGAACCGTCTGAAACAACGCAGGTTGTTGATGGCTATACCTGGGATATTCAGGATGTGGAATACACACCTTCTGCAAATCCCAGTGATGATTATTTTGAAATGCCGATTACGGTTGCAAATGATCCCGGTCTGAATGGTTTCCAGTTCAAGATTATGATTGACGGCAAGGGAATTGATGATCCTGACTGTCCATTCATCGTGGACGAAATCACTGACGAGGGCAGTGCGTATAAGTTTGCACAGTTCCAAGCTAACGTGGATAACGGCTTTATTGCCGGCACTGTTTCCGGTGAGGGTGATCAGACTGTAGCAGATAATTCTGTTGCTCTGACTTATATCTTCGTTCCTAAGACAGGTGTAACTTATACCCCTGGTACAAAATATGAAGTGGCTTTCGTAACGGATGATCCGCTGAATGCTCCGACATTTGCTAACTTCGCAAAAGACACTTATACGGATGTTAATCTGCTTTCTGGTTATATCATCATTCCTGGTGATACAGAACCCAGTGAATCTGAAACTGAAAAGGAAACAGAGTCAACTGAACCAGAGGAGAAGCCTGCTTCTGATGGCTATACTTGGGATATTCAAGATGTGGAATACACACCCTCTGCAAATCCTAGTGATGATTATTTTGAAATGCCGATTACGGTTACAAATGATCCCGGTCTGAACGGTTTCCAGTTCAAGATCATGATTGACGGCAAGAAGATTGAAGATCCTGATTGTCCGTTCATTGTAGACGAAATCACAGACGAGGGCAGTGCATATAAATTTGCACAGTTCCAAGCTAATGTGGATAACGGCTTTATTGCTGGTACTGTTTCCGGTGAGGGTAATCAGACCGTAGCAGACGGTTCTGTTGCAGTGAAGTATATCTTCGTTCCTAAGACAGGTGTAACATATACTCCTGGTTCTAAGTATGAAGTTGCTTTCGTAACTGACGAGCCTCTGAATTCTCCGACTTTTGCTAACTTCGACAAGCAGACTTATGAAGATGTTTCTCTGCTCTCTGGTTATATTATCATTCCTGGTGAAGAAGAATCTTCTGAAACTGAGACTGAAACTGAAACCGAATTCGTTGAGCAGACAAAAGAAATTGATGCTGAATGGATCATCGGTAATGAAACAGTAGAACCCGGTGCAACAGTTACTATTCCAGTATCTGTTAAAGGCAATACTGATGGATTTAACAGCTATATTGCTAACATCAAGGCTGCTGCCGGCCCTGTTGCTACAGGTGCACAGAACGGCAAGCTCTCCGATAATCTGAGCTTCGTTGAAAATATTGATAAAATGTCTTTCGCAGGTACAGACTTCAAGGCCGGCGGTGAAACAATTACCGGTGACGGAGATGTATTCTATATCACATTTACTGCTCCTACAGAAGCAGGCAAATATGATCTGACATTCGACAGCCTGTCGGTTTATGATATCAATATGGTCAAGCTGGTTCCCAAGACAACAAATGGCTGGATTGAAGTTATTGCTCCGACTGAAACCAAAGAAACCGAAACTGAATTTGTTCATAACAAGAAAGATACTTCCGCAAAATGGATTATCGGCAAAGAAGAAGTCAATGCCGGTGATACTGTCAAAGTTCCCGTATCCGTTCAGGGCGATACAGATGGTCTGAACAGCTATACTGTTAAGATTACTCAGGATGCTGGGCCTGTTGCTACAGGTGCTTCTGCCGGCTCGGCTTATGCTGAACTTGGTCTGCAATCTAACCTGAATGGCAGTACTCTTAACTTCGGTGGTACAAATTCTAGTAAGGGCGAAAATATTATCGCAGCAGACGGCGATGTATTCTATATGGAATTCAAAGTTCCGGATGATGCTGCTCCTGGTACGCTCTATAATCTGAAATTTGCTGATATTGATCTTGAAGATATTAATATGACTCAGCTCGTTCCTCAGACAGAAGACGGCTGGATCAAAGTAAAAGACGTTCCGAGAACAGAATCCGCTGGCAAGTGGATTATCGGTAAGGAAACTGTCGAACCCGGTGCAGAGGTGACTATTCCTGTTACGGTAACAGGTGATGTCAACGGCCTGAACAGCTATATCATGAAGATGGGCGTTGCTGAACTCAACGGCGTTTCTCCGACTGCTCAGAGTGCTGCTAACGGTACAGCTTACGGCGATACTGCATTTGTTTCCAACATCACTAACATGTCCTTTGCAGGTACAAATAACAGTAAGAATGAAAATCTTGTTGCTGCTGATGGTGCTGTTGTATTCAATGTAACATTCACCGCTCCGACAGAACCTGGTAAGTATGATTTGACTTTCGCTGATCTGTCTATCTATGATATTAACATGTCCGCTCTGATTCCTGAAACTGAAGACGGCTGGATTGAAGTTGTTGCTCCTACTGAAACTGAAACAGAATCTGTTGTTCCGGATTCCGCTGGTAAGTGGATTATCGGTAAGGAAACTGTTGAACCTGGTGCAACTGTTACAATCCCTGTAACTGTAACAGGCGATGTCAATGGTCTGAACAGCTATATCATGAAGATGGGCGTTGCTGAACTCAACGGCGTTTCTCCGGTTGCTACAGATGCTGCTAACGGTACTGCTTACGGCGATACTGCATTTGTTTCCAACATCACTAACATGTCCTTCGCAGGTACAAATAACAGTAAGAGTGAAAATCTCGTTGCTGCTGATGGTGCTGTTGTATTCAATGTAACATTCACCGCTCCGACAGAACCCGGCAAGTATGATCTGACTTTCGCTGATCTGTCTATCTATGATATTAATATGTCCGCTCTGACTCCTGAAAAGGAAGATGGCTGGATTGAGGTCGTTGCTCCGTCCGAGACTGAAACAGAATCCGAGAGCGACTCTGAAACACCTTCTGAAACTGAAAAAGAAACCGAAACACAGCCGATCGAAGTTGATGATGCTGGTATGTGGATTATCGGTACTGATACGGTAGAAGCCGGTGCAACTGTTACTATTCCTGTAACTGTAACAGGCGATAAGAACGGTATCAACAGCTACATCATGAAGATGGGCGTTGCTGAACTCAACGGCGTTTCTCCGGTTGCTACAGGTGCTGATAATGGTACTGCTTACGGCGAACTCGCATTTGCTTCCAATATCGAAAATATGACATTCGGCGGTACAAATAATAATAAGGCTGAAAATATTATTCCGGAGGACAATGCGGTTGTATTCTATGTAACATTCACTGCTCCGAGCGAACCCGGTAAATATGATCTGACTTTCGAGGGTCTGGATGTTTATGATATTAACATGTCTGCTCTGACCCCTGCACAGCAGAACGGCTGGATTGAAGTTATTGCTCCGTCTGAAACAGAAACTGAATCTGAGACAGAAACAGAATCTGAAACTCCGTCCGAAGCAGAGACAGAATCTGAAACTCCGTCCGAAACAGAAATCGAATCCGAAACTCCGTCCGAAACAGAGACAGAATCTGAAACTCCTTCTGAAACAGAAACTGAGTCCGAAACTCCTTCTGAAACAGAAACAGAATCTGAAACAGAGCCGATCACTATCAATGATGCTGGTATGTGGATTATCGGTACTGATACAGTAGAAGCCGGTGCAACTGTTACAATTCCTGTAACCGTAACAGGCGATAAGAACGGTATCAACAGCTACATCATGAAGATGGGCGTTGCTGAACTTAACGGCGTTGCTCCGATTGCTACAGGTGCTGATAATGGTACTGCTTACGGCGAACTCGCATTTGCTTCCAATATCGAAAATATGACATTCGGCGGTACAAATAACAATAAGGCTGAAAATATTATTCCGGAGGACAATGCAGTTGTATTCTATGTAACATTCACTGCTCCGAGCGAACCCGGTAAATATGATCTGACTTTCGAGGGTCTGGATGTTTATGATATTAACATGTCTGCTCTGACTCCCGCACAGCAGAACGGCTGGATTGAAGTTATTGCTCCGTCTGAAACTGAAACAGAATCTGAAACAGAAACAGAATCTGAAACTCCGTCCGAAACTGAAACAGAATCTGAAACTCCGTCCGAAACAGAGACAGAATCTGAAACTCCGTCCGAAACAGAGACAGAATCTGAAACTCCGTCCGAAACAGAGACAGAATCTGAAACTCCGTCCGAAACTGAAACAGAATCTGAAACAGAGCCGATCACAGTCAACGATGCTGGTATGTGGATTATCGGTACTGATACGGTAGAAGCCGGTGCAACTGTTACTATTCCTGTAACTGTAACAGGCGATAAGAACGGTATCAACAGCTACATCATGAAGATGGGCGTTGCTGAACTTAACGGCGTTGCTCCGGTTGCTACAGGTGCTGATAATGGTAATGCTTACGGCGAACTCGCATTCGTTTCCAATATCGACAATATGACATTCGGTGGTACAAATAACACCAATCCTCAGAATATGATTCCGGAAGATGGTGCAGTCGTATTCTATGTAACATTCACTGCTCCGAGCGAACCCGGTAAATATGATCTGACTTTCGAGGGTCTGGATGTTTATGATATTAACATGTCAGCTCTGACTCCTGCACAGCAGAACGGTTGGATTGAAGTTATTGCTCCGTCTGAAACAGAAACTGAATCTGAGACAGAAACAGAATCTGAAACTCCGTCCGAGACAGAAACAGAGTCCGAAACAGAAACAGAATCTGAAACTCCGTCCGAGACAGAAACAGAGTCCGAAACAGAAACAGAATCTGAAACTCCGTCCGAGACAGAAACAGAATCCGAAACAGAAACAGAATCTGAAACTCCGTCCGAGACAGAAACAGAATCTGAAACTCCGTCCGAGACAGAAACAGAGTCCGAAACAGAAACAGAATCTGAAACTCCGTCCGAGACAGAAACAGAGTCCGAAACAGAAACAGAATCTGAAACTCCGTCTGAGAC
>Ga0326513_10001638_pt1 | contig 17129 bp, 8 predicted proteins | sample 2_2465_0518_D_FD_203654 | JGI IMG/M metagenome (GOLD analysis project Ga0326513, IMG submission 203654) | Bovine rumen microbial communities from UC Davis, California, United States - 2_2465_0518 | ecosystem: Host-associated > Mammals > Digestive system > Stomach > Rumen | place: USA: California... | reverse complement strand
AGATGCAGGAAATGCATCAGAGCTATCAGCAGGCTACCCAAGAACATGAACAGGCAATCTCACAGCTCACAGCACAGATGCAGTCGGAAATGGCAGAGGCATATGATCATTTTCAAAAAGAACTGGAAGCATCCGGCGATATGAAAGCTCTGGAAAAACATACTGCCGATTTTGAACAGGAAATCAGACAGAAATGGAGCAGCAAACGGGAACAGATCACAAAACAGTATGAACAGGAAATTCATACAGCATTCCAGTCTGTTTCCAGTCAGCTCGCTGAAGGAAAAAATAAACTCTCTGCTTTGCAGGATGCTGTCAAAGAAGACCCTCGTAAAGCCACTGTCGCTCAGGATGCTATTGAACATGCTAAGGCAATACTGGAACTCTATCAAATCGAAGCCGCTCAGCCAAATAAAAGATATACAGCTGAATTAAACGAAGCTGTCATATATTTCAATGCTCAGGATTACGATATGGCATTCAGCAAGGCACATGCTCTGGGATTAACTTGTCTGGAACAGCTGGAAACTGTCAAACAGCAGCAAAATATATGGTTCACTCTTGCTGATGAAATTACTCAGAAATTATTTGTTCTGGAAGAACGTCTTGCAAAAATGAAAAGTGTACAGTTTGCTTGGCACGGACAGATTATCGAAGAAGATCTCACCCGTTTTGAACCTGCAATGATGGAGGGAATCGCAAAGCATACTGAAATACTGAAACAAAATTTTGCACAGATGCAGACTTTCCGGAAAGACGATATTCCTCAGCTCCGTACACTACTGGCTGACTGTAATGAAACTGATCTGGATGCTGTCGAAATTTCCAGATATGCCGCTGCTAAAATGGCTCTGGCTTATTCTGAAAATGAAAATGCAGAAACAATTACTGCTGCTTTGGAAGAACAGGGCTTCCGGATGGAAGATTATGCCTATGAAAGCAATATCGAGGGAAATCCCATGCATATCAATCTGGTCAATGATATTTCCGGTGAGCGGCTGACAGCTGTTCTGACTCCATCGCCGCAGGGCGTTCAGATACAGGTGCATAATTATGGAACAGACGGTACAGGCAATGTACAGACACAGAATACAATTCAGCAGATATTGCAACAAACACTTGGCTGTCAGGGCGTATGCCATAATCTTGGGGGTGTTTCTGTCCAGACCGCAGATGCCGATCTTCAGCAGACAAAAAACAAACCTGCAAAGCAGTCTGATGCGGCAAAGAATCTGGCACAGAATTTATAAGAAAGGGGAAACAGAGAGATGTCTCTGATTAATGTATTGAAATCACATGTTGATTCCAGCTGTATTTTGCTGTATGGCTGTGTAACAGATTGTATTCTTTCCAGAGATTTATGCTGCCGTGAATTTTCTGTGGCTCTGCATGATGTGCTGAAAGAAGCCGGTTATGATAATATTGTATTTTATGATTTTATCAATGCAAGCGGTAAGTATGTTTTTGATGATGAATCGGCCTATTACAGCATTGCTAATGCAAAAGCTCCGTACGAAGCAAGGTACGGCGGTGCACCCAAGAAAAATGCAGCGCAGAAGCCTGCTGTCGCGTCCAGACCTGTCAAAGCACCGTCAGGCGGCAGAAGATTCGGCGCAGCAAGAACAGTTGTCGGAACTGTTCCTGAAAAACAGCCCACCAGTACGCAGACGGCTGCTCCTGAAGAAATCCCGCATCAGCAGAGAAATTTGACTCCTGCTGTATTCTATGGCGAACTTCGTCGATTTATGGCGGACTCTTCTATCAAAACAGCTTTTGTATTTGATATTAATGAATTCCTGACAGATCATTCCGTCCGGCAGAATGTACACAATCTTTTGTATATCTGGCGAAATCCGAATAATATTATTATTTTTCTTCATCCTGACGGCGGAACTGATGAGGGAGACAAAACACTGATTCAGCGTTTGCAGCAGACAGAATTATATCAATATTTCTGTGATGTGGATAAACGCGGAGGAGTTTCTTATCGTTCTGACAGGTGCTTTCCTGTTTATGATTTTTCTAAAGATGAAATCATGTTTCTGTTACAGCGTGAAAGAATTTTTCATCAGATTCAGTTTACAGAAAGCATAAAGAAAACTGCTGATAAAATCAGCTATCTTCTGCATCAGAAAGAAGAATCCAGACAGGTTTCATTAAGACGGTTTATTGAAAAAACAGAAACTTATTTTCAGTCTCATGATAAAATAGTTAATAATCAGTTTTATGAAACTGTTTGTGAAATCAAAATAGATGATTTTGATTTTCATCCGCTTCAAAGCCTTTATCAGCGCGCCGGATGGCAGAAAGCAGCCCAACAGCTGGTTGAAACCCTTGCAGGCTGTATTGAATCATTTCGAGGAATAAAATGCCCGTATCAGAATATGGATGATAAAATGCAATGGATGATGGAACAGGCAGATTCTTCTGAAGAAGAAACGCATTCGCTGCTCGTTTCCCGCCTTGGCGGTACGGAAAAAAGACAATATCCTGCTGCCGCTGCTCTGCCGCATATGATGCTGATCGGAAAACCAGGTACCGGCAAGACAACCGGTGCCAATATGATGGGAAAAATTCTGCATGATGCCGGTCTGCTGGCTACCGGACATGTCGTACATGCTTCTTCTGCTGATCTTCTCGGCGAGCATATCGGAGAAACTCCTTCTAAAATCCGCCGGCTGCTTGACAGATGCGAAGATGGTGTGCTGTTTATTGATGAGGCCTATACCCTCTGCAAAGATCTGGATTCTGATGGCAATGCCGGAACATTCGCTCAGGAAGCTGTAGATACTCTTGTGAATGCAATGACGGATGAAAATCGGCATGTTGTTATTATTTTTGCTGGTTATCCTTCTTCTGATCCCAGTAATGAACGCGGAAAAGACGGAGTTCGTGCCCTTTACAGAATGAATTCCGGACTGAACAGAAGAATTATGATGGAACTGGAAATTGAAGATTATTCTCCGGATGTGCTGACATCTATTTTTATGCAGAAACTCAGCAAACAGAATTATTCTCTCGGTGCGGAATTAACACAGGAAAATATTTATAATTATATGGAATATTTTTATAAAACCCGTACTCATGAATTCGGAAACGGCAGTTTTGCTGTTCATCAGGCAGAAGCGGCCATAAAAGCCGCCGGAGAACGCGGAGATGAGGCATATATCATCCGTGCAGATTTTGGCGAAAATGAAGAATATCTCGAACCAGTTACAATGGATACTATCATGGAAGAACTGCATCAATATCCCGGATTGTATGAAATCGGATCAGAAATTATCAAAAATTCTATCAGCCTGTATGAAAATCGAAAAGCACATGGTACTAAGAATTTCAAAAGCGAAGGACATATTCTGCTTATCGGCGGCAGGGGGACAGGCAAGGCTGCATTGGCTAAACTTCTCTGCAAAGCATGGGGACAGGCAGGCATCCTGAGCGGAAGACCTCCCGTGATTGTGGAAAATCCTGCTTCCTGTACAAATTCAGAAATTAAACAGAAAGTCGATCAGGCAATGAAGGAACATACTGTACTTATGATAAGTCATATTCATCAGTGTAATATTACCGTAATACAGGATTTGCTGCATTTTATAACAGAATATCCCAATCTGCTCTGTGTGCTTACTATGTATCCTGATAAAAAAGAAGAACTGTTCAAGGCTGTTCCGGATCTTCGTGAGAAAATAAATAATATCGAAATTCCTGACTATACCCCCGAACAGCTGACAGAAATTTTTAAATCTGTCGTGAAAAGACAAAATCGTGAGGCAGATGAATCCTGCATCAATGCTATACAGATATGGCTCAAAAATGCCTATGAAACCAGAAACGGCGATCATTTTTATTCCAATGCCCGCATGGTAGAAAATATCGTCAGAAAACTGGAAGCCTGTACTCCGGAAAAGATTTTTACAGAAGCAGATATTCCGGAAGAAATGCGTCACGAAATTGAAATTTACCGTCATGATGTCACATTCGATAAAATAATAGATGAATTTGAAAATTATGTCGGCTGGGATGAACTTCAGAAAGTTCTTGAAGATATAAAAATAAAATCAGATTATCAAAAGCGCAAACCTGATTATCATATGCCTGTACCAAATACATTGTTTATCGGAAATCCCGGTTCGGGGAAAACTGCTGCTGCTGAACTTTTTGCAAAGGCCTGCTATACTCTGGGGCTTGTCAATACAAACCGGTTTTACAGATACAGTGCGAAAGATCTGATCGGTACTTATGTCGGAGAAACTGCTCAGAAAACAAGCGAGGCTCTTGAAAAAGGAATTGACGGTGTGATTTTTATTGACGAAGCACATCATCTGGCTTATAATGACAATCAGGCACAGGCAAGCTATAATTCTGATGTAGTCAACGTTCTGCTGAATTTCTGCACAGATCCCAGAGCGGAAAAAACACTGGTTATTCTGGCAGGTTACGAAGACAAAATCCGGAAATTTCTGAGTTCCGACCCCGGACTTTCCAGTCGTTTTCCCAATACTGTACATTTTAAGGATTTTACAGCATCAGAATGTTATATTATTCTTCAGAAACAGCTTGCCAAACAAGGCTTTGTTCTGGATGATTTTGATACTGCGGCTGCTGAAAATTTACTGGACAGCTGTATCTCCGGAGGGGATTTTGCAAACGGCCGTGCTGTCGGAAATATCTGCAATGAAGTGATAACCTGTCATATTCAGAGAATGGTTAAGAATATTCATGCTGAAGATGTTATTACACTTGAAGATATTCAGGACGGCATACAGGCATGGAAGAAAAAAGCATTATAAAAGGGGAAAAATAATGAAATGTGAACTTTGCGGCGTTCAGTTTTCAGATGCAGAACGTAATGAATTAATTCGTCAATATGGCGAGAAATGGGAATTTAAATTTCTTTGTGACAATTGTCTTGAGAAAAAAGGTTTTTTTATTCCAAAAATTATATCATCAGAATATATTTCTAAAATTTATGGCGGTGTACTTGGAAAACTCATCGGCGTGCGCTTCGGGAATCCCGTAGAGTTTGCCTGTTCTTCCGCCGAAATGCAGAAACAGTACCCGTTCATTGATGGCTATCTGGATAAAACCAGACGTATTTATACAGATGATGATACAAACGGATTCGTCTTTTTTGCAAAATTATTTGAAGAAATACAGGATATTTCTGAACTTACTCCGGAACTCGCAGCAAATCTGATTCTAAATTATGCTGCTGAAAACAGAGGGTTCTTCTGGTGGGCAGAAGATGGTACAGAATCTATGGCTTTTCATCATCTTCTGAACGGTGTTGCGGCGGAACAGTGCGGTGATGAACAGCATATCGGTCAGGCAAGAAATTATATCGGAGGACAGATTTATTACGATGCAATAGGCCTTATTTTTGCAGGCAGACCCGAACTAGCTGCTGAATGTGCTGGTATTGTTGCAGGTGTCATGCATAACGGCGAAGGCGCACTGGGGGGAAAATTTATCTGTGCATGTGAGAGTGCTGCCTTTGAAGAAAAAGATATACAAAATCTGATTCAGATCGGTCTGGCTCAGATTCCGGAAGATTCAGAATATGCTGTCATGGTCAGAAAAATAATCGCTTTCTGGCAGAAGCATCCGTATGACTGGCGAGCCTGTCAGCATTTTATAGAAGAATATTATCATCAATATTTTATATGGGATTATACGGCTTCTATTATTATGGCTCTGCTGTACGGAAACGGTGATTTTTCCTATTCTATGGAAATCTGTGTCAAATCCGCCGGAGATACAGACTGTAACTGCGGTAATCTTGGCTGTATTCTCGGCATATATAATGGCGCAGAAGCTATTTCTTATGAAAAATGGATTGAGCCTATAAAAGATGTTCTTTACTGCTCCAGTACTGTGCCATATGAAAATGAAGTGTCTGTTACACAGCTGACTGCACAGATCATAAAACTTTACTGTAAATTCAGTCATCGTCAGATTCCTGAGTATTTGCAGCGGGCTGCTGAATTTAATATCTATGCATTTGTATTTCCTTACGCCTATCAAAACATGACAGCACGTCTCTGGAGAAATAACGAAAGAAGAACTGATCTGGTCAATCGTCATAATTCTCTCTGGATGTCTGCCGGAGAAGTCACAACTCCAAGCGGTTCTCCTTATGCATTAAAATTCTGGGCATGGAATGTGAAAGCTAATGACTGTCTTCGTGTATACAGATGGTTCAACGGCGGCTTTTTTGATAATCGGAAATATGAACCCACATCTTGTACCCGTATTTTTCCCGGACAGAAAATTACAGTGAATGTCATGACTTATGATAATAACTGTGAAGCAAAAATTTGTATGCTGGCATATTCTTCCCAGACAGAAGCAGAACGCCGGTCAGAATATCAGATTTTAAAAGAAAATGTCTGGACAAAGCTGGAATTGCAGATTCCTCATGACAGTTGCTATTATGACTGTATTAATATTGAACTTGTTCCTCAAAAAGATTCGCATATGAAAAATGATTTTGACGGCATCGCGATTTATCTGGATGAACTTGTAATAGAACAAGTTCCGGATTATACAATCTGCTATAACGAAGCCTATCCGGCAAAAGTAGAAAATCAATATTCTTATCCGGTATTGCAGCATTTCTGCATCTGCTACGGAGAAGCCTATGCCGGCTGGGGCGAAGAAGACAATATCTGGTATAATTACTGTCGGTTTTATCATGGCAAGCCGGAACGATCACTGGAAAGTGATCAGTATCGCGGAGAAAATCATCAGATACTTGCTGATCAGAAAAATTTCTCTATGGCAATTACCGGAGCTTATCTGCAAAATTATACTGCTTACTGCTGTATGAGTGTTATTCCTAAAGGAGAAAATCCTGAAATTTATCTGTCAGATAAAAAAGACTGTGCTGCTTTGCTTGCTGTTGCTGTCAAGGGGGCAAACACACATTATGCTGTCGGATTCTGGCAGGACAGAATTGCTGTTCTGAAATCAGGGAAAATTCCCAGTACGTATGAAACTCTATACTCCGAACCTTATGATTATGATATGAAAAAACAATATTATTTTCAGGCAGATATATACAGCGATCAAATTTATTTTACTGTTTCAGAAATCAATGCTTCCAATCCTGCGGAAACAGTATTTCAATCAGAGCGTTCTATATCTTGTCCTGTAAAAAATCCTGCCGGCTGTATAGGCTTTGTAGGCATCGGAAACGGCATTACAATTTATCAGTACGGAATCAGACCTGTCTGAAAAAATTATATTTCGGCAGATGTGATTAAATATCATGCAAAAAACGTTATAGCACATCAGCTGTAACGTTTTTTGATCAGTAAAAATTCAACGAGGTGCAATTATGGCTGAAAAAAATAATGCCGACAGCGGCTTTGAAAAACAACTCTGGAATATTGCCTGTGTTCTGCGAGGACATATTCCTGCTGCGGAATACAGAAAAATTATTGCAGGACTGATATTTCTTCGTTATGTATCAAGTGAGTTTGAAAAGCATGAGCATCAGCTTGCAGCTGATAATAACGGACTTGAAAATAAATCTGATGCTTATCTCAGGGAAAATATTTTCTTCGTTCCGGAAAAAGCCCGCTGGTCTGTGATTTCTTCGGCAGCGCATACTCCGGAAATCGGAAAAGTTATTGATCATGCAATGAAAGCACTTGAAAATGAAAATAAAACCCTCAGAAATATCCTGCCCCAAAATTATGCTGATCTTGATTTTGATAAAAATATCCTGAGCGATGTGGTGGATTTGTTTACTGATATGAATATAAATGAAATTTCACAGCAGCATAAAGATATTTTAGGAAAAACATACCAGTACTGTATTAAGAAATTTGCTGCTTATGAGGGACTCAAAGGCGGTGAATTCTATACTCCTGAAAGTATTGTCAAAACAATTGTTGCCATATTACAGCCTTTTGAAAATTGCTGCGTTTACGATCCCTGCTGCGGTTCCGGCGGTATGTTCGTACAATCGGCTGATTTTGTAAAGGCTCACAGCGGAGGAAAAAATCATATTTCCGTCTATGGGCAGGAGTCCAATGCTGATACTTGGAAAATGGCCAAAATGAATATGGCAATTCACGGCATTGATGCTGATTTCGGTGCTTGTCATGCAGATACGCTCTTCAATGATCTGCATAAAAATCTGAAAGCTGATTTTATCATGGCAAATCCTCCGTTCAATCTCTCAAACTGGGGACAGGACAGACTTCAGAATGATATTCGCTGGAAATATGGCGTTCCTCCTGCCGGAAATGCTAATTTTGCATGGATTCAGCATATGATTTTTCATCTTGCACCAAACGGAAGAATTGGTCTGGTGCTTGCAAACGGAGCATTGTCTGTCTATTCCGGCGGTGAAGGCGAAATCAGAAAAAATATCATCGAAGCCGATCTGATCGAAGGCATTATTGCTTTGCCGGCACGACTGTTTTACAGCGTAACAGTTCCGGCAACACTCTGGTTCATCAGCAAAAATAAAAAGCAAAAGGGAAAAACTTTATTTATTGATGCCAGAAAAATGGGATATATGACTGATAAAAAACACCGCGATTTCACTGATGAAGATATTCAGAAACTTGCCGATGTGTTCAGTGCTTTCCGGAACGGCACATCAGAAAAAATCAAGGGATTCTGTGCTGTAGCCACTACTCAGGAAATCGCCGCGCAAAATTATATTTTAACACCAAGCCGCTATATCGGCATTGAAGAACAGAAAGACTCTGATGAAAATCTTGATGAAAAAATGAAGCATCTGACCTCGGAACTGTCTGAATTGTTCAGAAAATCGCACGAACTTGAAAACGAAATCTGTCAGCAGCTGGAGGCGATTGGATATGAAATCTGAATGGAAAACCTGTCTCTTGAATGATCTGGTTACATTCACATCAGGCGGAACACCAAGCAAAAAACAAACTGAATATTGGAACGGCTCTATTCCGTGGATCAGTGCTAAAACTATGAAAAAAGAACGAATCAGTACATCTGACAGGATGATAAGTCAGGAAGGACTGAAAAACGGAAGTCAGCTTGCACCTGAAGGCTCTGTTCTGCTTCTTGTCAGAGGCAGCGGCTTATTTAACAGCATTCCGATTTGTTTAGCGGAAAAGCCTGTTGCTTTTAATCAGGACATCAGATGCATAAATACCTGTTCAGAAATAGAGAATAAATATATTTTTTACTGGCTGTTATCTCAATCAGGCATTTTAAAAAATCTAGTAGGAGTCACTGCCGTTGGTACAGGAAAACTCGATATGCATAGTATCAAGCATCTGGAAATAACATATCCTGATAAGCAAAAAAGACAAAAAATCATAAAAATTGCAGATGCTGTTTCCGATAAGATAAACTTGAATACTGAAATAAAGCAAAATCTGGAACAGCAGGCTCAGATAATTTTTAAACGCATAACAGCTGATATTCAGAAACATGTGCCGTTTACATCTGTTATTCAAGTATGCGGCGGCGGTACACCCAGAACAGACAAAAAAGAATACTGGAACGGAGAAATACCATTTTTTACACCTAAAGATGCAGAAAAGCCCTATGTTATCACAACAGAAAAATATATTACTTCATCAGGATTAAATAATTGCAGCAGTCGGCTGTATCCTGTGAATACTGTATTTTTAACCGTCCGCGGAACTGTCGGGAAAGTAAGCCTTGCAGGCGTTCCTATGGGAATGAATCAGTCCTGCTATGCTTTCATAGGGAAAAACGGATTACATCAGCTCATAGTTTATCATCATGTGCTGGAATTGCTTGAAATATTAAAATATAAAGCAAACGGAGTAATTTTCGATGCTGTTACTGCCCGTGATTTTAATACAGAAACCGTTCCTGTATTGTCAGAAAAGCAAATGACAGTATTTTTATCAGTGGCAGAGCCGTTTTATAACGAAATTCTGAACAGAACGCTAGAAAATCAAAGGCTTTTTGCTCTTCGTGAGATACTCCTGCCGGAACTGATGACCGGCAGAATAAAGATTTAAAATTCAATAAGCGAAAAAACAGAAATTCCCTCTGCCTGAACTGACCGCGGCAAGGGAATTCTGTTTTTTGTAGAGCAATATAATAATAGTATCTGGTTTTACCAGACCCAAGTAAAATTATAGCATATCTGAATAATTTTGTCAAGTGCTTTTTGAAATTATCCAAAAATAATCTGTAGCTGTTTCACAAAGTTCTTGACTTTTTGTCAAAAAAATGGTAAAATTAAAGTGTAATATTTTTAAATTCAGGCAGACAGTGCCGGAAGAAATATTTCAGATATGCAGGCAAAGAGGTTTCATGCAGGTTCTCTCTAAATTACCTGTAAGTTTATTATATATTATACGAGGTGTTGTCATGTCCGTTGTGATTGGCATAGATTTTGGAACATGCTTTTCTTCTGTGTATTTTATTCATGGAGATCAGTATATGCCGCTGACACCAAGAGGCGAAAAAAGTATGATCCCTACAGTATTCTATCATGATGACAAACAAGGCAGTCTTTCCGGCAAACCGGCTTTGCGTGCCGGCCGAAATAAGCCCGCAGGATTGTCAGAATATATCAAAAGACGTTATAAAGAACAGAATATTCTGCTTGGAGATACCAGTTTCAGTCCCGAAGAAATTGTCAGTCAGATTATCCGCTATCTGATACAGGGAGCACGGGAAAGTCTTCAGAATCAATATCATCTTGATGCTTCTGAACTGTCTGCCGTACTTACAATTCCGGTAACTTACGGAGAAGAATGGAAAAAAATGCTGATTCATGCTCTTCAGGAAACAGGTGTAAAAGTCCATGCTGTCATTCAGGAACCTGTTGCTGCTGCTGTCTGCTTTCTGGAAGAAAATCGTTCTTCAAATGATACAGTACTTGTCTATGATCTGGGCGGCGGTACAACTGATGTTACTCTGCTGCAAAGAACAGGAAATAAAAAAAATCCCTATGCTGTCCTTTCACAGGAAGGTGATGTCATCGGCGGCAATGACTGGGATGACCGGCTTTTGGTTTTGATCGAACGGCAGTTTTCTGAACAGATGCAGGACATGTCAGAAGACGAGAAAGAACAGTTTTTTGTTAAAAATCACAGACGGCTTCTTTCACTCGCCCGAGAAATCAAAGAAAGTCTGTCAGAACAGGAAATATATGATATTTCTTATGAAATACGGGGAAAACTTTATGATTTTCATATTACCCGTGCGGAATTTGAGGCTTGTACTTCCAGTTTACTGAATCGTACAATACAGACAATTCATAAAGTAATCAACGGTCAAAAAACATTTCATGATGTGATTCTGGTCGGCGGCGGCTCTCATATGCCGCAGGTCAAAGTAAAAATTCAGCAGGAATTCCCTGATTGTAATATCCGGATTATCAATCCTGAATTTGTTGTTGCCATGGGTGCTGCCCGCTATGCGGCAATTGCAGCACCTGTGCCTGTTCTGCTCAAATCTGCTCATTCTTATGGAATTATTTTTGAAGACAAAAATGAGCGGAAAATCCGGAATCTTATCTATAAAAATTCAGCATTGCCGGCCTCCGGAAAATATGAATGGACACCATCCGGACAGTTTCTTCAGTTTGCTGTTCATGAAGATGAGTTTCTGAAAGAAAAAATTGTTCCGCTGAAACAGGCACGGTATGCACTTTCAGTTACAATCTGGTTCAGTCAGCCGCCTGCCGCTGGTACAAAATGTATTACCAAACTGGAACTGGACAGCAGCGGTCTGCTGAAAATGACCGTTCTTGATCAGAATGGAAATGAAATTTCCGGTACTTCTGTCAGCATTTCCTGACAAAAGCTGTCCGGAAGAAAGGAACTGCATTTTATGAATATTGCAATCGGAATTGATTTCGGTACAAATTTCACATATATCGGCTTTGTACATGGTAAGGAAACTGATGGAACAGACAAAGTGCAGGAACTCGTTTCTGCCAAAGACGCTTCACGAGGAATTCCCTCTGTTTACTGGAATGACGGAAAAACAGAACTGACCGGAAGAGATGCACTGAGAAAATATCGCAGCCGTCCTGAATATGGCGTGGTTTCCATCAAAAGCAAACTGAGCGAAAATAAACTGAAACTCGGTAATACAGAATATACCCCTCTGGAAATTATCCGGCGGATGCTGACCAGTTTTCTTGAAACAGCTGAAAATATCCTGAAAACACAATATGCACTCAATCCCACTTCACTGGATATTATTCTTACAGTGCCTGTAGCTTTTGATCAGGCACAGATAAGACTGCTCCGCCGTGCAGCAGAATCTGTTGTTCTGCCAAGCGGAACAGCAGTTCTGCTCAAAAGCATCGTACAGGAACCTGTTGCTTCCGCAGTAAGATTTCTGGGCATTCACAGTGCTCCGAATGATTATATTGCTGTTTTTGATCTGGGCGGCGGTACATTGGATGTTGCAGTCGTGCATTATGAACCTTCTGCTTCTTCTCCTTATCGTGTTGTAGATCAGGACGGTGATGACACACTCGGCGGTGACAGATGGGATGAAAAAATCATACAGGTATTGGAAACTGATTTCCGGAAAAAATATCAGACAGACCCCAGTGACAGCATTCGCCGGAAATTCACAACAGATGCCAGAGAACTGAAAGAAGAACTCACTGAAAACGAATTGGCTGATGTACAAATTCAGAACGAAGGAGATTATATCGAACTCTCTGTCAGCCGGAAAGAGTTTGAAGCGGCTTCCGAAGATCTAACCAACAGAGCAGTCACACTGCTGAAAACAGTGCTTGCACGTCAGAAAAATAAAAAAATCAGCCATCTGATTTTGACCGGCGGCGGAAGCCGGATGCCGCAGATTCAGAATGCTATCAGAAAAGCTGGTTTTCTTCCGCCAAATGTGGATATTCGCTGTTTCAATCCTGAAAAATCCATCGCCGAAGGTGCGGCATTGCTGTCTAATTTTATGAAATTTCCGCAGATGCAGACATCTTCCAAAACTTCTGATTCTCAGAAAAAACAAAGCTCCGGTATTGCCAATATCGCACCGCATGGATACGGAATTGTTACAAACGTTCCGCAGAGAAACAATGAACCGCTGATACGGATTTTTTTCCTGAAAAATACACCTCTTGCCGCTTCCGGTACAGGAAATTCAGTCATGGGCAATCTTCCGGAAGAAAAACGGCGTATCAGTCTGTACAGCATTTTAGAAACCGATGTGCTCGAAAAAGGCACAGATCCTTACGAAAAAGGGAAATATATCCTGATTGACGGTGTGCCTTATACAGCATTGTATCAGGGCAGAGAAGTTCTGGATGCAATTCTGACACGCTCCCAAGCTGTTCCTGCCGGAACTCCCGTAACAGAAACGCTTTCTATGAACGAATCTCTTCAGCTTGATTTTTCTGCGGAAGATACTGCAAATCATGCAGGAATCCGTCATACTGTTGATATACAGGGCAAAAAAGCAAAATTTTAATCCGGTCGTTCCGGAAATAATTTATTAATCTGAAAGGAGATGCTGCCGTATTTCGTGCAGCAACAAGTTATGAGTAAAAGAAAATTACTTTCTATCGGCATTGATTTTGGTACAACATTCAGTTTCTGCTGTTATCTGGAAAAAGAGAATGTCCGTTCTCTGGTTCCCGTAAATGAAAATTACGGAATCCCCTCTTTGTTCTATGATGACGGAAACCAGAAATCTTATGGAAAAATTGCCGCAAAAAAACTGGAAAATCCCCGTACCGTTAAAAATGTAATTTCTTCTGTAAAACGCAGACTGAATGAGACAGGCCCTCTGCTTACTGTCGGAAATAATAAATATACTGCAAGTGATGTAATCCGTGAAATTGTTAATTATATGGTACAGGGTGCTGTCAAAACAGCACAGGAAACATATCAGATTGATTTTGAAGATAATTTTCGGGTGGAAGCTGTCGTTACCGTCCCTGTGGATTTTTCTGAACCACAGAAAAAATTAATCGAAGAAGCTATTTCCTCTATCGTTATGCCAAATGGGACACATCTTCTCGTACACAAGCTGCTGCCTGAGCCTGTGGCCGCTGCAATAGATTATTTCGGCCTCCGCAGCAAACAGGATGAAGATATTCTTGTCTATGATCTCGGCGGCGGTACGTTTGATGCTGCATGGGTGCATTCTAATAAAGATGAGAAAAAAATCGCTTACGAAGTACTGGATCAGGCCGGTGATGCTCACCTCGGCGGCGATGACTGGGACAATGCTGTTGCACAATGGCTCAAAGAACAATATCTTGCAGCATATCCCAGAGATACTGTCACAAAGCATGATGAAAATTACCTCCGCTGCTATGCCCGTGAACTCAAAGAAGGACTTTCTGAACAGGAAAGGACTTCATGGGATATTGATTTTCACGGAAATTTCACAGATGGTGAACTGACCAGAACCCAATTTGAACAGCTGACAAGACCGCTTCTGGACCAGTCACTTCAGAAAGTGGATGATATTATCAAACGAAGAGGCGGAAAAAAACCAGATCATATTATTCTGACAGGCGGAAGCTCCCTCATGCCGCAGGTACAGGCAGGACTGAAACAGAAATTCCCTAATGTGGACATCCGCAGACATGACCCTGCTCATGCCATTGCCAACGGTGCGGCACGATATGCAGACTGGCTTCAGCAAACTCCTGTCTCAGCCGGAAAACAGCAGTCGCAGAATAAAATATTGCTGCGTTCTTCTCATGCCTACGGAATACGCTATCATTATGAAAAAACAAATACTTATGAAATCTGCATTCTGATTCCCCGCAATGCTAAACTGCCATATTCCAGCACAACTTCTTCTTATACCAGATATGAAAATCATTACGAATCTACTTTTGCTGTGTTTGAACTGGATTCTTATGAACCGGAAGGCACACGTCTGCCGGAAGATTCCGGAAAGGAAATTATGTCTGTTGTTTTAAAAAGGCCTTCTTCTAAAACTATTCCCAAAGGTACAGAAACGATCGAAACTCTGACACTTTCTGATTCTGATCTGCTTTCTATCAAGGCCGTAGATAATCTGAATCATGTAAAAGTAGAAGATTCTATTTCTATTAAGCGTAATCATTGAGAGAGGTGTGACTATGAATAACGAAATAAAGATTTCTAAGCGTTCTTTTAATATGTACCAAAAGCGGCTTAATTTTCTCAGAAGTTTATCCAGAATTTCTTCTGACGTGCTTGTCAGCGAATTTCAGGACGTTATGACAGAACTTGAAAAAGAATACAGAAATGGTTATATTCCGTATCTTACTATTTCAATTATAAATACTTGTGTCGTGAATCCAGACGCAATAGAATACTGGGATACATATCTGTATAATATCCTTGCACATTCAGAACTGAACTTGATGGACAATCCTGAGTTCAATATGAGAAAAAAAATTATAGAAAATTTCAATTTTGCTGTTCCGCTAAGTAAACGCTCTGAAATATTCCAACTGCTGTATAAAGATATGCTGAAACTGCATCAAATGTATCTTGCTCCGGAAAAAAATTTATCTTCCGAAGAAAAAGAAACAGCTGATCTCAATGCCGACATCGAAAGCCTCCGTCAACAGAAAAATGATCTGGAAGAAGAAATTAAGAATAAAAAATTATCTGTTCAAAAAGAACTTGAAGAATACAGACAGAAACAGCAGACTTTGATTGATGAAGAAATCGAATCCAAAAAAGAAAAGATTCTTGATGAATTCAGAAAAAATCCTGACTATCTGCTCCGCTTTCAGGAAAGTGAACAGCATAATCAGGAAGTCCGTCAGATGGTTCAGGATCGCCGTCAGATGGAACAGCGGCTCGCTGATGAAATGAATCAGACAAGCCGCAGCTTCCGCGACCGTACAGAAGAAGTGACTTCTGCAATCCGCAGTATTTTACAGGAATCTTTAAATAAAATTAAAGAAAGTACACAGGAAGAAATCAGCCGGATTGAAACACATACTGAAAATGCTATCAATTCTGTTGCTGATATTAACAGAAAATTACAGAATGATGATTTTATAAATCTGTTCCAAGGCTATCAGCGGCTTGAAGAAAATCTTTATTACAGAAGTCGTTCCGGAACACATACTGAAGAATATCAGACTTATTGGAAAAGTGTAAGTGCTTATCTCAAAAATTTTGAAAAAACTCTGAATAAACTCGGCTATCTCAGAATTTATCCCGAAATCGGCTCTGTCTTGGATCCGGAAACAATGGAAATCTTTGAAGATGCTCTGGATGATGATCTTGATTTTCCTGCAAATGATTCTGAATTCGAGGAATTTATTGTAAAAGCTGTCGTTTCCAGCGGATTCCGCAGCGGTGAGGATAATTCTGTAGAAGAAAAAGCCAAAGTCATCCCTGAAAAAAGTCCCTTCAGAAAGGATGTGAACTGAGGTGAGCCATATCGGTTTCGATTTCGGAACAACAAACAGTATTATCAGTTTCCATGATGCAGAAACAGGATCTCTGAATTGTTTTCATACTGCTGCCGGCGGAACGGATTATATCCCAACTGTGATTTCTTATGAACAGAGAAAAGGCACTGCATACACACAGTTTGGAAATGCCGCCAAATTACAGGGCGATGGAAAGCCTAATGTGTGCGGCAGATTCAAGCTCCGCCTCGGAACACGCTTTGATGAATTAATTCCAGGAAAAGAAAAAACCGCTCACGAAGCCGCCAGAGATTATATTCAGGCTCTGTTCGATGCATTCCGGAACAGCGGCAATTCTATTGAAAGTATGGTTATGACGATTCCTGAAGCATGGTACAGAGAACAGACAAATTATACTGCCAGAGAAAATATCCGTACTATCCTGATAGAAACAGGACTTTCTCCGGAACAGTTTTCCTTTCAGAGCGAACCCGTTGCAGCAGCAGCTTATTTCTGCTGGCAATGGAAAACAAAGCAAAATCAGAACTATGACGGAAATCTGATCGTGATTGATTATGGCGGCGGTACACTGGACGTTACATTATGTCAGGTGATAAACGGGAAAAAAATCCGCACTCTGGAAAGCTACGGCTCCGGAGAAGAAGGCAGCGGCATCGAAAATGGTCATGCCGGAAGTGCTTTTCTTTCTCATGTTATCCGGATTATCTGTGAAGAAAATACACTTTCTCCTGATGAACGCAATCTGGCACTCGCACGCAATGAACTGGAAACA
>Ga0326513_10001637_pt1 | contig 17136 bp, 15 predicted proteins | sample 2_2465_0518_D_FD_203654 | JGI IMG/M metagenome (GOLD analysis project Ga0326513, IMG submission 203654) | Bovine rumen microbial communities from UC Davis, California, United States - 2_2465_0518 | ecosystem: Host-associated > Mammals > Digestive system > Stomach > Rumen | place: USA... | reverse complement strand
TCTGACAGAGCAATCCATGCAGGTTCAATTCCCGTTACCCACATGAAAAATGCTGATACAGGTTTTCTGCATCAGCATTTTTTCCTGCATTCAGTTATCAAAAAAAATGATAACAAGCTATCAGAAATAACAATTTGACAAATAGGCAAAGCCGTGCTATAATAAAAGCATACCAAACAGATAGACTTACAAGATATAGAAAGGAGTCTTTAAGTTATGTTTCTGAAAAAGCTCCGTTCTGTCGTCCGAGGTCGTGACCGAATGCGTGGAACAGAACGATGTTGATTTTATTACAGGATTTATGATATTTATAAATAATTAAGAGATTAGAAATCAGAATTCATATTTCAGATTAATCAGGCGCAGTGCCATTTTCTATACAACAGGAGGAAATTTATCATGTCAGAAAAGAAACTTCATTTTGAAACACTTCAGCTTCATGTCGGTCAGGAACAGGCTGACCCCGCTTCCGATGCAAGAGCCGTACCGATTTATGCAACGACTTCTTATGTATTCCATAATTCTCAGCATGCCGCTGACCGGTTCGCTCTCAAAGATGCCGGCAATATCTACGGCAGATTGACCAATTCAACACAGGATGTGTTTGAAAAGCGAATTGCTGCTCTTGAAGGCGGTGTTGCTGCTTTAGGTTTGGCTTCCGGTGCAGCTGCAATTACTTATACGATTCAGGCACTTGCCAAGGCCGGAGAAAATATTGTTGCATCCAAGACGATTTACGGCGGAACTTATAATCTACTTGCACATACTCTGCCGCTGTACGGAATCGAAACGACTTTTGTTGATCCGGAAGACGAATCTGCTTTTGTCAGTGCGATCAATGACAAGACCAAGGCGATTTTTATCGAAACACTGGGTAATCCGAATTCCAATGCTATTGATATTGAAAGAATCGCTCAGATTGCACATGCGCATAACATTCCGCTTGTGATTGATAATACATTTGCAACGCCTTATCTGATACGTCCGATTGAATACGGTGCGGATATTGTTGTACATTCTGCAACGAAATTCATCGGCGGACATGGTACAGCAATCGGCGGTGTGATTATTGATTCCGGCAATTTCGACTGGAGTAAATCCGGCCGTTATCCGTGGATTTCCGAACCGAATCCGAGTTATCACGGAGTCAGCTTCACAGCCGCAGCCGGAGCAGCCGCATTTGTGACTTATATCAGAGCGATTCTGTTAAGAGATACCGGAGCCGCAATTTCTCCGTTCCATGCGTTTATTTTCTTACAGGGTCTGGAAACGCTTTCACTCAGAGTAGAGCGTCATGTAGAAAATGCCCTCAAGATTGTAGAATATCTTGCAAAGCATCCGCAGGTAGAGGCTGTTCATCATCCGTCACAGGAATCCGAGCCGAGTCATAAGATTTATCAGAAATACTTCCCGAACGGCGGCGGAAGCATCTTCACATTTGATATTAAAGGCACAGAAGATGACGCAAAGAAATTTATTGATCATCTGCCTATTTTCAGTCTGCTTGCGAATGTTGCCGATGTAAAATCTCTGGTAATTCATCCGGCTTCGACAACACATTCACAGCTTTCAGAATCTGAACTTCTGGAACAGGGTATCAGACCGACAACGATCAGACTTTCGATCGGTACAGAACATATTGACGATCTGATTGATGCTCTGGATACTGCATTCAAGGCGATTCAGTAAAATATAAATAATTTCTGCCCATTTTTAGATACTTTCCTGATTTGCACATCAGCTCTCCGGAAATCCGGAGGGCTGATGTATTTTTATGCTTGTTTTTTTCTCTCAGATATGCTATAATAAAATATAATATTTTTTAAGAAAGAAGTGAGAACATGTCAATTCTTACCAGAAATCAACAGGAAGAAAATCGTGATAAGATTATTATCAAAACCAGTATCATCGGCATTATTACAAATATATTGCTTGCGGGATTCAAAGCCGTGATCGGTATGCTTTCGCATTCGATTGCAATCACTATGGATGCTGTGAATAATATCAGCGATGCCGGCTCTTCACTGATCACGATCATCGGAACGAAACTAGCCGGAAAACAGCCGGATAAAAAACATCCGTGGGGATACGGCAGAATTGAATATCTCAGTGCCGTACTGATCTCTGTGATTATCCTGTATGCCGGAATTACTTCCCTGACGGAATCAATCAGGAAAATTATCATACCGGAAACTCCGGATTATTCAGCGGCTTCGCTTGTGATCGTCAGCACAGCAATTCTGGTCAAGATCATATTAGGCAGATTTGTCAGGAAAACAGGTGAAAAAGTAAATTCCGAATCGCTGATCAATTCCGGAACAGATGCTATGATGGATTCTCTGATTTCCGCCTCGACACTTGCCGCGGCGGTGATTTATCTGCTTTCCGGAGTGAGTCTGGAATCATGGCTGAGTGTAATTATTTCAGCTGTAATAATCAAATCCGGTATTGAAATGCTGAAAGAATCGCTTTCTGAAATTCTCGGTGAGAGAATCAGTCCCGATACGGCAAGAGAAATCAGAAAATGCATTCTGAGTTTTCCGGAAGTCAAAGGCGTTTATGATATGATTTTTCATGATTACGGCCCTGAAAGAATCAACTGTTCAGCACATATCGAAGTCCCCGACAGCATGACAGCTGATCAGCTCGATCAGCTTCAGAGAAAAATTGCAGTCAGGATTTTTGAAGAGTATAATATTATTCTGACAGCTCTGGGAATCTATGCGGTCAATACGAAAGATCAGAAAATTATTGCCATCCGGAATGAAATTTATAAAACTGTCCTGAATACGGAACATGTCATTCAGGTACACGGATTCTATCTCGATGAAGCAGAAAAAAGAATCCAGTTTGATGTAATTATTGATTTTGATGCCAAAGACAGGAATCTTGTCTATGAACAGGTGATTCAGAAAATCAGTAAATTATATCCGGAATATACTCTGTTATGTACGTTAGATACGGATTTCAGTGTCAGTGAGAACTGATCTCAGAAAGGATTTTGATATATGAAAAAAAATGAAGTCTATCAGACGGAAATCACAGGCATGACCGCCGAGGGAAGCGGAGTCTGTCGGATTGATAATATAGCTGTCTTTGTTCCGATGACGGCAATCGGCGATATACTGGAAGTCAGAATTGTAAAAATTCTGAAAAATTATGCATTCGGCATTATTGAAAAATTAATCACACCGGCCTCCGGAAGGATGACCCCGATCTGTCCGGTATTCCGGCAGTGCGGAGGCTGTGTGTTTCAGCATATTGATTATCAGACGGAATTGAAATATAAACAGGATTTTGTCAGAGATGCTTTCACTCGCATCGGGAAATTGAATCCTGTTTTCGAGCCGATACTCGGAAGCGATTCACGTTATTATTATCGCAATAAGGCACAGTATCCGATTGCTGAACGGGATGGACATCTTGTCTGTGGATTCTATGCCCGTCACAGTCACAGAGTGATTCCGTATACAGCCTGTCATCTTCAGCCGGAGATTTTTACAGAGATATTGAATTATCTGCTTCCGGAACTGGAGAAAGCTCATATTTCAGCCTATGACGAGACGGCTCATAAGGGAGAGCTTCGGCATATTTATTTAAGAAAAGGCTTTTATTCCGGAGAAATCATGCTTTGTTTTGTCACAAGAGTATCTGTCCGGAAAAAGATTGCTTCTCTTCTGCCGGAGATTCAGAAACGCTTCCCTGCCGTGATCAGCATCACAGAATCAGTGAATTCTCAGAAAACAAATGTGATTCTTGGAAAATCGGTAACGACTCTGACCGGACAGAATTTTATTACTGATATGATGTGCGGAAAAAAAATCAGAATTTCTCCGCAGTCATTTTATCAGGTCAATACTCAGCAGGCGGAGAAATTATATCAGACTGCAAAAGAATATGCTGATTTTCAGGGCAATGAAACGCTTCTTGATTTATACTGCGGTGCGGGAACAATCGGCCTTTCCATGGCGGATTCTGTGAAATCTCTGATCGGTGTGGAGGTGATTCCCGAAGCGGTTGAAAATGCAGTCCAGAACGCAGAACTGAATCAGATTTCCAATGCAGAATTTTTCTGCGGTGATGCCGGAATGATCACAGAATCTCTTCTGAAAAAGAAAATTTCTCCTGATGTGATTATTCTTGATCCGCCTCGGAAAGGCTGTGATGATCTGACAATTCAGTCAGCAATCAGAATGCATCCGTCAAAAATCATCATGATTTCGTGCAATCCCTCGACTGCCGCCCGCGATGCCGCAAAATTTGCAGAATCCGGCTATCTCACACAGAAAGTCAGGGCTGTCAATCTGTTCATGTGTACTGCTCATTGTGAAACAGTTCTTCTGATGACAAGAGCAGAATAAATTCCTGAAACGATCGGGCTATAAATTCACAATCTTCAAATTCCGGTTCACAGCCGGAAATGACAGAACCGTCTTCAAGACTGATCGCATAATATGCATAGAATCCGTCTGTATGAAAAGCAATCGGGAAATGCTGATTCCAGAAAGATCTGATATTCAGCATTTCCGTTTCATTCTGAGCCGAAGCAAGACTGATCTGTTCGGCTTCGTTCCATGCGAAAGCGTTTTGATTCTGATAATCCTGATAAGTAAAAAACCAGAATTTCTCATCCGGAGAGGCACAGCAGGAAAAATAGCTGATAAACATCAGCCACGATTCCGGAAGCGAATATCTCTGAAAAATCTCTTCCGGAATGGAAATATTTTCTGTATTTTTCTGAATATGCCATTGTTTTGTTTCAGCAAATCTGAGAAAATCCTGTAATAATTCAGAATGATGCATATTATTTTTTCTGTTTTCCGGACTGATTTTTCATATATCTCTGCAATGTCGAAGAATATCTGTCCTTGAATGTCACGCTTGTGATATTATCATAGAGAATTTCTGTTTCCTCGAGCCATTTTCCATCGGCATCGAATTCCTGAAAGACGAGAGATTTTTTCTTGACTTTTATAATTTTTCCGATATAGATTTCTTCTTTGAAATCATTTCGGATGATCAGAAAACAGCCGATTCTTTCCAGCGATTCAAAAACGGTCTGCCACGAACCGAGATTGACGGCAGGTTTTTTAAGATTTTTCAGAATCTCATGTTTTCGGTTGATGAGTGTACAAATATCCATTTTGGTTTCAGTTTTTTTGACATCTTCGATCCGGCGAATCTGAAAGCCATCGAGCTGAAAATCATCTTCTTCAACACCGAGGAAGAATTTTGCATTAAAATCCAGAATATAATAATAATAATAATTTTTATCATATTCAAAATAACAGCGGCATAATTCATAAGTTCCGGAAGCATTTTCAATACAAGTGATAATTTTTTCTTTTTTCATAAACAATCAGCTCCAATCATAGAAATTTATATTATATTATGCAAGTTTCTGGAGTTCCTGAGCGATCAGCTTTTTTTTAGTCATGAGTTCTTCAAATCTGTGAATATATTCATATGGGAATTTATAATTCATGACTCTGGTGAGATTTCCGTCCGGTGTGATGATCTTGCTTGATGCGGCACAGCCCGCACCTAAAATTGTCTGTCGATCATCCATGATCAGAATATTATAAATATTCTCCTTGCCGGATTTCGCATAGCCGACATTTTCAAGATTTCCGAGTGTATTTTTCTGCCGGTAGAGATAATACGGCCGATAGCCTGCCTTCGGAAGCATTTTTGCTGAATATTCCGTCATTTTTTCAATATCAGAAATTTCAGTATTCTGATATTTTTCATCATGATAGAGTGTTCCGGCACGTTTCAGCGTCAGCGTATGGACTGTAATGCTGTCAGGATTGAGCGCGATCACTTTCCGGAGCGTATCAGAAAAGCCTTGAAAATCATCAGACGGCAGACCCGCGATTAAATCCATATTGATATTAGCAAAGCCGAGTTTTCTTGCCATTAAAAACGCATCAACTGCCTGTTGAGCCGTATGATTCCGGCCGATTTCTTTCAGTACATGATCCTGTAAAGTCTGAGGATTAACAGAAATTCTGTCAGCATTCATATTTCTGATGATTAATAATTTTTCTTCCGTGATCGTATCAGCTCTGCCGGCCTCGACAGTATATTCCTGAACATGTGAAAGATCAATATGATTCTGCACGGCCTGCATGATTTCCCGAAGCTGATCAGCAGAAACTGCCGTTGGCGTTCCTCCGCCGATATAGACCGACTGCACAGAAAGATCATATTTCTGAATCAATTTTCCAAGAATTTTAATTTCTTCACAGAGTTTCTGAATATATTCCGGAATCAGATTTCCGGCACTTTCAATCGAATGCGAGACAAACGAACAGTAACTGCATCTTGTCGGACAGAACGGAACGGAAATATACAATCCGATTTCTTTCAGGCTATGAGGCAGAATTTTTTTCTGAATCAGAGCCGTATCACAGGCGAGTTTCAGTTTTTTATCTGAAATCAGATATTTTTGCTTTAATTCTTCGCAGGCCTGTTCGGGAGTCAGTCCCTGACCGAGCAGATCGAGAACTTTTCTGACCGGACGGATTCCGGTCAGCATTCCCCATGGAGGCTGATAGCCTGTCAGTTTCTGCAATCCGGTATAGAGCATCTGACATAACTGGAATTCCTGTTCAGCTTTTTCAGTACAGGCCGGAGCAGAATCAGAATATTTTTTATCATGAAATAAAATATTTATATTCATGCGATTTTTATTCTGATCATATTCTGTCAGAATCTGATTTTCGGCATTGGGAATCTCATTTTCTCTGCAAAGCTGAAATCTGACACGGGGAATAAAGATTTTTGCAACGGCCTGAATTTCATATTCAAACTCATGACCTTTGAAAATCAGAGCATAATTCATACAAACTGCCTCAGATAGGGATTATATAATTTTTCTTCTTCGAGAGTCGAAGATTCAAAATGTCCTGCATAGATTTTATAATTTTTTTCCAGAGAGGCAATTTTCCGGAGAGAATCACGCATATCGCTGACATTACCACCGATGTCCGTCCGGCCGAGATTATTCTTAAAAAGTGTATCGCCGCAGAAAAGCATATCTTCTGTCAGATAGCAGACACCTCCGGCGGTATGTCCAGGGGTATGCATGACTTTAATTTCAAGCTCGCCGAATTTCAGAATTTCATTGCCTTTGAGCGTATGATATTCCGTCACAGGAATATAATCGCTCCAAGGAGCACAGCCTGCCGCAAAATTAGCCTCTTCGCTTGCGAGCATAGGGGCATCTTTTTCATGAATATACACATCCGCTCCGGTAGCTTTCCGGACTTCCTCCACACCAGAGACATGATCATAATGTCCATGTGTCAGCAGAATAGCTTTTAATTGCAGATTTTGTTTTTCGAGTTCTTTCAATAATTTTTCCGCACCGTTTCCAATATCAATGGCAACAGCCTGTTGATTTCCGATTTCCAAAATATAGCAGTTAGTTGCAACTTCTCCGAGCATCATGTAGAACATTTTCATAAACTCAGTCCTTTCAGAAAATTAATATATTATTATTATAGCACACCTGTAGAGGAAATGCAAGTAAAAAAAACTCTCTCCGGAATCAGAGAGAGTTTTTAATTTCAGATTACTTTTTTTCCGCACCGGAATTTTTATTTTTCTCCGGAACATTTTTTTGCAGACGATCGAAGACAATATCATAGCCGTTTCCGAGCGAACGATTCACTCGGCTGATAGTTGCCGTACTTGCGCCGGTAGTACCGACAATATCATGATAGACATGATGATCACGGAGCATTTTAGCGACTTGTAATCTCTGTGAGAGTGTCTGCAATTCGAGTACGGTACAGAGATCAGCAAAAAAGGCTTCACATTCTTCTTTGGTTTCAAGGCAGAGAATGGCTTCATAGAGTTCATCCAATGCGGAAGTATTATTTTTTCTGTTTTGATTTCTCATGATTTCCGTTTCCTTTCATGAAGTGCTTTTTTATATTTTAGCACATTACAGCATAAAAGTCAAGAGCTTTTTGAAAATTCACGGAAATATTTTATAATTCTCTAGATTGCTTCGCTGTTGATTCCGTACGGAAGAAAATTTTCAGTTTTCGGATCATAATACAGATTGACTTCCAGACCGAGATAATCATCCGGATCGCCCAAATCCGTACCGAGAAAAGCAGTCCGGACAGTGAACATGATACCTGATTCATGATCAAAAGAAATCAGTTCACAGATATACCATTCACCAGTCAGAACGCATCTGCGTGGAAACATATCTTCATCATCATTGCACAAATCCTCGTCATTGAGATAATCAGAAAGTTCTGTCCTGACGATCTGCATAATTTTCTCTTTATGCGAATCGAACAGCTGTCCGGAATGAAGATCATGAAAATCAACTCTTGGTCTGAGAAAATTCTGATAACTCACATACTGATTTTCCGGATTTGGAAGAACAGGAAAAATCTGATTTAAATTCAGCACAGATTATTCCTCCGTATCGTCAGCGATTTCTGAAATAATCTCCTGTAGGATTTCCAGCCCCTCGAACGTCTTGGAAGAAAACGGAATCGCATGAATATCCTCAAAACAGGGAATTTCCTGAGCGAAAGCCTGCATACGGGCGGTTCTTTCGGTTTTATTGAGCTTATCAGCTTTTGTAAAAACAATAATAAACGGAATCTGATTATCTATTAACTGATTGATCATCTGAATATCATCTTCCGAGGGTGCATGCCGCATATCCAATAACTGAATCACAAGCCGGATGTCCCTGTCAGCGGCGAGATAACCGGAGATTAATTTTTTTAATCTTTCCTGTTCGGATTTAGAAGTTTTTGCATAACCATATCCAGGGAGATCGACAAGAAAAACATCTCCGACAGAATAAAAATTCACAGTCGCCGTTTTCCCTGGCACGGCACTGACCCGTGCAAGGGATTTGCGGTTGACTAATTTATTAATCAGTGTCGATTTCCCGACATTGGAACGACCGATAAATGCGAATTCCATTCTTCCAGGCTCAGGAAACTGCGAAATTTTCCCATAAGAAGCCGAAAACTCAGCATTCTGAAAATTCATGATTTCCTCCTGTCAGGACACACGGGCAGTGGAAGCCGATGCATTTTTCTTTTTCTTTTCTTTCGTATTGCCGGATTTATGTTTCTTCTCTGTTTTTTCGAGAGCGATTTCCAGCACTTCAGAGAGATTCTGCACGGGCATGAAAGTAATATTTTGCTTGACAATATCATCGACTTCTTCGAGATCAGCCTGATTGCCCTCCGGAATAATGACAGTCTGAATTCCGGCTTTATAAGCCGCCATAGATTTTTCACGGAGTCCGCCGATGGGCATGACTCTGCCATGAAGTGTAATTTCTCCGGTCATAGCGACATCTGCACGGACAGGAATTCCGGACAGAGCAGAAATCAAAGCAGTCGCCATTGTCACACCTGCCGAAGGGCCATCTTTCGGCACAGCACCTTCGGGAGCGTGAATATGCAGATCTTTATTCTGATAAAAATCAACAGGAATATTATATTCTTTTGCGACACTTCTTGCATAGCTGATAGCAAGTCTTGCACTTTCCTGCATGATATTTCCGAGCGAACCGGTAATTTCGATACTGCCTTTGCCTTCGAGAATCAGAGCTTCGAGGGGCATCAGAACGCCGCCTACGGAAGTCCATGCAAGGCCATTGACGAGACCGACTGTATTCTGTTTGCTCTGCGGATCGGGCAGATATTTCGGAATGCCTAAATAAGACTGAATATCTTTGAGTCTGACATGTACACGCTTTTTCTCTCCGGCGGCGATGGCTCTGGCAACTTTGCGGCATATTGTTCCGATTGTACGTTCCAGACTGCGAACGCCGGATTCTCTTGTATAAGAATCAATCATTTCATACAGAACATCATCATCAATGCGGCACTGTACGGGTTTTAATCCATGACGTTCGAGCTGTTTTGCCACAAGATGTCTTCGGGCGATCTGGAATTTTTCTTCGCGGGTATAGCTGGAGAGTTCGATAATTTCCATTCTGTCCTGCAAAGGTGCAGGAATCGTATCGAGTGTATTTGCTGTTGCGACAAACAGCACCTGACTCAGATCAAACGGCAGTTCGATATAATGATCTCTGAATGCATGATTCTGCTCTGTATCGAGCACTTCGAGCATTGCCGCAGAGGGATCGCCTTTATAGTCATTGCCCATTTTATCCAGCTCATCAAGCAGGACTAACGGATTTCTCGACCCTGCCTGACTGAGAGCGGCGATCATTCTGCCGGGCATTGCGCCGATATAGGTCTTTCTGTGACCGCGAATATCAGCTTCATCACGCACACCGCCGAGGGAAACTCTGACGAATTTTCTGGAGATAGCATCTGCAATGGAACGGCCGATAGAAGATTTTCCGACCCCAGGAGGGCCTACCAGACAGAGAATCTGTCCTTTCAGCTCCGGATTCAGTACACGGACGGCAAGGCTTTCTAAAATTCTTTCTTTGACTTTCTGAAGTCCGTAATGATCGGCATCCAGTTTTTTCTGTACAGAATTCAGATCAAGATTTTCTTCTGTGAGTGTATTCCAGGGCAGTTCCAGACAGGTATCCAGATAGCTGGAAATGACATAGGCTTCCTGAGAAGACGGCGGCATTTGTCTGAGACGGCCGGCTTCTTTTAGTAATTTTGCTTCACTTTCTTCGGGAAGTTTCAGCGCGCGGATTCGTTCTGTATAAGAATCAGCATCATCAAGCGGCTCTTCACCGGTTTCTTCCCTGAGCTGATCAGAAATAACTTTCAGCTGTTCGCGGAGGAAATATTCTCTTTGTCCCTGATCAATATTTTCCTGAGTCTGATCATGAATTTCTTTTTCCGTTTCGAGTACGAGCGTTTCTTTTGACAGAACCTGACATAACAGATTCAGCTTTCTGGAAAGATAATTTTCTTCCAGCAGCTGTTGTTTGTCTTTGAAATCCAGCATAGTATTGAACAGGATTTCTTCGCACAGACGTGCGGGGTCATCCTGACAGAGCACGGAAATCATGATCTCACGGGGCATACGGGGAAAGAGACTGGCATAATGTTCATAAATCTCTTTCACAGCGCGCATCAGTGCTTTCATTTCCACATCATCTGCTTCTTCACGGCTGTAATCGGGCAGACGGCGGATTTCTGCGACAAGCATACCATTTTCTCTGGTAATTTTTTTAGCTTTGGCACGATAGCAGCCTTCTGCCAGAATTCTGGTAGCTTCGTCCTGTGTCAGAGTTTGTTTGATTTCCGCCACAACGCCGATCTGATATAAATCCTGCTGTTCCGGACGTTCATCAAAAACATCTTTCTGTGCTGTCAGAAAAATTTTTCTGTCATTCCGGAGAGCTTCTTCCACAGCACGTACAGATATCGATCTTGCAATATCAAAATGCATTGTCATGTGCGGAAATGCAACAGTTCCCCGCATGGGGATGGCGGGCAGCTTTTCAGTAGTAATTTTCGTTTTTTCCTGCATACTTCGACCTCACATTCCTGCCGTTTCGCACGGCTTTTCTTTATTATACTACATTCTTAGATAAATTGCAAGCGGTAATTTCCGGTGATACCGGAGTAAAAAGCCACACAGCGGAGTGTGGCTTCTGCATTGTGACAGGCTTTTAATTACCATGCATGTACGACAGCTCCCTGACGGTCGGTCAGTATGGGAGAAGCGTTTTCTGTCACACATTCTTTTGTGATTGTAACTTTGCTGATATCCACATAACTCGGAAGATTGAACATAGACTGCATCAGAATATTTTCCATAATCGAACGCAGACCTCTTGCACCTGTTTTCTGAGCGATGGCCTTGGCAGCGATTTCTTTCAGCGCATCTGTTTCGACAACCAGTTCTACGTTATCATAATGGAATAATTTTTTATACTGTTTCACAAGAGCATTTTTAGGCTCTGTCAGGATTCTGATCAAAGCATCTTCATCCAGCTGATCCAGCACTGCCAGAATGGGCAGACGGCCGACAAATTCCGGCACCATACCGAAGCGCACCAGATCCTGTGGGATGGCTTTGGTAAAAATATTATCATCCATCTGTTTTTTGGAAGTGACTTCTGCACCGAATCCGAGACCGGAGGGCTGTGTCCGCTTCATGATAATCTGTTCCAGCCCGTCAAATGCACCGCCGCAGATGAATAAAATATTTCTGGTATTAATTTGCAGACATTCCTGATTAGGATGTTTTCTGCCGCCCTGCGGAGGTACATTGGAGACTGTTCCCTCAACAATTTTCAGGAGTGCCTGCTGTACGCCTTCGCCGGAAACGTCTCTTGTCAGAGAAGTATTTTCTGATTTTCTTGCAATTTTATCAATTTCGTCGATATAGATAATTCCTCTTTCGGCGGCTTCAATATCAAAATCCGCCGCCTGCACCAGACGGAGCAGAACATTTTCGACATCATCGCCGACATAACCGGCTTCTGTGATCGTAGTGGCATCGGCAATGGCAAACGGCACAGCTAAAATTTTAGCGAGCGTCTGCGCAAGAAAAGTCTTTCCGACACCGGTAGGGCCTAACAGCAAGACATTGCTTTTCTGGATTTCCACATCATTTTTTTCTTCCTGACTCATGATGCGTTTATAATGATTATATACAGAAACTGCGAGAGAAATTTTTGCCCTGTCCTGACCGATGACATACTGATCCAGCACTTCTTTGATTTCAGCGGGTTTAAGCAGTCTGAAAGGCGATGCTGTCTTTCTCTTTTTTTCCTTTTCTTTTTTCTCACTGACAGCAGGAGGCGGCGGAGCCGCTTCTCTCTGCTGACCGGATGCAGGGCCGTAGATCATATCATAGCAGGTGCAGACGCACTCGTCACAGATATTATAAATTCCCGATGAGAACATGCTCATGACTTTATCTTCGCCCTTGCCACAGAAATTGCAAATTTTATAAGAATTAAATTCTGCCATAGTCTCTCTTATCCTTTTCAGTTATACAGAGTGTTTATCTTTTATCAATTACTTTATCAATCAGACCATAGGCCTGTGCTTCCTCAGCAGTCATATAATTATCGCGTTCTGTATCACGTTCGATCGTTTCCAGAGCCTGACCGGTATGTTTGGCAAGCATTTCATTCATTTTCTGACGGGTTCTGACGAGATGATCAGAATGAATTTTAATATCCGTGCACTGACCGGACAGACCGCCGGAGATCAGCGGCTGATGAATCATGATTTCGCTGTTGGGCAGGGCAAAACGCTTTCCGGCGGCACCGGCTGTCAGCAGGAATGCACCCATAGAGGCTGCCATGCCGATACAGATTGTAGAAACATCGCACTTGATATACTGCATTGTATCATAGATTGCCATGCCTGCCGTGATCGAACCGCCGGGGCTGTTGATATACAGGGAAATATCCTTTTCTGTGTCCTGACTCTCCAGATACAGCAGCTGTGCGACAACAAGGCTTGCTGTCGTATCATTGACCTGATCACAGAGCATGATAATGCGGTCATTGAGCAGACGGGAATAAATATCATAAGAGCGTTCGCCGCGGCTTGTCTGTTCCACAACGTAGGGCACAAGTGCATTATTCATCATATAATCCATCATAAAAAGCGTCTCCTTTCCTTGTAAACAAGGCATGAGCGAACAGCAGCATGTCCGCTCACACCGGAAAAATACCTGTTTTTATTCTGCATTTTCTTCAGCAGTAACTTCTTCTTCCGCAGTATCTGCATTTTCCTTGACGATTTCCATAGCCTTGGACACGCGCATATCAGTAATATACTCATCCATCGGCAGACGGCGTTTTACTTCTGCAAGCGGCAGATGGCTGGATTCTGCTATGCCTTTCAGGCTTTCGTCAATTTCCTCATCAGTAATCTGAATATTTTCGAGTTCTGCAATTTTTTCCAGAGCAAGACGGAGCTTGACTTCGCTGACAGCTCTGTCATAATTCTGTTCGCGGAAATCGTTCATATCCATGCCGGTATACTGGAGATACAGATCAAGGCTCATACCCTGCTGAGAGAGCATATTTTCAAAATTGCGGACTAAATCATCAATTCTGTGTTCATACATGCAGTTAGGAACAGGCACATCAACTTTAGCAATGAGAGCTTCCATGACAGCATTATCAAAAGCAATTTCTGAATCGCGGACAGCATTTTTCTCGAGAGTTTCTCTTGCATCTTTTTTGAATGCTTCGAGTGTATCGAATTCTGTTGCGTCCTGAATAAACTCATCATCAGCTTCAGGAAGTTCTTCTACAGTAATGCCGTTGAGTTTGCACTTGAACACAGCATCTTTGCCGGCATAGTCAGTCATCTGATAATTCTGAGGGAATGTGACATTGACATCAAATTCATCGCCGATATTCTTGCCGACAATCTGTTCTTCAAAGCCGGGGATAAACTGACCGCTGCCGAGACGAAGCGGGAAATTATCGCCCTTGCCGCCCTCAAATGCCTCATCACCGAAGAAGCCCTCGAAATCAATATTGACTTCATCGCCGAGCTGGGCAGCTCTGTCATCAACAGAGACAAGTCTTGCATTTCTCTGACGGAGCATATCCACCTGAGCATCTACATCCTCGTCAGTAACTTCTTTTACTTTCTTGGAAACTTTGATGCCTTTGTAATCTGTAATTTCCACAACGGGCTTGGTAATGCAGACAGCCTTGAAAGTAGCACCTTCTTCTTTGCTGATTTTTTCAGCACTTACCTGCGGGGTATCTACCAGTTCAAAGTCAGCATTCTGAAGAGCGGCCGGCAGTTCCTGATTAATCAGCAGATTCATAGCATCTTCATAGAAAGCACCCTGACCCATGTAAGTTTCAGCCAGCTTGCGGCTTACCTTGCCTTTGCGGAAACCGGGGATAGAGATTTTTTTTCTTGCTCTCTGATAGGCTTTTTCCACAGCAGCTTCAAAATTTTCGGGGCTGATTTCAAATACCATTTCCACGGTATTTACTTCTGTTCTTGTTGTCGATTTCAAACTCATTTCTGAATCCTCCAAATTAAATAATTCACTCAATAGCAGTGTTCAGATACTGCGTATCAATTTATTATAGCATATCTGCCGGAATTTTTCTATAGATTTTTGAACTTTCCGGCAGAGTTCTATTTTTTGCACAAATTACAGAATTTTTTCTGGAATAAACTGTAAATAATCACCAGAAATCAAATGATAACAGATACCATCCTGAGTGCCTCTGACGGCTTTCTGATGAATTTTTCCGTGCAGATGACCGTAATAACAGTCTTTGACATTGAATTCATGCAGGACATCGAGCATCAGCTGATTTTTATTCATGCCGAACACAGGCGGGTAATGCAGGAAAGCGACCGGAGTGAGATTCTGTTCTTTTGCGGCCTGCAAAGACACGCGAAGTCTCTGCTGTTCTCTGGCGAGGACTTTGGCATCTTCCGGCTCATCGGATAGATTCACCCAGCCTCTTGTCCCGCAGATTCCCAGATTTTCATAAGCATAGCAGTTATTATGCAGGATATGCAAAGTATCAAGATGATATTTCTGAAAGAAATCTGTCATTTTTTTCATAGAATTCCACCAGTAGTCATGATTGCCTTTCAGGATAATTTTTGTTCCGGGGAGGGTATTAATAAATACAAAATCCGGCTTTGCCTGTTCGAGCGTCATACCCCATGAAATATCTCCGGCGAGAATGACAGTATCTTCGGGATGTATCAGATTTTTCCAGTTCTGTTCAATTCTGGACTGATAATTTTCCCAGCCGCTGAAAATTTCCATGGATTTTTCCGGCACACCCAGCGACAAATGTGTATCCCCCATGACGAACAGACTCATGAATTACTCTGCAATGCCCAGTTTATTCAGGACATAAGATTCCATATCTTCTTTTTTGATGACTTCTGAGAAGCGGACGGGCTTGTTTTTCAAATCTGCAAGGGACTGCGGAACAGGCAGGCCGGAAATTTCAGCAAGATGAGCAACTTGTTCATATTCATCTGCATCAGAAGTACTGCCTTCGATAGCTTCGAGTACACTTGCACTGAATTTATACGGACTTGCTGTAGAAGCGATCAGAGTTTTTGTCTTATCGCCTGTCTGAGCGAGATAATCCAGATAGACTTTCACAGCAACAGCTGTATGCGTATCGCATGTATAATTATATTTTTCTTTGAAATCATGAATTGTTTTCTTAGTATCAGCATCATCGCAGAACCCGCCGACAAAATCAGCCTGTAATTTCGCTTTGATTTCGTCAGTAACTTGGTACTTGCCGTCTTTGCTGAGTTTGCCGAACCAGTCACGGATCTGAGCATCATCGCCGTCAGTCAGGAGATATAATAATCTTTCCAGATTGCTGGAGATCAGAATATCCATAGAGGGCGAGCATGTTGCATAGAAATCACGATTTCTGTCATAGACACCGGTATTAATAAAATCAGTCAGGACTTTATTGATATTAGAAGCGCAGATCAGCTTGCCGATCGGCACACCCATATTTTTCGCATAGTAAGCCGCTAAGATATTTCCGAAATTACCAGTCGGAACGACAATATTAATCACATCGCCGAATTGAATTTCTCCTCTCTTAGCCATTTCAGCATAAGCAGAAACATAATAGACGATCTGCGGAGCGAGTCTGCCCCAGTTGATCGAATTCGCACTGGAGAACATTTTTCCGGCCTTAGCGAGCTTTTCTTTGACGGCCTGATCTGTAAAGATCATTTTGACACCGTTCTGACAGTCATCAAAATTGCCTTCCAGAGCGCACACACCGACATTAGAGCCTTCCTGCGTTGCCATCTGCCGTTTCTGCATGGAAGAAACGCCCTGATCAGGATAGAATACCATAATTTCAGTACCCTCAACATCTTTGAAGCCTTCGAGAGCGGCCTTTCCGGTATCGCCGGAAGTAGCAACCAGAATCACGACTTTTTTCTCTTCGCCGTTTTTCTTAAGAGAAGTTGTCAGCAGATACGGCAGAATCTGCAAAGCCATATCTTTGAAAGCACAGGTCGGGCCGTGCCACAATTCCAGAATATTCGCAGCATCGAATGCCTTTGTGAGTTCTGCAATATTTTCAGTTTCAAAATTTTTTGTACTGTATGCATGAGAAGTACAGTAAGCGATTTCCTCCGGTGTGAAATCCGTCAGGAATTTTCCGAATACGACATTGGCACGTTCTGCATAGCTCATATCGGC